>JGI994J12354_10002558_pt1 | contig 17600 bp, 4 predicted proteins | sample IntmicLarv3ML3BL_FD_12354 | JGI IMG/M metagenome (IMG submission 12354) | reverse complement strand
ACCCTTTTTATCATGGCGGCGTATAACCTATACGCAGTGCCGTTTATATGCCTCGTCATACGGCTTATGCGGCGTATGATGCTGGACAACGAAACCTTCAGCGCGGCGAAGTTAACGCTTGCGGCGGCGGTGTGTATGCTGTTTACAGCGGCGCTCACCCCACTCCTTGGCGGATACATAGATATCGTCGGCATGATGTATGCGATGCTGATATGTATCATTATGTATAAACACAGATTTAATCTCAGAGCGGCGTGGATTATATCGCTGCTTTTGGTAATGCTCTCGCTCTTGCGGCGGTGGTATCTGTTTTGGGCAGTGGCGTTTTTCCCTGCGGCGGCGGTGGCGTATGTGGTGAAGTGTGTGTGCGAGAGGGGCTATACGCCGAAGATGCTGATTGGCGACATGTTTAAGCTTTTTTGCATAGGCTTGGGCTATATTGCGGTAATGCTGTTGTTTTTCAGAGCGTTCTTTCTGCGTGCGCTGACAAACAACTTCGCAGATATATACGACGCATACAAGGGCGACGGTTTTGCGGCTGAGCTGACGGATGTGATTTGCGGCATAGGGCTCGTGTTTATAATACTTGCGGCGTTTGGGTTTGTGGTGATGCTGCTAAAGAAGAAAATGCGCGTGATGGCAATATTTCTTGCGGCGCAGAGCGTGATTATATTTGTATTGTTTACACGAATCCAGGCGTTTGGTGTGCAGCATCTGTATCTGTTTGCGCCTGCGGTGCTTATATTTGCGGCGGCGGGCGCGGTATTTGGCGTTGGCGGCATAAAACGCAAGTCCGCGAGGTTATGCGCGCATGCGGCGGTTATGGGGCTGCTGTTGTTCAATTTTATATATGTATATACGCCGATGGGTTCGTTTGCGATGCCTGTGTTTTCGGACATACGCCGTCCGCCGCGCGTGATGGCGGGATATAGCACGATTCGGGAGATTACGAGTTATTTGAACACGGCAACAGATGGGAAAAACGAGCTGGTTTATGTGCTTGCAAGCTCAGATGTGATAAACGACGAGATACTGGTCAACGCGTTTTTGCCGCATGTGCGGTACGCGGTGAATGGGCTGGTGTCGACCTATCATATAGATAAGCGTGATGGATTCCCCAATCACCTATTCATGGCAGATATTTTGGTTGTGGGCGACCCTGTGCAGACACATATGCGTCCGGAAGATCAGCAGATTGTGACAGTGCCGACAAAGAAGATACTTGCGGGCGATGCGGCGAATTTGGAGCTGATGAAGACATTTACGATTGATGCGGCGGACGGCAAAGATGCGGTTTCGGTGCATATATACAGGCGTGTGGGCGCGTATGATATAGGTTTTGCAAAGGAGATTGAGGATGAGCTTAAGGCGGGGTATCCGCGCAATCCTGCGGTTTATGAGCTAAACTATTTTTACGCGATGATGGACAAGCCGCAGAACAGAATTGCGGAGCAGGGCGAGATATACTATAACCTCGACGGCGAGGTGCTTGTAACGGCGAAATCGGAGCATAGCGTGGGGTTTGCGCTGAGCAATCAGCGGCATTTTGCGGAATTGAGCTTCAACATACGCACCGGCGGCGACAGAGCGGATATACCTATGCTGTTGACTGTGCTTGACGGCGAAGATGTGCTATACAGCGGCAATACGAGCGATTCGGCGAAGATAACGCTGGATATTTCACAGGCGGACAAGCTGGAGTTTCAGATTGAAAAGGCGAACGCGGACGAAGCGGGATGGGCGCAGATGGTGATTGGCGAGATAGAGCTGCGGCGATAGCTGTGGTTTGGTATTTTGAACGTTGATAAAGAGATGCAATTTGTGCATCTCTTTAATATTATCCAAAAAAATCTATACGAAAACATTTTCGGGTGAAAACACACAAAAACTCTGTTGATTCTGCCGCTGCAATATGTTAAAATTACTATAGGAGAGTATGGCACACGAAAAACATATAATATCATATAAAAATTTAGGAGGTATATACGAATGCGCAAACGGTTTTTTGGCAGGTTTATGTCAATCGGTGTTATAATAACAATGGTTGCGGCGATGATTGTGCCTTTTAGCATGGGCGGAGTTGTGCTTGCGGCAGAAAAGATTATTTGGGGTGAGGATTTCGACGCTGTCATATCCGATTTTTCGGGTCTGAGCTATCCTGCGCTGTTTACCGCGGGCAGGCTGCGTAACGTCAGAATGTCATCAGGCGTTGAAACTGTATTCGATGCCGCGATGTGGGGATATTTGCAGGAGGGTGATTTTACAGCGACTCCTTTCAGCGATGATTTTGAGATTGTCGGGACGACAGACAAGGCGATTCGGCTAAAGAGCGGCGCAACCGCAAATGCCGCGCTGAAATTCAATATGCCGAGCGATTTTGTGGGCGATGGTGTGCTTGAGTTTGACTTTAAGGTAGACCAAAAGCCGACGCCGGGTTCGCTTTTCAGCGTGCGCGCGAATGGCTTGTTATATGGCTATGGCTATATGCCTATGATGCAGATGAACGAGACAAAGGCACAGCAGTGTACGCAGGCGAGTGTGTATACCGGCACGGCGTTTCCATATACTGTGGGTGAAACGCATACCGTGCGTATAGAGATATTTTGCAATGGCACCGCTAACGCAACCACAATGTTCTATTTCGATGGTGTTAGCGCGGGCAGGGCGAATACGATTACAACGCAATCCGAAGGCTTCAAAAGGATAACGGCGCTGTCGTTTACGTTCACAGACGGCTGGCAGGATACAGGCTTTGAGATGGACAATATCAGGTTTTCGCGCGTGCTTTCGGACAACGCAAAGCTCAGCGCGCTCACATTCACACCTGCGGGCGGAAGCGCGGCGGCTGTACCGAACTTTTCGGCGGCAGACAATCTTGCGCTCAACGAGTATAGCGTGACGCTTGAGCCAAACACACCTTCCGTCTCCGTTGCGGCGGCGCTTGCAGACGCGGGCGCGGAGCTTACGATGGATCCGCCGGGCGGTGTGCTTGCGGGCGATATCGACGGCAAGAGCATTACTGTAACGGCGACCTCTGCCGACGAAGAGGTGGTTAATGTATATAAGATAAACTTTATTATGCCGGTGGCTGTGCCTGCAACGGCGCTTGAAGTTACCACCGCGAATGAGCTGAACCAACCTATAAACGACTTAAGACCTATAACATTCACAGCGAACCCAACGCCGTCTGTGGGGGTTGTTACATCCGATATCGAGTGGTATGTTGAAGGCGATGCGACGCCGAAGGGTACGGGGCTGACGTATGTATTCAATCCGCCGTATGCGCTTGGCGAATACAGGATATATGCGAAGGCGGGCGATGTTGCGTCGGAGTCGGTGGTGTTTACGGTTGTACAGCCTGTGCATATGGAAAAGGTAATATTTATTGAAGAGTATTTCACGAAACGCGGTGAAATTGGTTCAGCGCCGGACAACTTCTGGTTGAACAATGCGCCGAACGCCAAGATTGCCGAAGACCCCGCGGCTCCGGGCAGCGGAAACAAGGTTTTGCTGTCGTATCCGGGCGCAAGCATAGACTATGGTGCGCAAAGGATAAATATAGACAGCATGGCGGATCAAACGCGCATATTCAGCGGGCGTATGATGATGACGGAAAACGGCGGCATTGATTTTAATCCGACTACAAGGCAGAGCGGAACAGCCACAAATACAGCGGAATTGATGTCGTTTAACAAAGACGGGTCGATAAGTTATGGCGGCGCGAATACAGGCTATAAATGGGTGCCGAATAAATGGCTGCGCTATGTTATGTACTTCAAGAAGGTAAATGAAACGCCCACAAATACGGAGTATGGGCTTTCGCTATACCTCTACGGCGATATGACAAAGGGCGGCGAATCCGAATTTTACGCGGCGATGCCCATAAGGACGTTTAATCTGGGTGTTATCGAAGGCGCGATATGGAACCAGCTGATGTGGCGCGTAATTACACAGGGCGGTCATACGGCGAAGCTGTATCTGGACGATATCGAGGTGTATAAGCCGGGTACATTCTACGCTGCTATTAAAAAGAACATAAACGTCGGCTTGAATGACACGGTTAAGGTCGATTTCAACTATGATATAGACGCGACGATGATGAATGCGGATAACATTACGGTAACAGACGAATCGGGTGGAGATATCGCGCTGGATTCGGCGGTGTTGAACAAAGCCGACTTCCGCAGTATAGAGCTAGTCTTCGCGCAGCCACTCAGCAGCGCGACATCATACACGGTATCGTTTGACGGCATCAAAAACGTGATGGGCGAGCAGATACTGAGCGTTGTATTTACAACTGATGTGGCGCTTCCTCCGGCAGACGGCTTCGATGCTGTTACGGCGATAAGCATTAGCGCGGCGGGCAGTATGACGCAGACATACCCTGCGCTGAGCACGATTGATTTTACGGCAAACACCACTCCGTCTGAAAATATCGACCCGAACACCATTACGTGGTATATAAACGGCGAGCTTGCGGGTACAGGGCTAACGCTTGCGCATACGCCCGACACAGCGGGGGCATACGCGGTTAAGGCGGTTACAAGCGGTACGGTATCTTCGGCGGAAACGCACTTTACGATAGAAAAGGGTACGCCTGTGGTTACAAAACTGCCCACAGTTAAGTCGCTTATCGCCGTTGGCGACACCTTCAACTCGGCGGTTAAGGCGGACGGCGCGGCGGATGTGCCCGGCACGTTCGGGCTGGAAGACGGCACACAAACCCCGGCGGCAAATCCGAGCGGATATGCAAAACGCATTGTGTTTACCCCGACAGATACGGCGAACTACAACACCGTAACGTTGGACGACGCGGTTACGATTGTTGTGCAGGCGGTTGTTGTGCCTATAACGGCGATGTCGCTCAACACGCCCGCGAATTTGACGCAATCGGCGGAATCTTTGAGCAAGGTGGATTTTGTGCTTACAACCACGCCTGTAAACGATATAAACGAGTACAACATAGAGTGGTATGTGAACGATACCAAGCAAAGCGCGATTGGCAAGCAGTTTAGCTTTACACCAACAGGCAGCGGTATATACAACATTTACGCCAAGACCGAAGACGGCGCGGTGGAGTCCGGCGTTAAAACCATCAACGTTGGCGGTGTGTCCGAAATGGTATCGGTGCAGAGCATCGCAATCGACCCGAAGGCGCTCACGCTTTGGCAAGATTTCCCGCTTCCGTGTGTGCTGAAGGCGAACGTATTGCCCGCAAACGCGACGAATACAGCCGTACGCTGGATATCGCAAACCCCCGCTGTTGCTACAGTCGACGCTGTGACCGGCGATGTGAAGCCCGTATCGGTTGGTACGGCGGTTATCACGGCGATATCGACCGACGGCACAAATATTGAATCGGGCGCGAATTCGTTTACGCTAACCGTTACACCTGCCAAGAACAGGGCAGCGAATCAACAGCTGAACCTGCCATCTACAGGCACGGCTGGGATAGACATAAACAAGTACCTTTCATGGCCAAGCGAGGTAGGGCAGGGGCAGGTTGCGCTTTGGAGCGAGAACCGCATTGGCGCATATACCATCAGCATCGACGACAATATTAGGGGCGATTTTGCCGACTGGAAGCGATTTAACGACAAATACGGCTTCGGCTTCACATTTATCGTCAACTCGGGCGGCGCTGTGAACGAATTAAACCGCGCGGAATGGGCGGCGTTAATTGAAAAGGGCAACGAGATACAGTCACACACGGCGACGCATCATTCCGACACAGACGCGAAACAGCTCACCAGCGCGCAGACGATATATGAATATCAGAAGCCGATAGAGATTATTGAGGCGACAACGGGTCAGAAGGTTAAGACGATAGGCTACTCTTACGGCTACGGCGATTTGCCGTATGCGCGCGAGTTTTATATTGGCGGGCGCGGCACGGCGGGAACGCCGAACCAAAGCGCGACGGTGAACTATATACAAACCAACAGCCTGAGCGGATTCCCCACAACGGACGGCAAGCTTGCGCTGGACGGTACAAACAACACTGTTGAAGCAACGGTCAAGATGCTCTACGACACCTCATATACATATTGGGGTTCGAAGTACTACGGCGGCTGGGTGTCGTTCCACTTCCATTCTATCCACGGTGGGGCGGATGTTGAGGCGGCGATGGACAAATATGTTAAACCCGCTTCCGACGAAGGCAAGATATGGGTTACAACGTTCACAAATGCCGCGATGTATGGGCAGGAGCGCGATTCTTCGACTCTTACCATAACGAAAAACACTGCGGAGGAGATAAAATACACCCTCACAGATATGATGGACGACACGATGTTCGACTACCCGCTGTCGGTGAAGGTACGTATTCCCGACGACTGGGAGAATGTTCATGCAACGCAGGGCGGCGAGTTGTTGGATTTGGCGGAAAAGACGATAGACGGCAAGAAGTATGTTATGGTAGAAACGATACCCGACCGCGGCGAGGTTCTTTTGACCCCGGGCGCACCTGCTGTGCTTGCAATTGCGGATATCGAGCTTTACAAGAACACCGCGGGCAAGTATATGGTTGGCGCAAACACGACAAGCACGTATGCATCGGCGCAGACGGTGAAGTTTGCGGTTACCATATATAATGAAGGAAAGCTGATTGATGTGAAGTCGATTTCGCAGAACATACCGGCTGGCGGCGGCGCGATTACGTTCGAATACAGCCCGATGATTGCGCTGAATCCGCAGTATACCGCAAAGGTGATGGCTTGGGACGACGATATGCAGCCGTATTGCGCGGCGGAGGAGAAAAAGGTCGGCGAGATTGCGGTGAAGTAAACATAATCAAAACGGTCGCAGCGAATGTGCTGTGACCGTTTATTTTTGCATTTATTGGTTAACACCTTGCACACAATATGCAAAAAAATAGTATGTTTATTTAGAAGTTTTACACTAAGTATTGACATTGCGGCAAAGGAATGTTATGCTATATGTAGTTTTAATAGGTGTCGGTTTTATTTGGCACCACACACAAAATTATTTAAAAGGAGAGAGGAAAATGAAGCAAATAAGTTTTAAGAAGTGCCTATCCCTTCTGTTGGCGCTAAGCATGGTAGCAACCATGTTTGTGTTTGTAATGCCGATGGCTTCGGCAGCAGGGGTAGACTCCAGCATGACTGAAGATTTTGACGGCGTAGCTACTGATTTAGCATCAGGTTGGCAATATGCGTCGCTAATTACTCCAGGCGTGTTGCAGTACGCAGATATGATTGAAGGAAACAGGACAGATGTGTCACATTATGCGCCAAGTGCAAATTGGGCAGCCAATTTCGCGATTAGCGGCGGCAAATTAGGATTAAAAGCTGGTGCAGTAGAAGGCTCAGCGTTTAAAATCCAACTCCCCAATGTTGCAAACCATATGGGTTCCGCGTCATTGGAATTTAAGCTAAAGGTAGCAGCGTTGCCTGCAGATCCTGCTGCGGTGTTTACTGTTCGTGCAGCTATGAATCCGGTATACGGCAGAGCATATGCACCGATGATGGTTTTCTCTAACAAAGGCGTAGGTCAAATGGAAAACGGAACTGTAAAGGGCGGCTCTTGGCCGGATGCTGAGGATATAACCACTCGCAAATACAGCCAACTTACAGGATCGCCGGCATACGCAACAATCACTCCGGGAACAGAATACGATATAAAGATTGATATATTCCCTTATGCCGGTAGCAATGCTGCGCTTACAGATGCATACCAGGCGCATGTATTTGTAAATGATGTTGAGGTAATTCAAGCTTGTACAATTTCTACTCGCAGCGGCGGACTTTTTGGCGGCGGTGCTACAACTCCTGCCGGTCCCGGTTTGACAAGCTTCCTATTTGCATGGAGTGGTGACTGGTCAGCTACAGGTATGACAATTGATGATGTTGTATATACACAGCTTGATGGCGAACAATTACCAGACCCGGATGCTCCGATGCCAACACCTGTAGCTGTTGAATACACACCTACAAAGGGTGGCGTAGATATGCAGCCAATGCTCGTACCGAACGTTATGTCTGCAGATACAGGCAAAACTTACAGAGTACAGCTTCCGGCAGATGCAGACGGCGTAAAAGTTGGTGCAACAGCTGTAGCACTAACAGCAGGTAAGGGCATACACACGATTACACAGGGTACTATCAGCTTTAATGTAGCTCCGGCTGACGGTATAAAGGCATATACAGCATTAAATGGTCGTACAGACGGCACTAACACAATGACTGTAAAGGATTTTGCAACTTCGTCATTTTACGGCAACCAAGCAGGTGCGGCTGGACCTCTTAACGATCTTGGCGCATTATGGGCGGAAGATTTTGAGCCAAGCACTAATAAGTTGCAGGAAGAAAGACCTTCTTCGTCAACTAAGCCGGTTTGGGTTAATAGCACTACAGGATATACACCAAACTACTACCAAGCAAACGGCGACAACATCACCAGCAACGGTGATAACGTAGCAGACAACGAAGTAAGCTTACCGGGTAGAAATACGAATTCACCAACAGGTAATTCACGTGTAAACCGTTGGAGAATGATGGCTTCCAACATAGGCGTGGAACCGGCTGCGCCTCGTGACCCTAACTATGAAATAGCATACAGAATTGATCAGCCTGACAACCTGGCTCTGAAATTCACAGCTAAGGGCGACAGTGTAGCGACAGCTTCGCAGCTTAACATAATTTCAGATGAGTTCGCTCAATTTGCCGGAGATTACGGCAAGCTTATATTCACAGGTACTGCTGTAATGGAGCAGGAACATGGCGACGGTATATGGGTTGGCGCAGGTATAACAGGCGACAACAATACTTTCATCTATGGCAGAATGCCGTTTGTAAAGTTTGAAGGCGACGGCACAATAAGCGTACCGACATCGTATAGCAGAGACACTCCGGATGCGGGTTATGAATCTATCGGCGATGTTAAATGGGTAAAGGGCGAGCCTGTAAACTATGAAGTTTATATGAATCGCACAGCCGACAAAACTTTCAATTTAGAAGTGACTGTAATGGGTAATATGAGAAACGCAGCAGATACAGCTGATGTTACTTATATGAATAAAGTAGTACCGTCGTTTACTTTAGGCGCAAGCGGTACTCCAAGCGTAGTTCCGACTGCACAGCTGCACGTATATGGTTACACAGCAGCAACAACACCTGCAACAGCATCGGCATATTTAGACAATCTTGCTGTATACTGGATGGATCCTACATCAACATATGTAGCACCTCCGATTCCTGCAGCAGCAGGTCCGGCTCTAGACAAACTTGAGTATACACCTACTATATCAACGGCAGCAATTCCTGTACAGCATAAGAGATCGGTAGTAGGCTTTGCAGATACAGACACAACAGAGACCTACACAGTACAGCTTCCGGCAGGTACAACATCTGTTGATATAGCTGCTACACTCAAAGATTCCGCTCTTGATACAGTGGCTATCGTTAACCCGACAATTACAGCAGGCGCAGGAACAGGTACAGTTACTGTTACAGGCGTGAATTCTAACGTATACACAATCAACTTTATAGTAGCACCGGATGAAGTTAAGGATTATCAGGGCTTCCCGAATGTTACAGAAGCTGACGGCACAGGCAATGGTGTGAAAAATTACACCGCAGGCGCACCGGGCTACGGTAACCAGGGCGGCAACATTGGTCCTATAAACCATAAGGGCGCTTTGATTGTGGAAGATTTCGAACCTGCTGACGTTAAGAACCAGCAGATTAGACCTTCGGACGGCAGCCCGCGTTTGGCTCTTGACGGCAATGCTATCAACCACTACTTCGCAGGTTACAGCAATGCAGTAGCAGCTGACGAATCTCTTTACAGTTTATCAGGCGCTAACGCTGTTACAACACGCGGTAACAAATGGCGTGTATTCCCGGCTAACGGCAAGTTCGCGTACAGATCAGACGATGCATCTAACCTTGCGTTGAAGCTCACAGGCGACGCAGCAGGCGGCGAAGGCATTGGCAGATTTGTAGCAGATGAATTTGGTATGGCTGCAGGCGGCAACGGCACAAGCTACACAGATTTCCCGAGAACGATGTTTACAGGTACAGTTGTTATGAGTCCTGATGATGATGATAATGATGGTACAGGCACAACAGGTATGACAGTGTCTCCTGTATTGATATTTGACTCCGCAGGCGGCGGCAATGGAAACAACTATAATAATGCATTGGCATTGATTAGATTTGAAGCAAACGGAAACATCACAGTTCCCGGCGCAAACTTTACAGCTCCACGTGGCGTATTGCCTGTTAAATGGCAAGCTGACGAAGCGGTTGACTACGAAATCTATTTCGATCATTCAACAGCAACAGGTCTTAAGTTGGTTGTATCTGTTAGCGGTAATATGAAAGAAGCAGACGGTACAACTGATGCTGATTACGCAACAACATATGATGACACAACTTTCGGCGCAACAGCAACAGATCCGTTTATGACTTACACACTGGGCTCTGCAGGTGTTACAAGCGGCATGATAGATATATACAACTCGTATGCAGCAGGTACAAATGCAAACACAGCAGCTTATGTAGATAACTTTGCATGGTACTGGTTGGAAAATGACGCGAAATACACAGACCCGGGCGCACCTCCGGCTGATACAGACGCTCCGCTTGTACCTGCTAACTTGGCAGTAGCAAGCATCACAGCTACAGGCGCAACAGTTTCGTGGGATGCAACGACAGATGTTGGCGGCAGTAATGTAGATGGTTATATCCTGCGTGTATATACAGGCGATACAACAACAGGCACACCTGTAGAGTACGACCAGACAGCTTTGACCAAAGCATTGACAGGTCTTACAGCAGGTACAGAGTATACAGTAACAATATCGGCATACGACGATTCGACTCTTGCTAACGAAAGTGCAGAATCGGCACCTGTAACATTTATGACACTTCCGGCTGCACCGACAAACCCGGATGCACCTGCAACAGGCGTTTCGGAAAACGAAGCAACTGTTACTTGGACAGTATCGGCAGGCGCAGCAGGCTACAATCTGTATGTATATAAAGGTGCAACAGCAACAGGCACACCTGTACAGACAATAGACGTAGCTGGCGGAACAGTTAACACAAAAACAATATTAACTCTTGACGCAGGTCAGGCGTATACAGTAGTGATTAAAGCATACAATGCAGACGGCGATGAATCTGCAACAAGCATTGAAGCGAAATTCACAACAGATGCACCTACTCCGGGCGGTATACTTGAAATAGCTTACACACCTTGGGGTACTCTTGCAATGGAGACAATGCTCGTACCGGGCTTTGTTTCGGGCGCAACAGCATCTTACAAAGTATCGGTTCCAAACGGAACAACAAAGGTAATGGTAGGCACAGAACAATTCACTCCGGGCGTAGCGAAGGGTATCGTTGACGGAACATCAACATACACAATCACATTCGTTGAAGCTCCAAACGAGATGAAGATGTGGAACGATCCGTTGTTTAACTACGCAGTAGGCGGCGTTAAGGGCTACATTGAAGCAAATGTTAGTGCCAGATATGGCACTCAGGCAGGCGCAGTAGGTCCGTTGAACAACATTGGCGCGATATTTGCAGATGACTTCGAGCCAAATGATGTAAAATTGCAACAGGAAAAAATTGCCGGCGCTCCTGCATGGATAGACGTGGCAACAGGTTATGCACCGAACTACTACCAGGCAAATAGCGACAACGATATGGCAAAAATGCCTGATGCAGGAAGCAACTCGGCACGTACAAACCGTTGGAGAGAGTTTGCAACTACATGCGGTACAGTGGCACAAATAGCTCGTACGGATGCTAACTACGAGATAGCGTACAGATCAGATAACGCAGACAACCTTGCATTAAGATACTTCCCGCGTGCAGATATGCAGTCGGCAGGTAGCTTATACAGCATCATTTCCGACGAATTTGGTCTGCTTACATCAGCAGAAGATTACACAGAGCACCTGTTCAGAGGCACATTGCTGATGAACCAGAACCACAACGACGGTATGTGGGTTGGCGCAGGTATCAACGGCGAAGGCAACACGCTTATCGGCGGCGGATTACCGCTGGTTAAGCTCGACAGCGACGGCACAATATCGGTACCGAACGGCACAATAGTGAAGAATGATACTTTTGCTTCTTATGTACCGATTGGTGATACAGTAGACGTAAAGTGGATAAAGAATAAGCCGGTTGAATTTGAAGTATATACAAAACGTGATTCGGTTGACACAAGCAAACTTTCGTATGTAGCAACAGTTATGGGCGACTTGCTTATAGGCGGCGTTGAGACCAGAACGTGTGTAACATTCGAAGGCGCAATAGCAGTTGTTAAAGAAGACGGCACTACGCCTACAACATTTAACACAAGATACTATGTATATGGCGGCAGTGCAGCTAACACACCTGTAACAGCAGAAGCATTTATCGATAACTTCGCTGTATACTGGGTAGAGCCGGGCACAGATTATGAACCACCTACAGATTCCACTATACCTCCTCCGGTAAAAACAAAGATAGGCAAGCCGGAGAATCAAGCATCGACAGCTCCTACAAGACAAGGCGCAACAATCACATGGGATGCACCTTCGAGCGCTAACGTAGCTGATATATTAGGTTACAACCTGTATATCAACGGAGACACAACACCGGTATTTGTAGACGTAACAGACCCGGATTGCTACGCATATGTAGTAATGGGTATGGCAGCAGGCGCAAGAGGCGTAGTATTGATTACTACAGTTCCTACTGTAGCTTCGAACCTTGACGAGTCTGATTCTGTATCGGTTCCGTTCTCAACAGAGGGCGGCAGCAGCGGTGGCAGCTCTACAGGTTCTTCAAGACCTGCAGCTCCTACAGTTAGCCAAAAAGCAGGCGCAGTTGTAGTTGGCAGCGTAGTAGAATTGTTATCAGCTGACAATAGTGTAGATATTTACTATACAACAGACGGCAGCGCACCTACAGTAAACAGCACAAGATACACGAAGCCGATTGAAATCACAGAAGATGTTACAATCAGAGCGATTGCGGTAAAGGGTAACCTGCTGAGCAATGTAGGAACATTTAACTACACCGTTCGCGATGCTAAGATCGACTGGAAGAAGGATGTTAGTGCGATCAGATACTTGGCAGTAACAGCTGAAAAGGCTAGACCTGACGAAGTTATCACACGTTACGAAATGATAGATGCACTCGACCTTCTGTTAGACCTGGAAGTAGTTCCGGTTAACAAGGATTTGAGCGATATCGACGACGCTCACAAGGCAGTTATCGAATTGTTCATAGGCGTAGGCATTATCGAAGGCTTCCCGGATAACTCCTTCAAGGGTAATGAAGGTCTGACAAGAGCAGAGTTCGTGAAGATCATGAGCATAATCTTGGGTACAAAAGACGAAGGCGCGAAGTGTGACTTCGAAGACGCAGACGGTCATTGGGCAGAAGGATTTATCGCAGAATTCAGCAAGCTGGGTTATGTAGAAGGTTACGAAGATGGTACTTTCAGACCTGACGCGAAGATGACAAGAGCAGAGTTCACCGCTATTGTAAACAGAATCATCAAGATTAAGACAACAGCAAAACCGCACACATTTGATGACTTGAGCGATGAACATTGGTCGTTTGCAGATATCCAAAGCGCATACTTGCTGAAATAGTAATTTGCATTAGATATCTAAACACAAGATAAGTTTAAAGAAGGCTTGGCATTATGCTGAGCCTTCTTTTTTGCGCGTTCGTTTTACCGCAAAAATTCGCCGATTTTCTCTGTATTTTCTCTTGACATTGTATAGTAAATAGCGTATACTTTCAGCGAAGAAGAAATTCTTCTAACTATTTTGATGCGAATTCTTATATTATTCGTATTACGCCCGCTGGGGCATGGAGGAAATTATGGTTATATCAATTAAGGATTACCGCAATGCGGTGATGGGATGCTGGATGGGCAAAAACGTTGGCGGCACTTTGGGTGCGCCGATGGAATGGTTCAGGCAGGTGAACGACGTAACGTTTTACGAGCAGGAGCTGGACGGAAATCCGCTTCCAAACGACGATTTAGACATCCAGTTGTTGTGGCTAATCGCGATGGAAGAGCAGGGGATTCATGTTAATGCGCGTACGCTCGGCGATTATTGGATGCACTATATTACGCCGCACTGGGCGGAATACGGCATCGCTAAGGCGAATATGAAAGCGGGTTTACAGCCGCCTCTCAGCGGCACATTCGGTAATCCGTTTCAAGACAGCTGCGGTGCATACATACGCTCCGAGATATGGGCGTGTATCGCGCCGGGATGTCCTGAACGCGCTGTGAAGTTTGCCTACGAAGACGCGATTATAGACCACGGCAACGGCGAAGGGGTATACGGCGAGGTGTTTTGCGCGGCGTTTGAGAGCGCGGCGTTTGTGGAAAAAGATATAAATACACTGATTGATATCGGACTTTCATATATCCCCGAATCCAGCGATGTGACAAAGGCAATTGGTCTTGTGCGCGAGATGCACAAAAGCGGCAAAACATGGCTCGAAACGCGCGACGCCATTCTGCGCGATTTTGGCAGCGGATTCTATTTCGGTATCTCTGAGGATGATATCAAAAAGGGATTTGGCGGAAGCGAGATTGGCAAAGAGGTCGCGGCTAATGTGGCTATCGTGGTGCTTGGGTTGCTGTATGGCGAAGGCGATTTCGAAAAAGCGCTGTGTGTGGCAGTTAATTGCGGCGAAGATACAGACTGCACCGCGGCGACGATTGGCTCGATGCTGGGAATTATCTACGGATACGACGCACTGCCCGAAAAATGGACAAAGCCGATTGGCAACGGTATTAAGACACTTTGTTTGAATTTGGGCGAAAGCGCTTGGCTTATACCTAAGGATATCGAAAACTTGTCGGAAAGGGTTGAGAAGCTTGCGTTCCAGGCGATATCTGCCTACAGTCTGCCGATGGAAATTTCGTTTGATAAAGAGTCTGATTTGCAGCACGATACGCTGTTTGCCGGCGCAAAGCTGAAGGAGATGTATAATTTTTCCGACGGACCGTTCTTCAGCTTCGACTTTTTCAATGTATATGTTGACTACGGCACAGACGGCGCGGTTATTGGCAGCGACGGCTCGAAAAAGGTACGATTGATGATACAAAACAAATACAGAATGCCGGAGATGCTGTGTGTGAAATGGTATACCGCTGACGGGTTCGACGTTTTGCCGGCAAAGCAGACATGGGTACAGATGCAGCACGACTATGCGAGCGGCATGAATACAAAGTTTTTCAGCGGTATCAAGGAGATGGAGTTTGAGCTGAAAACCGAAGCGACTCCGGGCTTGAAAAACCGTTTTGTTATAGAACTGACGATTGAAGGCAAGGCTACGGTTATGCTTGTGCCGATTATTTTGCTTAGCGAAGTGATGTAATGCGCATTATATAGAAATAACGAAAGCGGACGCATAATGTGCGTCCGCTTTGCTGTTGTTTCATATAATACTACTGCTGTATCGCCACATAACCTTCATGGTCGACCAACGCCTGACCGCTTCGGCTCTGAATCCAGTCATACATAACACGTGCGGGGCTGGCTTCCGGCTCATCCTTGCGGATTACCACATAAAAATCGTTGACAAACGGATAATCGCCCGCCGCGATACTCTGATTTGTGGGCGCGACACCGTCAACCTCCAGTAGCTGTATACGCTCGTCGTTTTTCATCTGCGAAACATAGAAATACACGTTGTAGCCGAGCGCATAGTCCGAGTTGTTATACGCCGCAACAGCCTCAACCAAGCCCTCCATGCCGCCGATGATATAGTCTGCGGGCGGCTCGGCGAAGGTTTTGCCCGGCATAACCAGCTTTTCCATCAACGTCTGGCTGCCCGAGGTTGCGTTGCGCTGAAATGCTTTGATATCAGTATCTGCGCCGCCAACCTGGCTCCAGTTGGTGGTTTTGCCTGTGTAGATATCCTGCAATTGTGCTGTGGTAAGCGATTTAACAGGGTTGTTTGTGTTTACCAAAAACACCAGCGCGTCACGTCCGATAGGCGCCATATCAATCTCGGCGTTTTCTCTTGCAATATACTCCAGCGCGTCTGCGGGCGGCTCATACACAAACAGGATATCGCATTCGCCGTCTATCAGCCTAAAGTATGCGTTGTTTGTGCCTGTAAAATTCACAGAGCATTCTTCGCGCGGTTTGCCGAGTATAACCGATATCACCGCCTCGCCAAGCGGGATGGTTGCGGTGGAGCCGTCTATACGCGGCATGTTTTTGTCTGTGAATACAAATTGTTCAGGTGCTGCTGTTTCGGTTGGGGAGTCGGACGCCGATATATCGGGCGCTTCGGTTGGTGTCGCCGAAGAGGTTTCGGGTGCGTTTGATTTACAGCCTGCAAGCAACGCGAGGCTTAGGATTATGCATATACAAGTGAGAAAACGTTTCATGGTGTAATCATTCCTTTCGTGATTTAATTTTATCTAATCATACATATTGTCCATCAGCGGCATGGTTACAAGAACCTTTCCTTCGGGCGTAACCAGGGTTGAGGTGTTGTTTTTAATAGCGCAAATGCAGTCGCCGACTTGATAAAGCGTTTCATATATATTAGGCAGTATCTCGTTTGTGTTCGCGTCCAGCAGTCCGTATGTGTATAGGTAGTGGTCTTCGTCATATAGGGTTGATACGCCCCAAAAATCGCCCATTTCATACACACTGCTGTATTTTAGGGGGATTATCACATTGCCGTTCATATCCATAATGCCTGTTTTATCATCTAAATAGAAGTAGATCGTATTTGCGCCAAAGTACGCGCCGCCGGGATGCATATCCACATACATATTACGGTCGGCATCCATAAGCGACCATCCTTCTTCGTATGAAATTACCATACGTTTGTGGTCGTCGCTATAGTTGATATTCCATGCGTCGGGAATTTCAAAAGTGTCGCCGCCAATTGTAAGCTCCAGCCCGGTCGATGTTCGTATATAGGAGATGTCGTCTGTAAAGGTTGTCTTATTTGAATTATAATCGATTTCTTCGCTGGGGGAGTAAACGCCCGATTTGTCGATATATCCATAATCGGAATCGCTTATCTCCATACTTGCCTTGCCGTCTGCAAAACTGCGGCTTTGGAGAAAGTATTGAACACTATACATGTAAAAATCTTCATACGAGAACATTCTGTCTGTATACGGCCCCAAAACGGTGTTTTCTGCTATATCCATATAGATATAGCCGGACTTGTCGGGCAAGATAACGACTATCAGCCCGTCAGACAGATAGAGCGTATGGTCGTATTTGAAGTCGATAACCGTATCCAGATTTCCGTCTAAAAGCCCCCATTTGCCGTTTTGCTTGACGGATATACACTCCAAAGTCATGGCGTTATAGCCATAGTATGGTGAGTTTGCAAAGCCTGATTCGAACCGCTTTACAACCTTGCCGTCTATCGACGCTATCATAATATGGTCCGGCTCGGTTTCTGATTTGCCGTTTTTTGTGCAGAGGTAGTATTTATTGCCGCCGATGGTATAAATATCGACATTATTATAGACCGGGTCGCACACGATGCGCCCGACGGAGTCGCAAAAGCCGTACAGCCTGTCGATTGAGTAGCCACTGCCAATCATACCGCCGACATATGGAT
>JGI994J12354_10002557_pt1 | contig 17610 bp, 14 predicted proteins | sample IntmicLarv3ML3BL_FD_12354 | JGI IMG/M metagenome (IMG submission 12354) | reverse complement strand
AGGACTTGAGGGCGAAACAAACGCGATTTTGACGCAAAAACTCATTGATAAAATTGACGGCTTGAATAAAACCTTGAAAATCCCTGCAACCCTGAAGGAATTCGGTATTAACGAAGCCGAATTTAAGGTGAAGGTAGCGGAAATTTCTGAAAACGCTGTCGGTGATGCCTGCACAGGCTCTAACCCAAGAAGCATCAACCCCTCTCAGATGCGTCAATTACTCGAATGCACATACTACGGAACAAGTGTAGAAATTGTGTAAGAGAAAATAAAAAAACCACCATCAAATAAAAATGCCGGTTGTGAAGTCATCACAGCCGGTATTTATTTTTCATAGTGTATCCTGTCTTTCAATAGCCGATGCCTTGAGATTTTCTCAGCTTTTCCAAATCCAAATACTCCTTGACCGCCTTCGGATTTTGAATAAAGGGCAGCCGGAGCTTTTTGTCCTTTGTAAAAAGAAGAAGGCTTCCATATCCAAAGGCGCGTCCGAAAATACCGGCAGAAATTTCCGATCGCTCTATTTCGGAAATCGGTACAAAAAAAGGCCTAAAATGCGTATAGGGCATATACATTCCTTGTACAGTCCGATGAGTGATTTCAATTTTCCCCATAAGTCTCGCAAAAAAGGAAAGACAAAAGAACAGCATACAAAATAAGCGGAAAAACTGAAGAACATAGGTAAGAATGAGAAGAAAAAAAGTTAAAGAAGCGACATCCACAAAAAAAGATAAAATGGTGAGCGCAATGACAAAAACCGATGAAATAAAGGCAGGGTAAGAAGAAATTCTTACCCTTGCCGTATACATGGAGTGATCCGGTGTTGTCAAATAATCATCGGGTTCAAAGCGCATATTCTTTTCCTTGGTAAGCTTATGAGGACGCCTTTACTGTGTTCCAGATGGTGATATAGGTTTCGTCAATTTCCGCGCTGGAAAAATAAGGTGACAGGGTCATAAAGGTTTCATCATCCGGATAATACGCCTTGTTGTTTTTCACTTCATCAGGAAGAAGCGCAATGGCTTCTACATTCGGAGATGAATAACCGGCATATTCGCAATTGGCAAGTGCGATTTCAGGATCATACATAAAATCAATAAATGCGTGTGCGCCGATAGGATTTTTGGCATTACTCGGAATACCCATCATATCTACGGACCAGTTTGATCCGACAGGAAGGGCATAACGAAGATCGATATCGTCACTTTTTCCAAGCTCGTCAATGCGGTCAATGATGACCAAATGGTCGCCCGACCACGCTTCAGAAGCGACAAGCTCACCGCTCGCCAGCTTGTCCTTTAGGTTATCAACGCCATAGGCAGGTGCTATTTCTTTTTTCTGCTTCAAAAGCAATTCCTCAGCCTCCAGAAGTTCATTTTCATCCATGGTATTGATGCTGTAGTGTAAGTAGTTAAGAGCGACGCCGATAGATTCACGCATACTGTCGTACATACCCACCTTGTTCTTGTATTGAGGATCAAAAAGCACACCCCAAATCTCCTCCGGGTCGGTGGTATCTTCTGAAATATCCACAAGATTCGCGTCATAAACAAGACCTACTGTACTGTAAAGATACGGAACGGAATACTCTCTGACCTTATCGGAAAGCTCCGGGTCTGCGGCATATTGCAGTTCGTTGAAAAGAGGGTCCAAGTAAGCCTCGACATTCGGAAGAAGTGATTTATCGAGCGGTTGAAGCTTTTCCTCACGAATCAGACGGGAAATCATATATTCCGAAGGAATAATAATGTCATAACCATCGTTCAATGTAGGGTACATGGTCTCGTTGTTTTCGAATTCGCGGTATGTTACCGTGTATTGAGGATAGGCTTCTTCAAACTTACTGATTGTATCCTCCGCGATATAATCGCCCCAGTTATACACGATAATCTCTGTTTTTTCGGCATTATCGTCGGACACCTCCAAAGGCTGATTGCAGCCGCTGAGGACAGATAGCCCCAGTATGAGAGCTACAAAAGCAAGCCCTGTTTTTTTTGTAAAAAATTTTCTTTTAAGCATTTTTTTCTCCTTTTGATGTGACCTTTATTTTTTCTTTCTTTTTTTCCCACGGGAAATCGTTTGTATATTCGCTGCCAAAAGCAGTAGAAAGACAACAGAGAACATAATGGTGGTAAGAGCATTCACCTTAGGATTAACGCCGAACTTGACCATAGAATAAATCTTCATCGGAAGCGTCTGAATACTGCTTCCTGCGTTGAAGCTACTAATTAAATAATCATCCACCGACAAGGTGAAGGTCAGTAAAATAGAAGACACAATACCCGGCATAATCTCCGGCAAAACAACGCGGGTAATCGCCTGACGAGGTGTTGCTCCCAAATCCTGTGCCGCCTCCGGTAGATTCTTGTCAAGCTGCTTGAGCTTTGGATTGATGGACAAGACAGCAAAAGGCACACAAAACGCGATGTGGGAAAGAATCAAGGTGGTTTGTCCTTTCGCTAGTCCCAAAACGGCAAACAAAAGCATGAAGGAAATACCGGTAACAAGCTCCGGAATGACATTTGGGATATAGGTAAGGTTAAAGACGACATTCTGGATTTTTTTGGAAAAATGCGTAAGCCCCAAGCAAGAAATGACGGCAACCGCGGTGGAAGAAAAAGAGGCGATTGCAGCTACTTTCAGGGTAGTTACTAGGGAATTCCAAATCTCTCCGCCATCGTTTCCGCTGAAAAGGCGAACATAATTATCAAGACTGAAGCCCGCCCAAATGAAGGATTTCGGAATCCGGTTAAAGGAGAAAATAATCAGCACAATAATCGGTAGATACAAAAAAATAAAAACCAGGATGATATAAATATTAGGGAAAAGATTTTTCAGTTTTTTCATAGAGCCAATCCCCCTCCTGCTTCATCTTTGTCGGAATTCCGTAAAAGACCCATGGTAATCAAAACAAAAACCAAAAGAAGTAAGGAAAGCACATTGCCGGCTCTTTGCTGTGACAAACTTTCGCTTAGAACAAAATTTTGCACGGTCATACCAATGGTGCTGATACTGCCTTCGCTCATGATGTCCGGAATCATATAAAAGGTCAAGGACGGCATGAAAACCATTTGAATTCCGGAAATCACGCCCGGCAATGAAAGCGGAAATACCACCTTCCAAAAGGTCTGCGGTGCGTTTGCGCCCAAATCCATGGCGGCGTGCCGAACATTGTCGTCCAGCTTTACCAAAACAGAATAAATAGGAAGCAGCATAAAGGGCAAAAAGTCGTTCACAAGAACCAGTTTTATGATGAAATCGCCGAGAACATCTCCTTTTAGGAACAAAATCGGATCGGAAATCAGATTGAGTCCCATGAGAAAATTGTTAAGAACGCCGGTTTGTCCGAAAAAATTCCGCCAGGCGTATGTGCGAAGAAGTGTGTTAATCCACATTGGAAGCACAAAAAACATCAAAAGAAGCCCGGAGTTGGAGGTTCTGTTTCTTTTGGCTTTCCCCGCGAGAAAATAACCCAAAGGATAAGCGATAATAAGACAGCCGGCAGTCGTCCAGAGTGCGTAATCGACACTTCTAAGGAATACGGAAAAATATTCCTGTAACCGCAGATTGATTCCGTAAAAAGTAGCATTTATCGTCTTTCCGGATAAAAGCGTATGAAAGCCATCCATGGAAAAGCTATAGGCACCGCTTTCTCCGCGCACAATAAAAGCGGAAAGAATAATCAAAAACAAAGGAATAATCGTAAAAAGCGATATCCAGAAAAAATAAGGATAGGATAGCATTCGCGTTTGAAAACGAATCCCCACCATGGAAAAAAGGGAAATAAACGCACCGACCAATAGAAGCACCGAAAGAAAATTAAAGACAGAACCCTGTGTGCAATAAAGGGAAGCCGGTGCAATACCGATTTTCTCGGAAAAGCTTTCAGGAATCAAGGAAGATATAGAAAAAAGCAGAGAAAAAAGGCTGCCCAAAAGAAATAAAGTGGACGCGGCAGATAAAATAGCAGTGTGTATTTTGGCTTGCAATTTTTCATAAAGTAAAAAAATGAAAAGAAGCAAAACGGCGCACAATAGCGTAATGATGAGATACGGGAAGGCGTGAGAAAAGGAAAGAATAGAGCTGTTTTGCTCTATTTTTAGGCTCATGCTTCCATAGGTAAGAACCTGAAAAAAGGAGATTCTTCGTAAGGAAATATTTTTGTAGACAATAGAAATATCGGAAAGGAAGAAGGCAATAATCGAAAAAATAGACAAAAGAGCCGCTGCTTGTAGATGAAACGGTCTTTTGGTGATGAATTGCCAGCTCGCTTTGGAAGCCTTGAAAAATTGCGCCATGCTTTTTTCCTTTCTTTTTTGATATTATTCTTCTTCGTTGTCGGAAGGGATGTACCTGTCCGGTGAAAAATCCGATTTTCTCATGATATGGATATCATCCGGGTCGAAGGTCATGCCGATACGCTGTCCTATTTGAACCGGATCGACATCATGGATAATCCATGTGAAATCATCCTCGCCGTCTACCGTGATTTCATAATGAACGCCCTTGAATACAATGTTGGTCACCGTGCCGTTGATATGACCGGGCGCGGGCTCTTTTACATAGATATCCTCCGGACGGACAACGACATCTACATCGGCAGCGCCCTCCGGTGACTCCGGAAAACGAGGGTCAACACAAGGGAAATGGTTCTTTCCGATTCGTACTTCAAAATCCTTTTCCATGCTGCCGCAAATGATATTGGATTCGCCGATAAAATCAGCGACATAGGCATTTTTCGGTTCATTGTAAATATCTGTCGGCGTACCGATTTGCTGAATAATACCGTCCATCATCACGATGATGGTATCGGACATCGTGAGCGCCTCTTCCTGATCGTGCGTGACATAGACAAAGGTGATGCCCAGCTCACGCTGCATTTCCTTGAGTTCAATTTGCATTTCTTTTCTCATTTTCAAATCAAGCGCGCCGAGCGGCTCATCTAAAAGAAGCACCTGAGGACGATTGATAATCGCACGGGCAATGGCAACACGCTGCATCTGTCCGCCGGAGAGCTGATCCACCCAACGGTTTTCATAGCCGGAAAGCCCTACTGTTTTGAGCGCTTCCTTGACACGTCTTTTCATTTCCTGCTTCGGTGTCTTTTTGAGTCGAAGTCCGAAGGCAATATTATCGAACACATTGAGGTGCGGAAAAAGAGCGTAACGCTGAAATACCGTGTTAAGATTTCTCTTATGTGCCGGAATATCAAGTAAATCCAAGCCCTCAAAACGAACAATGCCACTGTCGGCATTTTCAAATCCCGCCAGAATGCGAAGCGTAGTAGACTTCCCGCATCCGGAAGGCCCCAAAAGGGTAATAAATTCGTTGTTGCGAATGTAAAAGGTTATATTTTTCAAGACCTCCAAATCGCCGAAGCTTTTGCAAAGATCCTTGATTTCTATGATATGGGAACGGCCGGACTCGTCCTCTAATAGCTGTTCCATTTTCTTTTTCGCGGTATTTATTGCCATAACAAAACCCTCCTTATCACGTTCTTAAAAGCTGGGCGGGGATGAAATCCACAAAATTTTTACGATTCTTTTTCCCCGGTTTTCCAAGTGGTGCGGTTTATCCGGGTGTAAAAGAAAGCTCTCGCCGCGTTTTACAGTATATTTTTTCTTTCCGATAATAAGAGTGAGGGTCCCTTCCAATACATAACCGATTTCCTCACCTTCGTGAGGGATATCAGGATACGTACATCCGCCGGCCTCCAATGTGAGCATAACCGGCTCCATCAAATTTTTCTGTGCGGTAGGGATAAGCCAGCAAATCTCACTTCCCTCATCGCAGTTCTTTTTAATGGAATAATTTTCACCGGAAAAAACGACCTTTTCATCCTCAGGCTCGCTGAAAAAAGTGGAAAGATCAGAGCCAAGCGCCTCTAAAATATCGGTGAGAGTGGAGATGGAAGGAGAGGTCATATCCCTTTCCAATAGGGAAATAAAGCCCTTAGACAGCTCGCAGCGGTTCGCGAGTTCTTCTTGCGTGAGCTGGTTTTGCTGTCGTAAAAAACGAATTTTCTCCCCAATCTCCATGTATCTTTCTCCCTCTTTATTGCTTGCGTTAGAAAAAATATGTATTATCCGTCCATGAAAGTTTAGTAATAGTAAACTTCAGAAGCACATTATATAGACATCTATCCTGCTGTGTCAATATTTTTAAGAAAAAAATTTCGAAGAAATGAAAAAATTTCCTCTCTTTGAAAAAATGCGAAAAAACAGTATAAATAAGGGGTATATAAAGATTTTTTGAGGGTTTGTATTGCATTTTTCTAAAGATGTGTTTATTCTTTTGATAACACATTTTTAGGTCGGAAAGGAATAACGGCGGTATTTGGTGGATTTCTCCATAAAAAAGACACGCCGGAAAAATAAAATGATGATTGATGACAGAAGTAAAATCTCCGGCGCGAAGCGCATTGTAATAAAAGTCGGTACCTCTACCGTCACATATGAAAACGGTTCCATTCACTTTCAGAACATCGAAAGATTGGCGTGGGAAATATCGGGGCTGATGAATCAAGGAAAAGAGGTTATTCTTGTGACCTCGGGCGCAATCGGCGTGGGCGTCGGTCGCCTGCGATTGCCGGAAAGACCGGTGGAAATGGGTGAAAAACAGGCAGTCGCGGCAATTGGGCAGTGTGAACTGATGAATATTTACAGCCGTTGTTTTTCGGAATATAGCTACATGGTGGGACAGGTGCTTCTCACTAAGGACGATTTAGACGACGAAATCACAAGAGAGAATATTACAAATACCTTTTCGGCACTTTTGAAAAAAAGAGTGCTTCCTGTTGTAAATGAAAATGATACGGTTTCCACAAAGGAGATTTTGCATAACGGAACCTTTGGCGACAATGATGCCTTATCCGCGCACGTTGCGGTATTGATGCAGGCGGAGGTACTCATTATTTTGTCGGATATTGACGCGCTATATGATTGCGATCCTCGTCAAAACCCGAACGCAAAGAGACTGTCTTTTGTGCCGACGGTGTCAAAGGAATTGGAAACTGTCGCGGGCGGCAGCGGAAGCAACCGGGGCACAGGCGGTATGATTACGAAAATATCCGCAATGGCACAGGCAACGCAGGCAGGCATTGCGGGCGTCATCACGAAGGGCGGTGCAAAGCATATTATTGAGGATATTATGGAGGGAAAGGATGTTGGAACCTTCTTTTCCGCAAAAGGATAAGCCCCTCATTTGACCTAAGTACCCCACGCTGCATATAGAAATCTTTCACGAAAAATAAAAAGCACCGTTTTCCTATAAAGGAGTAAGGTGCTTTTTTATGCTTACTATTCGGCAGGGGCTTCATATTCTCCCGGCCATTCGACTTTCGGGGTGTCTTCCACCGGCGGCATGATGTGTGCGTAACAAGGCTTCGTCGGCGTTTCGGGGTGGTTTTGCCCGACCACAAACCAGTCGCTGCGTTTTTCTGGACAATACTCCGTTGGAATAAGTCCTGTGATGGTGCAGATACTGATTCTTTCCACACTGTCGGGACGGGTAAAATGCGCCGCTTCCTTGTCTTCATGAATTTGCTGCATAAAATCATTCCAAATACGCATAGCGTTTGCTTCTTCATTACTTGGAACCTGCGTTTTTTTCAAGCGGTTATCGTAGCCATACCAAACTGCCGCGGAATAGTACGGCGTGAATCCGCAAAACCATTTATCCAGTGCATCATCTGTGGTACCTGTTTTTCCCGCGACATCAATTTCACCGCCTTTTATGGAAGAAACATTGCCCGAAGCAGTACCGCTTGTGATAACATCCCTTAACATATCAGACATCATGAAGGCAGTTTCCGGTGAAAAAACATTCGTTTTAGCGACTTCATTTTCCAGAATGATTTTCCCGTTACTGTCTGTGACGTGCGTGTAGCTAAAGGGTTCTCTGTATACGCCTTGGTTTGCAAACGTAGCATACGCTGCCGCCATTTCAAGAGAACTCATACCATACGTGAATCCGCCTAAGGCAATCGCCGGATAGACCTCGTCGGTGCGGTCGATGCCGTTAAGTTTCAAATAGTTAAGTGCGGTTTCATAGCCGATATCTTGAATAACACGAACGGCGGCTGGGTTGTCCGATTTTCGGATAACGCCGCGAATGGTGTCGTTGCCGCTATATAATCCTCTTGGCCAAAGTCTTCCGGGATCACTGGGGTCCAAATTCCCTTGTGTCTGATCGACAAGTGAGGCTGGAACATATTTTTTGGTCTGTAGTGCCGGTGCATAGGATATCAAAGGCTTAATAGAAGACCCAGGACGTCTGTGCGCGTCTACGGCGCGGTTAATGCCCCGGTTGATGATTTTCTGTCCATAGCCGCCCTGCAACGCGACAATAGCTCCGGTGGCATTATCAATAATCACGGCAGACCCTTGCGGTTTTTCCGGTTCATTTCGGTGCTGCTCGGGATATCTTTGGAAAAGATCTTGATTGGAAAACGTTTCATCCAAAACCTTTTGAACATCGGGGTCAAGAGTGGTGTAAATATGAACGCCGCCGCTATAAATGAGATTGATGGCAGCCGTAGCAGAAAGACCTTTTTGCTCCATCAAAGCCTTCTGCACTTCTGAAATGGCAACCTCTGAAAAATAGGAAAGAATAGGCGTGCTTTTATCCGCAACCTTCTCTACAAAAATCAATTCGGCGTTTCTCGCTTCCTCAAATTCTGCATCAGTGATTCGTCCTTGCTCGTGCATCATGCTTAAGACAATACGCATACGGCGAAGCGCATTTCTTCTTCCTGTTTCCGTGGAAGGGTTGTAATAGGTAGGGCTTCTCGGAATACCGGCAAGAAACGCGCATTCGGCAAGAGTCAGCTCGGACGCATCCTTTCCGAAATAATTCTTGGCAGCAGATTGGACGCCGATATAATTATTTCCCATCGGCATAAGATTGATATAGTAGTTTAATATCTGATCCTTAGACAGTTGTTTTTCCAAATCAATGGCATAAATCCATTCTTGAATTTTTCTTTCCATAGAGTTCTGATTCTGTCCGGTGATGAGCTTTATGGTTTGCTGTGTAATGGTCGAACCGCCGTGTGAAGCACTGCCACCGCTCGAAAGCATGGATAAAACCGCACTTCCAATACGGCGAAGATCAATGCCGTTATGCGTATAAAAACGTTCATCCTCAACAGAAACCAAAGCCTCATCAATATAGGTGTGCTTGATATCTCCGAAATTCTTGTAAATACTGTCGATATTCTCACTGCCGACTAATTTGGCGATGACATTCCCTTTTACATCGTAAATGAAGCTTGTTTTCTGAGATTCTGTAGAACTTGCGATTTCAAACTGGGAAATAGGCTCTGCGGTTCGGACATAACCCGCTAAAAGACCGCCGCCGAAGCCGCCGACAATAAAGGCAATCAGAAGAAGAATGACCACCACGCTCTTGAAGGAAAGGAGAAAAATGGACGCAAAAGCCTTGTACCACGCACGGGAAGGCGTTGCATGTGTGGGCTTTCCGCGAAGCCGTTTTCTGAAATCTCTGGCAATCGCCGCTTTCCTTGCGCTCTGCGATTTTCTTTGCGGCTGTCCGGAAGAAGAACCTGTTCCGGATTCTGTTCGCCGATTTTGCTCCGAAGCAGGAGGTTGATGATAGCTCATAGTTGTAACTTTCCCTTACCTTTATTCTTCAATAAAAGCATATTTTTTCTATATGATACCAGTTTCCTAGGATTCTGCAAAGAAACCGTATACATCTATAGAAAATTATATACCCAATGGAAAATGAATTGTGTGAAAATTTTGTTATAATATCTGGAAATGGAAAAGAATTGTGCTTTGGAAAAAAATAAACTCATTGCCGTGGCGGACGCACTGACTTTGGAAGGGGACGGTGTGGTACATTCTCTGCCCGGAAAAACCATTTTTTGTAAGAGCCTTCTCCCGGGAGAAAAAGCCGAAATAGAAATCGTTTCGGAAAAGAAAAACTACCGTGTCGCAAAGCTTGTTCGCGTAATGACCCCTTCTTCCGCACGCGTAGCCCCGGAATGCCCCGTTTTTTCAAAGTGCGGGGGCTGCTCCCTTTTACACCTTTCCTACGAAGCGCAAAAAGCGCAAAAAAAAGAACATATACAATCCTGCCTTCAAAGAATTGGCGGCTTCTCGGAAAAAGACACCACCCGTTGGATCAGAGACACCATCGGAATGAAAAATCCAAGAAGATACAGAAACCATGTTCAGTATCAGGTAAGAAAAGCTTCCGGAAATTCATGTCAAATAGGATTCTTTGAAGAGAATTCTCATAATATAGTGGAAATAAAGGACTGTCTTTTGACGCCATCCGCCGGCGCAAAGCTTTGCGCTGCCATAAAAGAGTTTTGCCAAGCACACGCGATTTCTGCCTACGACGAAAAAGAAGAAAATGGACTTTTGAGAAAAATCTCCTTTCGTTTCGGATTCAATACAGGGGAAATCATGATAATTTTGGAGCTTTCGGAAGAGGAAAAGGAAGTTTTTTCAGGGCTTTTAGAATATTTGCAGACATCCATTCGCGGCGAAAAGATAGGTGACAGATTATGGGAAATCAAAAGCGTATGGGGAAGTGTCCTACCTTCGGTGTCCGCCCGAAGAAAAACCAAGGGGAAGTTCTTCCACCTGTCCGGCGAAAAAAATATTTTTGAGAAAATAGGGGATAAAAAATTTCGAATCTCACCATCCGCTTTTTTTCAAGTGAATAGCGAGCAGACAAAGACGCTCTACGATACCATTAGCGACTTTGCCGTTGGGGAAAATAAGGAGAATCCCATCCATTCCCTTTTAGATTTATACTGCGGAAGCGGAACGATTGGCATTTATTTATCGAAATATACAAAAGCACTCTTGGGTGTCGAAATAAACCCTGCTTCCATCAAGGACGCATTAGAAAATGCAAGGATCAATCAAGTGACGAATTTTCAATTTATCGAGGGAAAAGCGGAACTTTTGGAAAAAGAACAGCTTGCGGAGATGCCGGACTGTGTGATTTTGGATCCGCCGAGAAAGGGTTGTGACAAAAAACTTTTGGACATGGTCATTTCCTTACTGCCGAAAAAATTGATTTATACATCCTGTGATCCAGCAACGCTCGCGCGGGATTTGAAAATTCTGGTGGAAGGGGGATTTTCCATTGAGGCGGTTCAGCCTGTGGATATGTTTCCTGGAACGGGGCATATTGAGTGTGTGGTCTTGATGTCAAGGAAAGATAGAGGGCGAGAAGGGCAAATGTATTGACTTCGAGAATTGTCGAAGAATGAGTATCAAATTGGGTAAAAAACTGTGTAGTAATTTGAAATGATTTACGGTACATTATTAGAAACATAAACTTTTTTTGATATTTTTCCTTTTTCTTTTTCCAATTCTTTTCTGACGCGACTCGAAAAGCGGGCAGTGTCAAGAAAGTTTCGCAAAGTAGAAAAGGGTCTCTGTTGATAGGTGTGACGCCGCACAACGGCGGGATGGGGGTAAGTATGGAGAACCATGAAAACCATGGAGGAATTTTAATCTATCAGACCGAAGATGGGTTGACTAAAATAGACGTTAATATGAAAAATGAAACAGTGTGGCTTACGCAGGAGCAACTAGCAGAACTTTTTCAAAGAGATAAATCTACTATTTCACGTCACATAAAGAATATTTTCGAGGAGTGTGAATTAGATGAAAAAGTGGTAGTTGCAGATTTTGCAACTACCACTCGCCACGGTGCATTGGAAGGAAAAACGCAAACAAATATCACAAAATTTTACAATCTTGATGTCATCATTTCAGTCGGATACCGAGTGAAGTCACAGAGAGGTGTGCAGTTTCGTATATGGGCCACGAATATTTTAAAAGAGTATATCAAAAAAGGTTTTACTATGGACGATGAACGTCTCAAAAATCTAGGTGGCGGTAACTACTGGAAAGAGCTCTTAGACCGTATCAGAGATATCCGTTCTTCTGAAAAAGTTATGTATCGGCAGGTTCTTGATCTTTATGCAACGAGTGCTGATTACGATCCAAAGAGTGCAGAGGCGGTTGCATTTTTTAAGATGGTACAAAACAAGCTGCATTACGCAGCACATGGACATACGGCCGCAGAATTGATTTGTAAAAGAGCAGATGCTAATAAGCCGTTTATGGGACTGACTACATTTACGGGGGATTTTCCTATTTCAAAAGATATTGTTGTTGCAAAAAATTATCTAACCGAGAAAGAACTTCGTATTTTGAACGGAATAGTATCTGGGTATTTTGATTTTGCAGAGGTGCAGGCTATGCGCCGCCATGTGATGCACATGAGCGACTATGTAGAGCATTTAGACAATTTGCTCAAATCTACTGGCGAGAAGCTTCTCGAAGATGCTGGAACGGTAAGTCACGCACAAGCAATGGAAAAAGCAAAAGAGGAATATAAGAAGTATCAGGTAGAAAACTTGTCTCCCGTGGAAGGTGCATATTTGCAAACAATCAAAGAGGTTGAAAGAACTGCTAAAGATAAGACTAAACGAAAGAAGTAACTTTTGAGAGTAAATCCACTATTGTTTGAAAATGCTACTAAACGGAGAAATGGAATGCTTTTATGGACCATTCAACACAAAATTGCATATGAGATTTTGATTCAAACAGGCAGATTAAGAGCCGATGAAAAGCATTTGTTTTGTGGAAATGATTTTCTTCATGCATATCAGTGGATTTCTGAGCAAATGAAAGAACACATTGGGTTACCACCAGAGGAAATACATTATCCTGTCTGGGCATGGTATCAATGGGAAAGTGTGCGTAAGCGGTTGGATATGCGTTCACATCGGCGATGGACGACAAAAGGAACACCAATTGTACTATTGACAATCGATGTTCCGGACAATTTAGTGTTGCTTTCGGATTTCGATATGTGGCACTGTGTTTTAAATACTTCGTATCTTCCGCTGTCAAAGGAAGATGAAATTGAAAATTCAACTACTGCTGAGAAAACAGAGAGTTGGAAGAAAATCTTTCAAATCGATGTCCAAACAGATTATTGGAATACCACGAAATCAACGCAAGCGACCTTCTGGGAACTCAAAAAGGAATGGGTTCTGAAAGCAGAGCATTTCCTTTCTTCTTGAGGTTAGAATGATGAAAACCTGATGAACGACAGAGGTATTTCAGACCACATCCACTCAAATTCTCTCCCCTAAACAACAAAAAAAGGAGCTTTTTCATGAATGTAACGCTACTGGCGATAAACGCGAAATACGTCCATTCCTCACTGGCGGTGTGGTACCTTACAAATGGTGTCAAAAAATATGCACAAAAACCGCATACCATAAAAGTCGTGGAAGCGACCATCAATCAGAAAATGGACGATATTGTGGCGCAGGTGGTCGCGCAAAAGCCGGACTTACTAGGTATTTCAACGTATATTTGGAATATTGGTATGTTGCCGGAGTTGTTAGAAGCGATTTGTCGGCAGTTGCCGGACGTGAAGATTGTGCTCGGGGGTCCTGAGGCTTCCTGTAACGCGGAGTATTGGGTGAAAAATGGCGCAGATTATGTGTTGCGCGGCGAGGGGGAGCGCAGCTTTCCGTCACTTCTGGATGCGCTTTTTGAAAATGATCGAGAGGGGCTAAGGAGGATTTCCGGCTTGTGCTTTTCGGAAAAGGCAGCTTTTTTTGAAAATATTGAGAAAAATCCTTGCAATGGTACGGAGGATGGCGAATATGTCAGCCCCTATAGTGAGGAGTATTTTCAAGCACTTTCCGGTAGAATTGCGTATATGGAAACGTCAAGGGGGTGTCCTTTTAGCTGTGCCTATTGCCTTTCGGGATCTTCCACGTCGGGGTTTCCGAGCGGTGTGCGGTTTTTTCCGATGGAGGAAGTAAAGGCGCAAATTGACAAATTGTCGCAGTCAGGCACCAGAACGATAAAGTTTGTTGACCGTACCTTCAACTGTCATGCAGAGCGGGCTTACGACATTATGGAATATATTATCGGGCTGGAAACGGATTGCTGTTTTCATTTTGAGGTGGCAGGAGATTTGTTCGATGAACGAACCTTGGCGCTTTTGCAGGCGGCACCTCCGGGGCGAATACAGCTTGAGATTGGAATTCAGAGTTTTCATATACCCACGCTTGAGGCGGTTTCCCGAAAAACCAATCTTGAAAAAATTGAAAAGGATTGCCAAAAGCTATTGTCCGGAAAAAATATTCACATTCATGTGGATTTGATTGCCGGCTTACCGTTTGAGACGCTGTCTGTTTTTCAAAACAGCTTTGACCGAGCGTACGCAATGGGCGCACATACACTGCAACTGGGCTTTTTGAAGTTGATACACGGAAGCCGGCTGCGGGAGCGGGCAAAGGAGTGGGGGATTTTGTATGAGGAAACACCCCCATACGAGATTATCCGCAATGCTTGGCTAAGTGAGAAGGAGTTGGATGTGATTCGCTGTGTCGAGAATGCCATTCAGCATACCTACAATAAGGGGCGTTTTTTATCTGTTTTGAGGTATGCGATGGCCGCGTCAGGTTGTGGGGCGATGAGATTTTTTCAAGGACTGGGAGAAAAAGTAAAAAATCAGGCGATGCCTCTTGAGAAGTATGCCGAAGAAATATTCCACTATTGCGCGGACTTCGAGAAGGTTGATAAGAATAAGCTGATGGATGCCATGATTTGTGATTTGCTTGGCATGACAAAGGGGAAATGTATGCCTCCGTTTTTGAAAAAGAGCGGAAAGCTGCGAAAACAGGTGGTTTTGATCGCGGATAAACAGTTGGGTCGGAGAATTGATTTTGATGAAGCCGCGGTATTGTCTACAGGAAAGGGTGTCTATGCAGACAGCACGATACAGGATCCGGTGACAGGGCTGTATCGGCTTTGCTTTCCAAATGAATGATTCTTTTTTGCGGCTATGATATATACATCAGATAGAGAGCTTGTCTTTGATTTGCTGTAAAACTGCCTCCGGCAATTCTACCTCAAAAACCATTTCTTCGTCTTTATATTCCTCACTAAATACGGTTCCGTTTTCATGCAGAATAGATACAATTTCACTGCGGGCGTAAGGAATGTGAAGGGTTTCTCTTTTCCACATTTTGGAAAGCATTTCCTCAATGGCTTTTTTTAGCGCCTCCAATCCCTGCCCGGTGTGAGCGCTGACGGGAATCATGGTACCGGGGGATTTTTGATTCATGAGGTCTATTTTGTTGCATATGAAAAGGGTAGGTTTTTCGGCCGCGTCAAGGGACGCAAGTACTTCCTTTACCACGCGGAGTTGTTCCATCTTTTGCGGATTTGAGCCATCTACCACGTGAAGCAGGATGTCTGCTTGCGTGACTTCTTCTAAGGTGGAACGAAAGGCGGTGACTAAGTCGTGGGGGAGGTCTTTGACAAATCCGACAGTGTCTGTGAAGATGAGTTCCTTTCCATTTATATCTGCGCGGCGGGTGAGCGGGTCCAAGGTCGCGAAAAGCTTGTTTTCTACATATGCGTTCGCGCCTGTGAGCGCGTTAAGCAGTGTGCTTTTTCCCGCATTCGTATACCCAACCAAAGCAAGGGTCGGCGTTCCGGAGTTTGCCCTTTTGCTCCTTCTATACGCGCGCTGTTTTTCCAACTGTTTGATTTCTTCCTCCAACGCGTGGATTCTCCGCCGTATATGCCTTCTGTCAAGCTCAAGCTTGGTTTCACCCGGGCCGCGTGAAGCAATGCCCGCGCCGCCGGCAGAACCACCTTGCCTGCTTAAAATCATACCCTTTCCAATGAGGCGGGGAAGTAAATACTTCATTTGCGCAAGCTCTACCTGAAGGCAACCCTCTTTTGATTTGGCGCGCATAGCGAATATATCCAAGATAAGAGCTGTTCTATCTACGATTTTTATACCGAGGCGTTCCTCTAAATTACGCTGCTGTATAGGCGTGATATCCGCGTTGATAATAAGAAGGTCGATCAGAAGGCTGTTTATTTTTTGCTTTATTTCTTCCACTTTTCCGCGGCCGATATAGGTCGCTCTATCCGGAATTGCCCTGTTTTGTATCTCGACAGATAGAACCTTTGCGCCGGCCGTTTGTGCCAGTTCCTTTAACTCTTCCAAACCTTCCTCATCCATACCGAAAAGCATGGCAAATTCTTGTTCCTTTGAAAGCTCGTGGATTTTCTCTCTTCCGATATGACGATCGCTGTCTTCTATCGCCTGCATCAATTCTATTGCATCAAAATCAGTGGGTGAAAGCGGGCCTATATTGTGATAAATCATGTGATTTTCCGTGAGAAAAGCGGCGTGTAAGTCGATAACGTTACCATTATGTACGCCAATGGCGGCCATCGCATCCAGTTTTGCATCGCTAAGGGTCGCGTAATCCACATCGGATAGCCGTCCGCTGCCATTTAGGTGTGTGTGGATACACCGGATGCCATTTAGTCGAAGCAGACTGCGCTTTGTTGTCAGTAGAGGGATTTCCGCCCGGCCAAATTCACCAATACTGATATCCTCGATGGTACCGTTTCTGCCGATAAGTACAGATATTTCACGGTTGATGGCAGAGCTGAACTGCGCCATCAACTGTGCCAATTCTTCGCTGATAAATACATCTCTCGATAAGGATACGTCATATAGACTTTGTATCTGCGATAGTATGGTTTTAGAGATACCGTTGATGTTTCCTTGTATTTCTTTTTCAGCCATATATTCCTCTTTTATTTCTCCACGGTAATTGGTGTTCGAAATTGCGGGTAAATGCTGTTGAAGCTCACGGCAAGAATCACAATGGCGGCACCTAAGATAGAAAGCGCGCCGGGCTTTTCTCCCAGTAAAAGAAAAACCCAAATCGGATTTAGTATCGGTTCGATAATACAAATGATAGAGGCAGTGACAGAGTTTGTTACTTTGATTCCTTTTCCGAAGAAAAAATAAGCAAGACCCAATTGCAGTGTACCCATCAAAATGGCGGCGATCCAAGGCGTGGTACCGGAGGAAATAACCGCTGTATCCAAAAACAAAACGGGAATCAATAGGAGTGATAGGCCGCAACCGATGATGTTGGAATCCTCCGGTGAGGCATCGGGTTTTTTGTTGAAAAAGAAAACGCCGGAAAAGGTGATGCCGGATAAAATAGCGAGAATATCTCCGACCAATGCGCCCGAACCGAGATGATCCAAAAAGAATAAAACAATGCCCGAAAATGTAAGAAGAATAGTAACGGCGTCCAAAAGCTTAGGTTTTTTACGCTGGGAAATCATTACACCGAGTAGGACGTATATCGGCGCGGCGTATTGAAAAACAATCGCGTTCGCGGCGGAGGTCATTTTATTGGCAAACATGAAAAGAAGGGTTGTGAGAAATACACAAATACCGGCTATAACAGAGGATTTTGTGAAGAGAATTTTCTTTTTCTTGCGGAGAATAAAAAGAACCAGGGTGGCAAAAATCCCGCGAACGGCGGCAATGGACACAGGGTTCCATGGGATGAATTTACTTCCGAATCCGCCGGTACTCCACAAAAGAGCGGCAAGAAAAAGGAATAAAAAACCGTTGTTTTTATTTTTCATATCCACTCCTCGTATAATGTAGTTGCGCAAAATCGGGCGCACACCGAAAGTGATGTTCCTGATAAAATGCATACAGACGCTGTGGACTGGTTCCAACTCCTACCGCTAA
>JGI994J12354_10002556_pt1 | contig 17613 bp, 14 predicted proteins | sample IntmicLarv3ML3BL_FD_12354 | JGI IMG/M metagenome (IMG submission 12354) | reverse complement strand
GCCTCGGAGGGTTCAGAGGCGTCCTCATCGGGTATGAAGTCGCCGAGGTGGCTATCCTCCTCCTCGCCGATAGGCGTCTCAAGCGACACGGGCTCCTGAGCGATCTTCAAAATTTCCCTGATTTTTTCGACAGGGAGATTCATTTCCTCCGCGATTTCCTCCGCCGTGGGGTCGTGTCCCAGCTCCTGAAGAAGCTGGCGCGACACACGTATGACCTTGTTGATGGTCTCGACCATATGGACGGGGATTCGAATTGTACGCGCCTGATCGGCAATAGCGCGCGTTATCGCCTGCCTTATCCACCAAGTGGCATAGGTCGAGAATTTATATCCCTTTTGATAGTCGAATTTTTCAACAGCCTTGATAAGACCGAGATTCCCCTCCTGTATCAGGTCGAGAAACAGCATTCCGCGCCCCACATAACGCTTGGCGATGCTCACGACAAGCCTGAGGTTCGCCTCCGCCATGCGGCGCTTCGCCTCCTCGTTTCCGCCCGCCATCTTGATGGCGAGTTCGACCTCCTCCTCGGGCTGGAGTAGATTCACCTTTCCGATTTCTTTCAAATACATACGGACAGGGTCGTCGGTAGAAAAGCTCTCGACCATCGTCTCCGTATCGGCGATTTCCTCCTCCGTTACCTCTTCGACCTCCCCAATCTCCTGAAGAGCCGGAATCGCGTCGTCGTCCAAGGGCGGCAGATAGTCCTCGCCCGCAGTTTCGATTCCGAGGTTTTCAAGGGTATCATAAAAGCGGTCGATCTGCTCCGGCTCAAGAGCCATGTCCTCAAGTACCTCGAGCAGCTCCTTTGAGGTGAGCTTTCCGGCCTTTTTTCCGCGCTCGATGAGTTCATTCAAGCGCTCCTCATTTGTCTTTTCCGTTGTGGCAGGCTCTTCGGGCACGGCTTTTGACTTCGCTCTTGATTTCCGCGGTGCCTTCTTGGGCGGGTCCGCCTCAGGCGCCGTCTGCACCTCTCTATTTTCCTCGTTCAGTTTGTCTTTCATCTCATCCATTTAGTTACCGTACCCCTTCTTCTCTCTGAGCGCCTTGGCGACCGCCCGCAAGTCCTGCTCCCGCGCGATCCCCGCATTCTCAGATCTTATTATTTCTATGTAATCTCCCAGAGCCCGCGCTCCCTGTGAGAGCAACTCCGGCTTTTGTATTATGCCCGTCAGGTGCGACATCTCCTCCGGGGAAAAAATGGAACTGAGCGCCGTCATTTGGAGCTCCTCCCCGCGTCCCGCCATCTCAAGGAGGGCCTCATAGAGCCGCGCCAGAAATTCCGAAGAAAATTCATCCTTTGGCGGCAAATCCTCCCGTCCCGCAAACAACGCGGGCTCAAGGCAAAGAAGCCTCACAATCCCCTCCTCAGCCGCCGCGGAGCGGATATTTTCATATCTGATGCCCCGGCTCTCCGGCTGCATATTGCGCTCGACGCGCATCGAGTCGCGCTCTTCATTGCGCTTTTTCCGCCCCTCGAGCCGTCCGCGTATTCTCCGCACCTCTGCGGCAACCACCTCGCCGGACACCTTGGATATCTCCGCGACACGCATACTGTATACCTCCCGCTCAACAACTCCGGGCAGGGACGCAACCAGCTCCGTCGCCTCTTTCAAAAAGCCCACGCGGCCCTCGTCGGTCAAGACGTCATATTTTCTCAGAGTGTCACTCAGCCTGTATTCAATATGGTTTTCGCTTCTCTCAATAAGATTTCGAAAAGCCTCCGCGCCCCGGCTCTTTATGAACTCATCAGGGTCTTTTGCCCCGTCGAGCCTCAAAACGCGCACATTGATGTTGAGCCTCTCCAATATCCCGATCGCGCGGTTCGCCGCGCGCAGCCCCGCGCCGTCTGCGTCATAGGAAATGATGACCCTGTCGACATACCGGGAAATGAGCCTCGCCTGCTCAGGCGTCAGGGATGTGCCGAGCGAGGCGACCGCCGAATCGAGCCCCGCCTGATGCAGGGCCACAACGTCAATGTTGCCCTCTGTGAGAATAATATATCCACTCTTCGTCTTATTGGCCAAATTCAGCGCGTAAAGATTATGGCTTTTACTGAAAACCGCGGTTTCGGGCGTGTTCAAATACTTTGGCTCTCCGTCCCCGAGAATTCTGCCCGAAAAGCCGATGACCTGTCCTCGGATATTGATAACGGGAAAAACCAGCCTGTCCCGAAAGAGGTCGTAGACCCCTCCCTTTTTCCCGCTTCGGGCGAGTCCGGCGGCAACAAGCTCCTCATCGTGGAAGCCCTTTTGCTTCATCGCCCGCGTGAGCGTGTCCCATGTATCGGGCGCAAAGCCTAGCCCGAAGGTTCGGGCCGTCGAGGCCGATATTTCGCGTTTTTCCAGATATTGCCTCGCGCGGCCGCCCGCATCTCCGATAAGCAAGCTGTAGAAGAATCTCGCGGCCTCGCGATTCAGCTCATAGAGCCGCTCCCGTCTCCTCGCCGTGTCCCGATCACCGTCATTTTCCTCCGGCACGGTCATGCCCGCGCGGCGGGCGAGATGCCGAACAGCGTCCTGAAACGGCAGCTTTTCGACCTCCATGACAAAATCAATAACGCTCCCGCCCTTGCCGCACCCGAAGCAATGATAGAACTGCCTCTCCGGCGAAACCGAAAACGAGGGTGTCTTTTCACTGTGAAACGGGCATAGCCCGAACATATTCGTCCCGCTCCTCTTCGTGAGCGCAACATGCTCGGACACGACCTCAACAATATCATTTCGCTCCGCCAGCTCGCGGAGAAAGGAATCAGGAAAAAGTGGCAAAAAAACGCTCCTTTTCAAAAAGGCTCATAGCAAGCCCCACCGCCGCCATTTCAAGAACCTGTATTCACAGCACACGCCGTTGTTTTGCCGGTCATTTGCACCCCGTGCCGCGTTGCGTTTTCTTGCAAACCACCAAGGTTTGCGGCGAAAATGCGCCTTGCCCGAGGCACAAATCCCTCGGCAATCCACCAACGCTTAGCTGTGAATACAGGTTCTAATATTTCCAAGAGGACGGAATATATATTTCCGTATATTGGTATATCGCATACCGGTCAGTCATGCCGGAAATATAGTCGCAGACCGCGCGCTCCAAGCCCTCTGCCTCCGCGACATCGTGATACTCTCCGGGCAGCAAATCAGCATGGTTAACATAATATTTCCAAATTCCGGCCAAAATATCCAAAACCTTTGATTCTTCGCCCTTTGCGACGGGATTTCTATAAACTGCGTCGAACATGAAGTTCCGAAAAACGTCCACAGCCTCCGCCATATCGGGCGACATTTTCAATTCCCCGCCGCCGCTGTTTTCCAGAACATTCATAATGATCGCGTTAATTCGAACGCTGTGCCTCTCCCCGATGCGCTCGCGCACGATCACCGGCAGATCCTCAGGCATCAATATACCGGCGCGCTCGGCGTCGTCAATGTCGTGATTTATGTAAGCAATCCTGTCGGATAGTCTCACGACACGGGCCTCGAGCTCATTGTCCGCGATCTCGTTGTTATTGTGATTCAAAATCCCAAACCGCGTCTCATGGCACAAATTCAGGCCCAGGCCGTCGCGCTCAAGCCTGTCCACAACTCTCAGGCTCTGCTCATTGTGCTCAAAGCCCGTGGAGCACAGCTCCCGAAGCGCCCGCTCTCCCGCATGTCCAAAAGGGGTATGTCCAAGGTCGTGACCCAGAGCTATCGCCTCCGTCAAGTCCTCATTCAGGCGCAGGGCGCGCGCGATAGTCCTCGCGATGCGCGAAACCTCCAGCGTATGCGTCAATCTGGTTCTGTAATGATCCCCCTCAGGCCGCAGAAAAACCTGCGTCTTGTCCTTCAGCCTGCGAAAGGCCTTGGAATGTGTTATTCTGTCGATATCGCGCTGAAAGCATGTCCGAATCGCGCAGGACTCCTCCGGTCTCGGCCTGCCGCGAGACTGCGACGCTCTTGTTCCATACTCAGAAATGATGGTTTTTTCGAGCTCCTCGCGCATTTCCCTCTGTGAACGCATACCCCCGCCCCTTTCAGAACAAACTCCATCTATATATAGATACCACGCGCGGTATCCTTTATCCTCTATTTATTTTCAATATTTTTTTCGGAGCTCACCGCCATAAAAATCTCAGGCTCCGCATCCGCCTCAACAGTGGCGGCAAAACGCTCCAAAAGCTTCGCGTCAAAATCATCCGCCGTTTCAGCGCGGAGCATTGCGGAGACGACGACACTCTCGCCGAATTCCGCCTCAATTCGGGCGGCGTCCGATTCCTCAAGCAGCCGCGCGAGTTGATTATACTGCGAATATGAGCACATGAGCCGGTAAGGCCGCCAGAGCGCCATCTCGGATATTCCGGCAACATCCAAGGCGAGCTTCGCCGCCGCCGAATAGGCGCGCGCGAGCCCGCCTGTTCCGAGGAGCGTTCCGCCGAAATACCGCGTCACAACGCAGCAGAAATTATATATCCCGGCGGAGCGAAAGACATTCAGCGTCGGCATCCCCGAGGAACCCCCCGGCTCCCCGTCGTCAGAATAGCGCATAAAACCGCCGTCGCGGATGATATAGGCATAGACATTGTGCGAGGCGTCGCGGTGCCGCTCGCGAGTTTCCGCAAGTCGCGCGAGCGCCTCTCCCTCCGTCTCCGCGGGCCAGACCCGCCCAATGAAGCGCGAGCGCTTTTCAACAAGCTCCGCCTCTCCGTATCCCGAGGGCACGAGGTATGATGTGCCCCCGCTATCAACTCTCGTCGGCATACATCTTCACCCGATGGAAAATCTCATCAGAGACCTCCGCCATGACCTCGACATATTCCGGCTCATATTTTTGGCTTCGAACCGCCCCGTTGTCGTGCAGGAGCGTAATTATCCCCATCTCGCTGTATGGTATATGAAGAGTCAGGGAGTGCCGCCCCTCGTTAAGGCAGCGTTTTATCAAGTCGAGGAGCGCGTCCGTCCCCTCTCCTGTTTTTGCCGAGATGCAAACGCTGTCCCGCCCGCGCGGAAGCTCCCCGTCATAGGCGTCGCATTTGTTATAGACCCTCAGCATCGGCCTGCCGTCAATCTTCATCTCGCCGATGAGCCTCTCGACGATCTCCGCCTGCTCAGGCCAGTCCTCGTTCGAAACATCTATCACATGCAGCAGCACATCCGCATATTGAAGCTCCTCGAGCGTGGCCTTGAAAGCGGCAATGAGCTGATGCGGCAGTTTTCTGATAAACCCAACCGTATCCGACAGAAGCGCCTCCCCGTTTTCCCCGAGGTCAAGGCGCCGCGTCGTGGTATCGAGAGTGTCAAAGAGCCTGTCGTTGGCGGGAATACCGGCCTCTGTGAAAAAGTTCATCAGCGTGGACTTTCCCGCGTTCGTATAGCCGACAAGGGCGATGACGGGCACATCGTTGCGCTCGCGCTGCTCCCTCTGCGTCGCGCGCACGCGCCTCAGCTCCTGCAGCTCCTCTTTCAATTTCTGAATTTTCCGGCGGATATGACGCCGGTCACTCTCAAGCTGCGTCTCGCCGGGGCCGCGCGTGCCGATTGGCGAAGATGAGCCGGACGCCGTCTGCCTCACGAGATGCTTCCACATTCCCGTCAAACGCGGCAGGAGATATTCATACTGGGCCAGTTCACCTGAAGCTGCCCCTCCTTCGTCCTCGCCCGTTGAGAAAAAATGTCGAGTATGATTCCCGAGCGGTCAAGCACCTTCACGCCGAGCGCCTCTCCAAGCGCCCGCATCTGCGAGGGTGAGAGCTCATTGTCAAAAACCGCGAGATCAAGCCCCTCAGCCTCGATGAGCTCGCGCAGCTCCTCCGCCTTGCCCTCTCCGATGAAGGTGTGAGAATCCGGCGTCGGCTTATTCTGGAGCGCGAAAGCAACAGGCTCGCCTCCCGCCGTCTCGCAGAGCGCCGCCAGCTCGGCAAGGCTTGTCTCCGTGGAGCGTTCATCTCTCGGCATAGAGGCCGCGTTCAGGCCGACAATTACGGCCCTCTCAATTTCCAAACTATTAGTATCTATAAATATACCAACCTTTCTTAAATAAAAGGACAACCCCTCGTCCTTTTCCGAGAAAACTCTTTTCGCGCAGCGGGCGCGGGTTTCCTGTGTTCGCGGAGCGAAAAGATTGAAATTGCCATGCTTTCGGGGAATTCATTTTCCCGAGAGCATACTTTGAGAGCTCCGCAGAGCGAGAGCCTTTCCCGTCAAAAACAAGTTTTTGACGGCTCGGCTTGATAAGCCGAAATGCCCGCGCCAAAAAGGCGCGGGCATATCAAATCATATTCCGACTCAGGGATTAAAGGCCAAACTTCCTGTTGAACTTCTCAACACGACCACTCGTATCGACGAGCTTCTGCTTGCCGGTGTAGAACGGATGGCATTTCGAGCAGATTTCAACCGTTATATCCTTCTTCGTGGAGCCGGTCTCAATGACCTCGCCGCAGGCGCACCTGATGGTTGTCTGCTGATAGTTAGGATGGATAGCTTCTTTCATGTATATTCACCTCTTTCACGAGTCTTTATATCTTTACAACGCAGAGTGTATTGTAACACACCCTCATCCGCATTGCAACAGCTTTTTCATTTTTTTGCACCCAATAAGGCATCAACGGCCGTCCGGTCTACATAATATTGCTATGATGGCCAAAATCTGCTATAATGTATTATATACAAAAACATTCTGTCAAAGGGCCCTAATCCCCGTCCTTTTCCGAGAAAAGCCTTTTCGCGCAGCGGGCGCGGGTTTCCTGTGTTTGCGGAGCGAAAAGATTGAGATTTCAATGCTTCCGGGGAATTCATTTTCCCGAAAGCATTCTTTGAGAGCTCCGCAGAGCGAGGCTCATCCCCGTCAAAAAACAAGTTTTTTGACGGCCTGATACAAAAAGTGATTGGTGTCAATTATTATCCACAAAGGAGGTGACAGCGTGTATGAACCTGTGTTGAACTACATATTCAATTTCTGCATGATAATCGGCTTTGTAATCCCCCTGCTCAACATCCTGTCCGGCTGGCTCGGCGGACTTCTCAATTCCGGCGCGGACGTTGACCTCGACTTGGACTCCGATTTCGACATCGACCTCGATCTCGACATGGATATAGATGCGGACGTCGGAGACTCCGTCTCTGGAATCTCCGGACACAGCGGCGCGATCCAGTTTAATTTCATGTGTTTTTGCCTCTTCCTGATAGTTTTCGGGGCAACGGGGCAGGCAACGAAAAAATTTATGACCTCCATCCCGTTCATGGTCTTATTGCTGTCGGCGTGCGCCGCCGCTGCGGCCTGCTGCTACTGGCTCATGTACAAATTCCTCGTTAAGAGGCTTCGGGAAAATAACGCCTCCGCCCTCTCATACGCGGATTTGCCGGGCAGGAGCGCGGAAGTCACTCTCGTGGTCTCCGCCGATTCGATCGGCACAATTTCGATAACGGACAGCTCAGGAGCCAAGATCTCTTTCCGCGCCAAGCTCGACCCCGATTTAAAAGACCGTCTGCCGAACGCCATCCGCCCCGGCGAGGCCGTCCTGATAACGGAGGCCAACGCTAATGAAAAGCTCTGTTATATCTCCGTCCGCCCAACCGAGTTCAAAAAAATATAGATATAAAAATAAAATAGGAGGTTCGATTTATGGAGTATCTGTTGCCGGTAGGCATCATCGTGGCCGCGTTTGTGGTGGTAATCGTCGCAATCAGCTCAACGTGGAAAAAGGTTCCGTCCGACAAGGCCGGAGTAGTTGTGGGAATAGGCAAGCCCAAGGTAGTCACGGGCGGGGGCAGCATCGTCATCCCCGTTTTCCAGAGAATGGATACGATAACGCTCGAAAACATCATGTTTCAGGTCGAAATCAGGCAGACAAAGACCAAGCTCGGCGTCCCGATAAACGCGGACGGCATAGTGGTCTTGAAGGTCAAGAACACAAACGAGACGATATTGGCGGCCGTCCAGCAGTTCAACTGCGCAAAGGAATCGGAGACCGTCATGATGATAAGAACTCAGGCCTCCGAGGTCTGCAAGGGCAAGCTGCGCGAAATAGTCTCCTCAATGAGCGTCGAGGACATCTACGACAACCGCGAGAGCTTTGCCGCAAAGGTTCAGGAGGTCGCGGGCAAGGAGCTCGAGGAGATGGGCCTTGAGCTGAAATCGTTCACAATAAATGACATAACGGATGAAGAGGGTTACATCGAGGCGCTCGGAAAAGAACAGATAGCCAAGGTAAAATCCGACGCCGCCATAGCCGAGGCCGAGGCCGAGAAAAACCGCCAGATAAAGACCGCCGAGGCCCTGAAGCTCGGAAAGCTGGCCCAGCTCGACGCCGAAACCCAAATAGCGGAGGCCGAAAAGGAAAAGGGGCTTCGTGTTCTCGCCTACAGCGAGGAGCAGGAAACACGCCGAGCCAGATCCGACGCCGCCTACCTCATTCAGGAAAACATAACCTCTAAGGAAGTCAAAAACACAGCCATGGACGCCGTCATCCTCGAGAAAAAGCGNCAGCAGGAGGTCGCCGAGGCTCAGGTCCAGATTGAAATTCAGTCTGAGCAGAAAAACATTGAATTGGCGCAGAGAAAGGCCGAGCGCAAGCAGGCCGAGCTCCTGGAGCTCGTAATCCGCCCCGCCGAGGCCGAGAAGGAAAGACGCCGCCTCGCCGCCGAGGCCGACAAATTCGAGCAGATACAAAAAGCCGAGGCCGAGGCCGAAAAGCTCCGTCTTGAGGGCGACGCCCGCGCCAGAATACAGGCCGAGTTCATCTTCCAGGAAGGCGAGGCAAGAGCGAAGGTAATCGAGGCCGTGGGCTCTGCCGAGGCCGAATCCATCCGCCGGAAGGGTCTCGCGGAGGCCGAAGCCCTTGAGAAAAAAGCGGAAGCCCTCGCGAAGATGAACGAATCCGGCAAGCTCGAGATGGTCATCAACAAATACCCTGAAATCGTCGCCGCAGCGGCGGAGCCGTTAAAGAACATCGGCAAAATCACCTACGTCGGCGGTGTCGGCGAGGGCGGCAGCGGCGTAGCCGGCGAGGTCGCGGGTTACACAGCCGGTGTCCTCAAGGCCGTGACGGAGGTCATGAGCGAAACGCTTGGCTTCGACTTCATGGACATAATGAAAGCCGGAACATACGACGCGAAAGTCAACAAAAAACTTCAAATCGACGTAAACGGCCTTCCCGCAAACCTCCTCGGCGCGGCTGCTCCGGCAGAAACCCCCGCAAAACCCGAATAACAACTCACCGAAAAGTGGCTCAAGCCACTTTTCGGACAAGTAAAAGGACTTCAGGCTTTGGTCAGCCCAATCAGGACTGATCAAGCTTTGAAGTCCGATTTCATTTGCTTCGCGCTTGCGCTATACTGTACACAAGGCAATTATCTGTATTCGAAATATAGTTTATATTATATATTGAAGCACCCGTGATGTTTTGTTATAATTTTGCAAGTAAGTCTATTGAAAAGTGTGACAAAATTCCATAAGGGATAATATTAGTGGAGGTCATATATGAAAAAGATACAATGGAAATCGGTACTGGCAATTTTCTCCGTCCTCATTCTCTGCCTCGCATTAAGTGCGTGCGGAGGTGGAGATAATGAAGACTCCGGCAGAAGCTCAACGCGCAACAGAACCTCCAACAGCCCGCGCAGCGCAAGCCCTGATGACTCGGAAAAAGAAAATCCATATCTCGGTTTTTGGATAGCCGGGGACGAAAGCGCCACACTTGAGTTTATAGAAAACGGAACTCTCATTTTTCAGGATTCGTACACTTCTAAAAACACTATAATGGAATATGACAGCCGTACCGGCACAGTTACATACGAGGACGTTACGATAGGCCTGCGCACGGCGGACGGCATACTCTACATGGAGGATGCCGACAGCGGCGAGGAATTTGCATTCTACAGGGAAGGCTCCTTACCCGAGCGGGAGCCGGAATATGATATTCACGGTTATTATTATATGGACGGCGATCCGGACGGAAGGATATTCTTTTATTCCGACGGCGATGTGGATCTCGAAAATGCTGAAGAAACCATCGAAGGCACATGGTCAATTCAGGGTGATACGCTGACCATCTTTATCGAGGGTAATGTTTCGGAATTTCATATAGTTGATGGCGAAACCCTATACTCCGATGATATGGAAACATACTTCTACAGCGACATTTCATTGGCCTCTCCACAGGCTGCTCTTAACGGTACCCCCGAAAATCAAGCCAACGGGAAAGTTAAATATAGCGATTCCGTGCGCAACCTGGCGGTCACATACCCCTCCGACATGAGCATATTAGCATTGGATGATACCGGCGTTGCAGTGAGCGACAACTCAGCCGGCTTTGTAACCTGCCGGAACGTGACAGACTGGTACTGGGAGTACCCATTGTCTGATGACGATTTTGCCCTCGCCTGTATGCGGGCATATGTAATATCCGACTTTTCCCGCCTCTACGGCGAGATAACCGCATACAGTGAGCCAAACGCTTTTTATGAAAGTCCGAGTAACCGTTTGGGGACCGCTGATATGGTGATTAGCGGCGACGGGTTCGAAATATATGTGAGACTGCTTATCTACCGCACAATATCGTCAGGCAACCTCACCGACAATGTCATGGCAAAGGCTTTTTATGCCTATTCGGATAACACTCAGCAGTTTGACNATTTGTATAATAATGTGACCAACTTGGTTACGAGCGGCTGATTCGCCCTGAATTAATNNATCAAANGCTCGATAAGCTCAATATACGCAACCAATTTCAGTTGATTGCATTGAATATTCAATTGACTTGGTCTATAATAATCACAATACTGGTTTATCGGGGTGAAATATTTGTACTGTGTAATCGTCGGAGACATCATAAAATCCAGAGAAATCGAGGACGACGCGCGCGCGGAGACCATGCGCCGTGTCAAGGAAGTCCTCGAGCGCGTCAACGCGCATCAACGCGGCATCATAATGGCCGATTTCGGCCTCGTGCGCGGAGACGCCTTCGAGGGCGTCCTCTTGACACAGATATGCGCGGCCGAGATAACAAGGACTCTCATCCGTGAGATTTACCGAATAAACGGAACCCTCATCAGAATAAGCTCCGTCTTCGGCGAGCTGCAAACTCGCGTCAATGACAGGAACGAGGCCAACGGCCCCGCATTTTACAAGGCCTCCGCCGATATAGACCGCATGAAGGCCGTCAAAAAGAGCGGCCTCTTGCAGGTTTCATTTGACACTGATTCCGTCGCCCGCCCCGTTGTTGACAGCCTCCTCGGCCTCATAAACGCCGTTTTCTCGGGCTGGACGGAGAGACAGCGCGAGATTGCCTTCCTCATGGAGGAGCACGGCGGAAGCCGCAGGCGCGTCACAGATGAGCTCGGAATAAGCGCACAGGCCGTCGGAAAGCAGCTCCAGTCGATGAGCTACAGTGCCTACGACGCCGCGTGGCGGAGCCTTGACGCCCTCGTCGTCGAGCTGGACGAGGCCGCCATTTCGGGCGCGCCCGCGCGCCGCGACAACTTCCTCACATATTTCGGCCTTGCGGAACGCCAGTTCCGCCTCGATAATTATAAATCCGCCGCCAGCCTCCTCCGGCGCGCGCTGGAGCTGTGCCGGACGGAGCTCGGCGAGAACTCGCCCGAGCTTGTGAACATATACATCCGCCTCGCCGAGTGCTCCCTCGAACTAAACGCCCGCCGCGAGGCGCGGGAGCTTGCGGAAGCCGCCCTCGAAATATCGCGTCAAGGCCCCGAACCAGGCAAAAACACAAAGGAAATACTGCAAAAACTGCGGGAAGCGGGTGGCGGCATTGAATAGCATCGGCCTTTGCATCATACTGATAGGACATGTTCTGGGAGATTTCTATCTGCGCGGCGGCAAAACCGCCGAGGGCGAACAATCGCCCCTGAAAAACGTCCTAATACATTGTGCGGCATACAGCGCCGTTATGGCGGCAATTCTGCTGTGCAGCTTCGAATGGCCGGGCGTCCTGCTCCTCTGGCCCTCGCTGTCTCTCGCCCACCTCACAATTGACGCGGCAGAGCTCGCGATTCTAAAAACAGGCCGCCGTACCCGGGCCGCAAAGCTCCTGAAAAAGCGCGGAGTTATAATCAGCCAGTTCCTGCACATTGCTCTCATTTTCGTTCTGTGGTCACTTTTCGAGAGGAATCTGACCGTGCGCGGCTTTTTCCTCTTCCAAAGCGCGGCTTTTCCAAAAAATCCCGTCGTCATCATTCTCGCGGCGCTGACAGTCATCCGCCCCGCGGGTCTCATAATCGGCAGAGGCGAGATATGGGATCTCGGCTCCCGCGCCGTGGCGTCCCCCGAAGCGGGCAAAAAAAACGCCGGCAGGATGATCGGCTATCTTGAGCGCGTGATAATCCTGCTCTTCATAATCTACGGCCAATTCGGCTCGATAGCCTTCGTCATAACCGCAAAATCCGTCGCGCGCTTCAAGGAAATCGAGAACGACCGGAGCCTCGCGGAATACTATCTCATCGGCACCCTCCTGAGCGTCTCCTTCGCACTCGCGACAGCGGTCGCGCTTGGGCTGTGCTAAGAACCTGTATTCACAGCTAAGCGCCGGTGTCTTACCGGTCATTTGCAACCCGTGCCGCGTTGCATTTTCTTGCAAACCACCAAGGTTTGCTGCAAGAATGTGCCTTGCCCGAGGCGCAAATCCCTCGACAATCCACCGGCGCTTAGCTGTGAATACAGGTTCTAAATTTTAAGGAGAATCGACAATGTCCGCAAGAAAAAAACGATTATTTGCGGCGGCGGCGGTTTCCGCTCTCCTGCTCATCGCTGTGGGAGCTTATGCGGCACGTCACCTATACACAAAAACATATGGCGTCGAGCTTACCCCCTCAAGAGACTTCTCCCCCCGGCAGGTAACATATTATCTCCAAAACGACCCCAAATGGGGCGACGACGCCGTTGGAGACTCCGGCCGCGCGATGAAGAGCATCGGCTGCCTCATTTCCTGCGTCGCCGGCTCGATGTGCGAGCTCGGCGTGCAGATAACCCCCGGCCAGCTCAATTCAGCGCTGACGGAAATCGGCGGTTATGAGCGCGACAACCTAATCTGGCACAAGCTCAACGATGCATTCCCTGACATTGATTACAAATACAGCAGAATTTTCACGTCGGACACGATAGAATCCGACCTCGAAAATGGACTCCTGCCGATTGTAAATGTAAAATACAAGGGCGGCGGAGTAACGCATTGGGTAATCATCGTGGGCGCGGAAAACGGCGAATTCATGGTATATGACCCCTTAAATTCCGAATTGGAGCCGATTCCTCTTTCCGCACACGGCAGAGTATACGCCTACAGGACTTTAATCGCCAATTAGCATCCGCATTAGAAACCATTGCGCGGGCGCAGAGCCTCCGTTCGCATCGAAAGGAGCCGTCTATGAAAAGGTTTTTGCCGCTTATGCTATGCCTCTTAATTCTCGCGGCCTGCGCGGACGCCTCTGACGCCGCGCGCAAACCGCCGTTCACATTCACAGCTGAAAACTACCCCCGCGTGGACGGCTCAACAGCCGCCATCCCGCTCATAGGGGCGGTCGAGAGCGTTCTCCTGAATAAGTCCCGCTCGGAAATCACCGTAAATATCCGCAAAACAAGCGGCGCATACACCGCCCTCGCCAATAATGAGGCCGACATCCTATTTGTATACGACGGCGGCGACGAGACGCGCCTCAAAGTAGAGGCCGACGAGCTCTTCGAAACCGTCCCGATAGGCCGGGACGCCCTCATCTTCGTCGTGAACAGCGACAATCCCATAGATAATCTCACCTCGGATCAGGTGCGGAAAATATTCTCCGGCGAATACACAAGCTGGAGCGAGGTCGGCGGCAGCGACACCCCAATCCGCGCCTACCAGCGCGGCATCGGCTCGGGCTCGCAGGCCCTCATGGACAAGCTCGTCATGCAAAACCACCCGATGGCCAACCCCGCGACAGTCCCCGTCGTTGGAAACATGGGTGAGCTCATAGACGTCGGCGCGGGCTACTCCGGCGGCCCGGCAGCCATAGGCTACAACGTCTATTACTACGTCACCGAGATGAAAAACAACGACCGGATAAAAATCCTCTCCATAGACGGCATCTCCCCGTCATACGAAACTATACAATCGAGCGCCTATCCTTTCATCAGCGATTTTTATTCCGTCATCCGCAAAAACGAGCCCGCCGATTCTCCCGCCCGCGCCCTGCACGAGTGGATGCTGTCGGCTGAGGCGCAAAACCTCATGGCAAGCGAAAACTACGTCGCTCTCAACGCCGACCCCGGAGCCGCAACGCCCCGCGCGGACGGCAAGTTCTCTTTCTACCCCGAGGGCGAGGCCCCGGAGTATTTCCCTGGCACTAACCGCTACAAGCTTGAGCCCTCGGATAAATACGGACAGCTTTATTTCTACCTCGGAAAAATGCTTCCCGAAGATTTTTCACTTTTCGGTTTTTTCGGCCTATGCACAGCCGATGGTAAAATCGTGACCGACCCCATATATACCATGCCCGAACTCCTCATAGACAGCGAGGGCAACAGAGCCTACCTCTGCTGCCGCGCTGATGTGGAACGGCAGATTATCGAGACCATCCCCCTCCCGGGAGGGCGTTTCGACAGGCTCACAAAGCCTGCAATTCTGCTCCCGATAGATGGAAGCTGGATTCTCGAGCTTGACGACGTGGCGCAGTTCCGAGGCTTCACCGGAGGCGGAGGAGCTATCATGAACGCCGACTTTTTGGCCGCGAATATCGGCGGCAAATGGGGTACCGTGAACCTATTGGGCGAAACTCTTATCCCCTTTGGCCGCGACAGCTATAAGGGCATCTACCCCGACCCGAACAAGGACGCCGAACACGCCCTCACCTATATCGCCGCGACAGGAAACCGCTTCATGCGCTCCGAGCGCGGCATTCCCGGCGACTTTGACGGCCCGTTCAGCCTCTATGACGGTGAGCTCAATCTGATAGCGACGGGTCTCATGGGAAGTCCCCATTCCAAAACCGCAAACCGCATAATAACATCGACCTTCGGGCCGGACTCCACCACATACATCTACACCCTCGACGGTGAACTCCTCCACTCCTTTAAACGAAAAGAAGAAGGCTACACCATCACGCTCCCATGGGGAGAATTCGTACACATATACACCGAGGACGGCCGCCTCCTGACCTGCGACGCCGACTTGTCCGTCCTATACGAATTCAAGCTCGATTGGGATTCCGCATTCGGCACCTACGAATACATGAGCCAATACCCCGGCGTTCTCTGCCGAACCGACAGCACGGCGCAGTGCCACCGCACCTATCTGCCCGACGGCACGAGACTCGTGACATGGTATGACCCCGACATCGAAAATGTTGATAAATAATCTGCTTCAAAGGAGAGAACAAATGAAAAGAATAATACCTCTCATCCTGTGCTTTCTGCTTCTCGCCGCTTGTGCGGAAAAGACGGAAGCTCCCGCGGACAAAACCCGCACCCCGCAATCCGAAAAAACCGAAGCTCCGACACCAAAGCCGACGCCGGAGACGGAAAACCCGTCCCCACCCCCGTCTCCATTCGTCCCGCCCTACCCTTTCACGGAGGAGAACTACCCCCGCGTGGACGGCTCAACGGCCACCATCCCGCTCATCGCGGCGGTCGAGAGCGTCATGCTCGAAAAGCCGCGCTCTGAAATCGCCGTGAACGTCCGCAAAACCAGCGGCGCATACACCGCGCTCGCAACAGGCGAGGCCGACATCCTCTTGGTATACGACGGCGGCGACGAAACTCGCCTTGAAGTAAACGCCGACGCGCGCTTCGAAACCGTCCCGATAGGCCGAGACGCCCTCATCTTCGTCGTGAACAGCGACAACCCGATTGACAATCTCACGTCGGAGCAGGTTCGCAAAATATTCTCGGGAGAATACACAAACTGGAGCGAGGTCGGCGGCAGCAACATTCCCATCCGCGCCTACCAGCGCGGCATCGGCTCCGGCTCTCAGGCGCTCATGGACAAGCTCGTCATGCGGGGGCTCGAAATGGCCAACCCCGCTACCGTCCCCGTCATCGGAGACATGGGCGGCCTCGTCGACGCCGTCGCGAACTACTCCGGCGGCCCAACCGCCATCGGCTACAATGTCTATTATTATGTCACGGAGATGAAGAGCAACAACCAGATAAAAATCCTCTCCGTCGACGGCGTCGCCCCGTCATACGAGACGATACAGTCGAACTCCTATCCCTTTGTCAGTGATTTTTATTCTGTCATCCGCAAAAACGAGCCCGTGGATTCCCCCGCCCGCGCCCTGCATGAGTGGATGCTCTCACCCGAGGCGCAGAACCTCATGGCGGCTGAGAACTACGTCGCTCTCCACGCCGATCCCGGAGCCGCGACGCCCAATACTGACGGCGAATTTTCTTTCTATCCCGAGGGCGAGGCCCCCGAATATTTCGAGGGCACAAATATCTACGCCCTCCGGCCCTCAAACAAATACGGCCCGCTTTATTTCTATCTCGGCAGCACGCACGTTGAGTCCTGGTCATACCCCCAGTTCTTCGGCCTGTGCACCGCCGACGGCAAAATCGTGACCGAGCCGGTATACTCCGCACCCGAAATCCTCATAGACAGCGCGAATAATCACGCCTATCTCTGCTACCGCTCCGATTTGGAACGGCATACCGAGACAATCGTGTCGGAGGACTGGAGCTACGACAGACTCACAAGCCCCGCGATCATGTTCGCGACGGACGGAAGCTGGGTTCTCGAGTTCGAAGAGATTCTTCCGTTTTACGGCTTCACAGGTGTTATCGACACCGCCCTGAACTCCGATTTTCTGGTCGCGAGACGCGGCGGCAAATGGGGCGCCGTGAATCTCAAGGGCGAGGTCGTCATTCCCTTCAACCTCGACGACTTCGAGGGTATTTACACAGACCCAAACGACGACGGCGATTATTCCTCCCCCTACCTCGGTGTGACCGCAAACCGCTTCATGCGCAGCTCCGAAGGCGGCTTCGACCCCGGCGGCCTCTTCAACCTCTACGACGCCAACGAAAACCTGATAGCGACAGGTCTGCGCGGCATGCCGGTATCAAGAGCAGGTAATTGCATAGTGACGCAGACATGGGGTGAGCAAAACTTTATCTGCACATACACTCTCGACGGTGAGCCCCTCGCCACCATGGAGGTGCTAGGGGACGGAATCTACTCGGCAGCCCCTATGGGAGACTATGTTCGCCTTTACCAGCATGGCAACGTCATACTAGCAGACAGAACTCTTAACATTCTGCATGAGATACCCCACACTTTTAACCCGAAAATCGGCGACTATGGATACATGTCGAGCGGCCCTAACGTCCTCTACGAAACGGATGCCAAGACCTCCCTGCACCGCACATATCTCCCCGACGGCACAAGGCTCGTTACCTGGTATGACCCCGACATGGGCGACCAATACTCCCCCGGAGACATCTGGTAAAAACGCCAAAATCCGTTCTTCGGAAAAAAATATGATCCCCTTAGACTAACAGTGGGAATAAAAACCACTGCTACGAAAGGGGATCACATTCATGACACAAAAATCGAGCAATCTATAACAACATTATCTCAGAACTCCCATAATCCTATAATCCGCTCACCCTTTGACACCCTTGCTCCCGTCCGTTCAATGTAAACCCATTTTTGCGGTGCTTCTCCTTTTG
>JGI994J12354_10002555_pt1 | contig 17620 bp, 20 predicted proteins | sample IntmicLarv3ML3BL_FD_12354 | JGI IMG/M metagenome (IMG submission 12354) | reverse complement strand
GCCGCACAGGCCGAGATTGCCTTGCTGTCGAGCCGCCCTGGCTGGGAAGCCATCAACGCCATCGTCAACCGGCGGATTGTGGTGCTGTCGAACGAGCTGTTGGCCTCCGACGAGGGCCGTCTGCTGGCGAAGCTCTACATCGCGGAGGCTATGTACCCTGTGCTGTTCGCGAGCAAAAGCGTTTCTTCCATCGCCGCCGAGCTCGAAGCGGCGGGCGGACGGCGCTTCACGAACGGGCTGTATGCCTATTCCATATCAAGCGGGCTGTAGGATTGGGCCGCAAAAACGGAGGCCGCAATGCATGGCCTCCGTTTTCTGTGATTCTCATTTGTATAAAATTTTCCGTACCGTTTCGTCTGACAGGCTGTATTCCTCGCAAAGCGTGTCTATCGTCATCTTGTGGTCAAAATATTTTTGCCTGATTTCCTCGTTCCGCTGCTCATAGAACTGCCGCACACCCGTCCCTGTTCCCCACTTTTTTCTACCCTTGTCAGAAGGCACATAGAGCATTTCGCCCGGCACGTATTTTTGAAGCTCTTTCAGCAATTCATCCGGCAAAATTTCCGAAGCATTTCGATATTTCATCCGCGCCTCCTCCCTATCTGCCGCCGCTTCGGCACACTGTCTATTTCGTGTCGGCCAAAAACGCCTCCAGCGTATCATAGCTCCGAATCGTGATGTTATGCGCCTTGATTACGGCGACGATGGCGTTCTCAATCTCCGCCGCGCGCTGTGCCAGCGGCGCAAGGTTTTGCGCATCGTAAGCACCGAGCAAATCCATTTCTTCCAGCCCAAACTGTTCTTCCACCTTGAAGGAATTGAAGAAGTCAAACTCCTCACTGATAACACTCAATTCGTTTTGCAGACTGCACGCATCGATGAACACCGCATCGGCATTTCCCGTCTCGCAATAGTGATAAATCCTGTTCAATGTTGTGCGGAGCTCCTGATACCATTCTGCCAAATCCTGATAATTGGTCGATTTAACGGCGCTGCCCTGCGGCTTATACGCAGCAATAAACCGACGCACTGACGCAATGAGCAGATGCGCAATGCTCCGCAGCTCGCCAACCGTTTTGGCCGCCAGAATCGACTCGTAGTATTCCGCGAAACGCTCAGGAAGCCGCTCCCAGTTTGCATACATCGGCAGCATCCCCTGATGATGGCTGCTGTCGCCGACATACGTTTTATTGAGGTATGCCACGCCCATCGAGAGATAATAATGAATGAATCCCGCCAAGCCCCGCACCTTGTAAAGCCGTTCCTCGAACATCATCGTGCGGTACATATCCATCGCATTCTCCAACCGCTCCAATGCCTTTTTGTAGACAAACACAGGGTCGCTCAGATTGGCGAAAAGTTTCTGCCGGATGGCCTCGAAGCGCTCCACATCCGCCTCGGAACGGCTGTAAAGAATCTTCGCCTTGCCAAGGCATAGGCTTGCCCAATCCTCCATATTTGCCGTGCGCTCACAGCGCTCCCACGAGCGCGGATACAAGTCGTTCCCCACGCCGCCGATGATGAATGTCTGCGTCATCTCGTTGCCGCGCTCCGTGGCGGGCACGAAGTAGTCAAACACCTCGCCGTGACCGTCACCGTTTACTGACGCGCCCTCAACGGCGACCAGCAATGCAACGTCGTCAGGGTATTCCGTTTTGATTTTGTTGATAACCCATTCTGTCAATTGATTTGTTGTGTTTTTCATATAATAGCCTCCTATGTTGGTTCCGTTTTGTCGGCGGCCGCGCCTGTCACCGTTTGGTGATACTTCGAGTATAGCCCGCATCGCCGCGAGTTACAAGGGCGATATTTATTATAATAATGTATTCGTTCGCATACGATGCGGCCGCCTTGCTTTTCGGCTGAAATGATTGTATACTGTAACCACTTGGTTTCACATTTTAACATGGAGGTGTAAACATGGGCGAATCAGGGCTTGTGACGGCACGCGAGGGCGATTTTATCACCGTGCAATTGACGCGGACAGAGGCGTGCGCCAACTGCCGCGCCTGCACAATGGGGATGAAAACGGAGGAGATGCTCCTGCACGCGCACAACGAATGCGATGCCGAAATCGGCGACACGGTGGAGGTCGCGCTGCGAGACGGCGCGTTCTTCCGCGCAATGGCCACGATGTATTTGATACCGTTCGGGATGCTACTGGGCGGCTTCGCGGCAGGCTATGCACTGGGCGCGCCGCTTGATACGGGCGTGCGCGAGCTTGTCTCGTTCGCGGCGGGCGTGCTGTGTATGCTGGCGGGGTATTGGTATATTCGCAAAAACGAGGCAAGGCACAGGCGCGGGCAGTTCACGCCATACGCCGTGGCGATTGTGTCCGCCGCAATCATCACCGAAGGGGCTGACGAAAATGCGTAACGAGGACATATTGAGGCAAATCAAGGGCGGGCTCATCGTCTCCTGCCAGGCGCTGGCGCATGAACCTCTGCACGGCACAGACATCATGGCAAAGATGGCCATTGCCGCCAAGCAAGGCGACGCGGTCGGCATCCGCGCGAACACTGTTGCGGACATCATGGCGATTCAGCAGGCTGTTGACCTGCCTATCATCGGCATCATCAAGCGCGAATACGCCGACAGTCCCGTCTACATCTCGCCAACCATGGACGAGATTGACGCGCTCTGCGCCATCGGCGTGGATATCATCGCCACGGATGCAACAGACCGCGTGCGGCCGAACGGCGCGTCCCTGGCCGGCTTCTTCGCCAAGGCACGCACAAAATACCCGCAGCAGCTCTTCATGGCGGACTGCTCCACCCTCGACGAGGCATTGCAGGCAGAGGCGTTAGGCTTCGACCTCATCGGCACAACGCTCTCCGGCTACACGCCGTACACCGCGGACGCGCCCGCGCCGAACCTGCCTCTGCTCGTCGGCATGCAACAGTGTATCCACAAGCCACTCATCGCCGAGGGCGGCATACACAGCCCCGAGCAGGCCGCGCAAGCCTTGCAGTGCGGCGCGTTTGCCATCGTCGTGGGCGGCGCGATTACAAGGCCGCAGGAGATTGCCGCGCGGTTCACGGCGGCGCTGCAACAATAGGTCTCCATAACAATTGACAGTACACACTAAGGGCGAGGATGAAAATTCTCGCCCTTTCTGAACCTTTCGATACAAAAAACCGTCTGTATAGGCGAAATCGATTTCAAGCCACTTTGTAAGTCACAATAAAACAGAGGTGAGATAATGGATACAGCTAGGTTTGAAGCCCTGCTGCACACATGTAAAAACACAATCGAGCGATTCGTATATTACAAGCTGCCCACCAAGGCCGATAGCGATGATATGTTGCAGGAGGTGTATATGCTGGCCTTCCAAAAAGCGGATTTGCTCAAGGACGAGGCTTCATTCAAGCCGTGGCTGCTACGCATTGCCCGCAACAAATGCAATGATTATTACCGCGCCCGCGCCAAACAGTTTGAACTGCCGTTTGACGAGGCCGTAGAAAACACACTCACAATCGGGCGCATGGGCGTAACAAACGAAAGCGCCGTCCGCGACACACTGGCGCTTCTGCCAGACAAAGACAAACAAATTTTGTATCTGTATTATTTTCAGCGCAAGCCGCAAGCAGACATCGCCGCAAGCCTCGGCATACCACTTGGCACAGTGAAAAGCCGCCTGCATACAGCACGGCAAAGCTTCAAAAACCAATATCCATATCCACCATCATCGAAAGGAGTTACCAAAATGAAAAAACTGCCCGCACAATTACCCAATTACAAAATCACACACTCCGAAGAGACACCATTCACGGTTACATGGGAGGAGCTGATGGGCTGGTTTCTTGTTCCACGCCTTGGCGAAAAGCTATCTTGGGGCATGTACGACATGCCCTCACGGGAGTGCCGCTATATCTACGATATGCAAGTGACAGGAAAGGCTGAGGTGCATGGCATCGAAGGCATTGCCTTGACGGCAAACGAAACTGATGCCGCCGGCAACGCAGGAACCCTTGATCGCTGCTTTATCGCGCAATTAACAGACACGCATTGCCGCTATCTCGCCTCATTGCGAACAGAAAATGACGTTCGCAAATACATCACTTTTCTAGATGAAGACGCTTTCATGCCGAATTGGGGCTATGGCGAGAACAACTGCGGAAACGAAATCCACATCAGCGCGAAAGGCGGCATCACTCGAACCGGCGCAACGATAACCAGCGCGAATAAACCTTTCCTGCTTGACATCGTTGGGCGGTATACAGTCGAAATCGGCGGAAAGGCCTATGACACAGTGTGCGTCATAGATTTAGAAACGTGTAACCCCAGCGTCGTCAGCGAGCAATACCTCGACAAACACGGCCGCACCATTCTCTGGCGACGCTTCAATCGCGACGACTGGGCGTTTGACCGCTATGGCCAGCTGTGGAGCGAGCAGCTGCCTGCCAGCGAACGCCTAACGATCAACAGCGTGACCTACGTCCATTGGTACGATTGCATCACAGATTATATTTTGTAAACTCCCATTTTTATTTTATATTCGGCAACACGACAAAGGCGATGGTGTTTTCACACCATCGCCTTTGTTTGTTATACGCACATACTACTTTGCTTATTACGCGCCAATCTTGTTAACCATCTTCGTCAGGCGCGACTTCTTTCTGGAGGAAGTATTCTTGTGGAAAACGCCCTTTGTCGTCGCTTTATCAATCGCGCGGACAGCCTCTACAAGCGCGACCTGCGCCTGCGCCTTGTCGTTTGCGCCTGCAGCCGCAAGCACACCCTTAATCGCTGTCTTTGTGCGGGACTTAATCACCTTATTACGCAATGTCTTCTTTGCAGTAACCAAGATTCTCTTTTTCGCCGATTTAATGTTAGCCAATTGTTTCACCTCCCGCAATGTAAATGAAAAGTTCGAATTTGGGGAATATCGACTTTTTCTCTACGAGTACGACTCGCATATTTGAGCTACGCAACACAGACCGTTACATAGTCAAAGAACACATCAATTATAACTGATGCGACAGGGAAAGTCAATCATATTTATTATATTTATTGGTTTTTTACAAAACGGATGAACAGCGCACAATCGGGCAATCATAATGGCATATCAATTCAACAAGGAGCCTGTGCCATGAACGAAAAAAAGCGAAATATATACACCGACCTCGCACTGGAGGTCGCCGAAACCATCCAGCAAACGCGCCCCGAAACAGACATCGACGGCGTGCGCATGTCCGTCGAACACGCCTGCGGCGACACCATTGTGACAACCTGGGTCGAGATACACAGCGCCGAGGGCGCGCGGCAGATGGGGCGGCCGGAGGGCAATTATGTCACCATTGAATCCGCCCTCATGAAGGAAAACGACGTGGATGCGCATGAGGACATCATCAAAATCGTTACCGATCAGCTTGTCCGGCTCGCGCAGCCGGCGGCGGACGATGTAATCCTCGTCGTCGGCCTCGGCAACCGCCACGTCACGCCCGACGCACTGGGCCCGCACGTCGTCTCCAAAACACTCGTCACCCGCCACGTGATGGACAGCCTCGCCCCGCAGCTCAGCGACGCCGTCCGCGCCGTGGCCGCCATCGCCCCCGGCGTGATGGGCACAACGGGCATCGAGACAGTGGAGCTCGTCCGCGGGCTTGTGAACCGCATAAAGCCCAATCTCGTCATCGCCATCGACGCCCTCGCCGCGCGGCACACACGCCGCATCAACGCCACTATCCAGATGTCCGACACAGGCGTCAGCCCCGGCGGCGGCATGGGCGACTGCCGCGCGCGGCTGGATGCAGAAACGCTCGGCGTGCCCGTCATCGGCATCGGCGTGCCAACCGTGGTGGACGCGGCCACGCTCGTCAACGACACGCTGGACATCATGACAGACAACATGATGCGCCTCATGCCCGAGGGCACCGCCTTCTTCCGCGCGCTGCGCAATCTGGACGAGGACGAGAAATATATGTTCATCCGCGAGAGCCTCGACCCCTATGCAGGGAATATGTTCGTCACGCCAAAGGAGGTTGACTCCGTCATCGAGCGCCTCTCCGGCATCATCGCAAACGCGCTGAACATCGCATTGCACCCCGGCATCAGCCGCGAGGACATCAACCGCTTCATGTCATAATTTTTGCCGTTTCTCCCTCCAACGCAAAATTTGGATTGCATATTCCCGCGCCCTCTGCGGAAAGATAGACGAGTAACAACACACAAGCACACGTGCAGCCAAGCAAACAAATTCGGCGCAACGCGCCTTCGCACTTTGATTTGCGGTTTGCAATCACAAAGGGGGAGAAACACAATGAGGATTCGATGGATTGATTGGATCGCGCTGACGCTCGTTGTTCTGGGCGCTATCAACTGGGGACTAATCGGGTTCTTCCAGCTCGACCTGCTGGCAACAATCTTCGGCGCTATGACAGGCGCTGTCAGCCGCGTCATTTTCGCCATTGTCGGTATCGCGGGCTTGTATTGCCTGACGTTCTATGGCAAGATGGACAACATGCACGTCACACACGCGCGTTAACGGCTTTGCTTTTCGGCCTCCCGAGACAATCTCGGGAGGCTGTTTTGATGCCCTTTACGCGCAATCCGCAATTGACAAAAGCATGGCAATTATATTATAATGAAGGACAGTTGCATCATGCGGATGTGGCGGAATTGGTAGACGCGCTGGACTTAGAATCCAGTTCTCACGAGTGCAGGTTCGATTCCTGTCATCCGCAGTCATTGAACGACTTTAATGTACATCAATATTTATTGAGGGTAGCCGAATGCAAAAATATTCGACTGCTTTTCTTTTATCGATAATAATTAACAGAGTTCGGATTCTTTATAAGCAGGAGGCCACCCCAATGATTGCATATCGAAAAGCCACAACAGACGACATAGACGCGCTATTGAAGCTTCGAATAGACTTCTTGCGGGATGCAAAAAACATTCAAAATGAAGGTGAAGAAGCCATATTGATACAAGCAAACAAGAATTTTTTGTCGCAGTCATTAGCAGACGGAAGCTTCATTCAATGGTTGGCAATGGATGGCGCAGAAATCGTTGGCTCGAGCAGTGTCTCGCTATATGTCTTGCCGCCCAACGCCATGCGCCTGTCCGGAAAGGTTGCCTATATCGGCAATATGTTTACATATCCCGCGCACCGCAAGCAAGGCATCGCAACCAAACTGTTCGCTTTGGCGGTTGATTCGGCGAAAGCGGCGGGCTGCGGGGAAGTCTGTCTGGATGCGACCGAAATGGGTCGGCCAATATATGAGAAATATGGTTTTCAAAAGAGTGAGGATGCCATGCATTACTGCATCTGATGTTACAGTAGGAGGTGTTATCGCTTGAAAGAGCGCTTTGAACAGCAACTCGCATTCCTGATTGAGGTCGACAAAATGAAGACTATACTGCGCCAGACGCTTCTCGTGGACAAATCAAAACGGGAAAACGACGCAGAGCACTCGTGGCACTTCGCCCTCATGGCCATGATTCTATATGAGTATGCCGACCAAACCAAGGTCGACCTGACAAGAGTGCTGAAAATGGCATTGGTTCATGACCTTATTGAAATTTACGCCGGCGACACCTTCGCCTATGACGATGCCGCAAACGAGAGCAAGGAAGAACGCGAAGCCCTTGCCGCACAAAAGCTATTCTCGCTGCTTCCGCAAGACCAAGGCCATGAAATCCATGCCCTTTGGCTGGAATTTGACCAAATGGAAACCACAGACGCGCAATACGCCGCCGCGATTGACAGGTTGCAGCCGTTTATCAACAACTATATGACAGAGGGCCACACCTGGCGGGCCGGCAACGTTACAAGTGACAAGGTATATAAACGGATGGATATGATTCGAACCGCCGCGCCTGATTTGTGGCCGTTTGTCGTCGAAACGATTCATCAATCCGTTGCGAAGGGCTACTTAAAACAATAGACCTGTCTTGAAACCCGAATTTTGCCGAACCAATTTTTGTCCCGTCTTGACCGGCAATGGTTTTTCGCGGTTTTTGCGAAAAACTATGAGAGGGAAAAGGGACTGAAAAATTGTGTGAGGCAGTTTCAGGACAGGTCTAATAAACTGACAAGGACGGACTGCCATGGCCACAAAACACCGCGTTTTGGAAATATTAGAGCAGAACAGAGGCGCAAGCATCTCCGGCGAGCACATTGCCGCCGTGCTGGATATCTCGCGCAACATCATCTGGCGCGCCATTAAGGATTTGCGGCATGACGGCTATGTGATTGCGGCTGTCACAAACAAGGGCTATCGTCTCGACGGCGCGAACGACATCCTCTCTGCCGAGGGCATCAAGCCCTTTCTGCGCCCCTCCCTTTCGGCAGACATGCAGGTCTATTCGGAGATAGACTCCACCAGCCGCGAGGCCAAGGCACAGGCTATCAGCAACGCCGCGCACGGCACCGTCATCCTCTCCGACTGCCAAACAGACGGCAAGGGGCGGTTCGGCCGCGCGTTCTTCTCGCCGCCGCACACAGGCCTCTATATGAGCTTTGTCCTGCAAGCGGGCATCATAGGCTTCGCGAACCCGACAGCCATCACGGCATACGCGGCACTGTGCGTCTGCGAGGCCATTGAAGCCGCATGCGGCATACAACCCTCCATCAAGTGGGTCAACGACATCCTCCTGCACGGCAAAAAAATCGGTGGTATACTGACCGAAGCCATCACGGACTTCGAAAGCGGCGGCACGCACGAAATCATCCTCGGCATCGGCCTCAATGTCAGCACGCCGCCGTCAGCGTTCCCTGCGGCAATACAGGCGCAGGCAGGCGCGCTATACCCCGACGGCAACCCGCCCGTAACGAGGAATCAACTGGCCGCCGAAATCATCAACCGTCTCCTCGCGCCCGAAATGCCCGGCGAGGCAGAGCTTTTCGCGCGATACAAGCAGCGCCTCTGCATGTTGGGCGCAGACATCACCGTGACGCAAGGCACCGACACATACGCCGCAAAAGCGCTGGACATCAACGAAACAGGGCATCTCATCGTGCAGACAGACAGCGGCGAGACGCGCACCCTATCCTCCGGCGAAATCTCAATTTCTTTGACTGTATAATTGGGCAAAGCATTAATTGTCACCATTTTTATAAAAATATGGTGACAATTAATGCTTTGTGTGCTATACTGTATCCATAAAACAATTTATGGAGGGATTTTCATGCAAAAAAGCAATACGTACAAGCTGGTGCTCTGCGCCTTATTCGCGGCTCTGACGGCCGTACTTTCGCAAATCGCTATCCCCATCGGCCCTGTGCCCATCAATCTCGCGACCTTCGCCGTGTTCTGCGCGGGTGCATTGCTTGGCTCACGCCGCGGGGCATTCAGCCTCGTAGTGTGGGCATTGCTGGGCGCTTTCGGTGCGCCTGTGTTCGCCATGTTCCGCGGCGGCTTCGAGGCGCTAACCGGGCCGACAGGCGGCTACATCATCGGTTACATACCCGCGGCATTCCTCACGGGGCTCATCATCGAAAAATGGAACAAGGCCAACCGCGCAGCACTGTATCCCGTCGCCATGCTGGCGGGTATGCTGACGTATTTCACGCTCGGCACGGCATGGTTCATGTTCTCCACCGCTTCAGACCTCACGCGCGCGCTCACGCTGTGCGTCATTCCGTTCCTGCCCGGCGAGGCTATCAAAATCGCAGCGGCAACGCTTATTGCGAAACGACTGCGACCCGTCTTGAATCCGGCAAGCATCACCGCGCCACCGGCAGACAAAAACAACGCATAGTCACGAAAAAGAGGCATCCATCCGGATGCCTCTTTGCTTTTGCCAACCCTTACAGCCCAAGCCCCGCCAAGAACTGACGGCTCATCTCCACAGCCTCCAACGGCGCACGGCCAACCGACTGGTCCTGCTCCACGATTACCCATTCCGCGCCGCTCTCTGCCGCCGCTTTCACGATGGACGGCATATCCTGCATCCCATGCCCGACCGGACGGAATTCGAAATGCCCTTCCTCGCGCGCCTTTTTCTTCTCGTCAATGCCAATCAGCTCGTACTTGTTCTCGACCTTGCCCTCCATGAAGAAGTCCTTCAAATGCACAATCGGGCAGCGCCCTGCGTACTTTCGCACGTATGCAGACGGCTCCTCGCCCGCGACATTGACCCAGCATGTGTCAATCTCTGTTTGCAACAGCGACGCATCCACGCGCGCATACATATCGTCCAGACCGTATGTGCCGTTCGGCATTTTCACAAACTCAAAATCATGATTGTGATACAAAAGCGTCATCCCCGCCGCATTGCACGCGCGGCCGATTTCCTCGATGAACGCCAGCATTTCTTCGTACTTCGCGCCGTCGGGGCGGTATTCCTCCGTCACATACGGAATCGCAATATACCGGCAGCCAATCGCCGCATAATCTGCCACCGTCTTCTGCAAGTCCGCCTCAAACATCTGATACGGCACATGTGCCGAAATCGCCGGGCAGCCCTCTTCGTCCAAAATCTGACGCACTTCCTGCGCCGTCATGCCATACAGCCCCGCCAGCTCCAGCGCTGCGTAGCCCATTGCCTTCAGTTTCTTCACCGTGCCGCGGAAATCCTTCTCCGCATCATCGCGCACAGAATACACCTGCACAGCAACCTTCAACTTCTCCATGTCATTCGCCTCCGTTTTCGTTTTTATATATGCTTACAGAATCACGGTAGACGAATGCTCTACCTTCACGGCGTTGTCTTTCGTGCGGCTCAGCTTCGCCTTGTTGCCGTTGCCGTCCTCAATGGACATCTTCTCCAGCTCATGCAAATCAAAGAATTCCACAACGTCCGCCTCCACAAATGCAGACCATTTGCGGCGCTTTGCCTCGCCCGGATTTTCCTCTTCCAATCTTGCCTTCTCTGCCTCGCTCATATTCATTCTCCTCCTGATTATATATTTATACCTGCGGGAAACCGACTTTCTTCTTCACCTTCTGAATCGTCTTGAACGCCATGTGGTTCGCCCGCTCTGCGTTCGTTTTGATGATGCCGTCAATGTATGCCTTGTCCTTCGACAGCTCCGCGAATTTCGCCTGAATCGGGCGCAGCGCGTCCACAACCGTCTCACCGACGGCCTTCTTGAAATCACCATAACCCTTGCCGTCAAAGTCTTTCTCCGCCTCGGCAATCGTTTTGCCCGCCAACGAACTGTAGATGGTCAGCAGGTTCGTGATGCCCGGCTTGTCCTCCGCAGCTCTGACCTCTGCGCCGGAATCCGTCATCGCACGCTTGAATTTGCCCATGACGACATCGGGGGAATCCAGCAGGAAGATGACATTGTTCATGTTCTCCGTCTCGGATTTCGACATCTTCTTCTCCGGCTCTTGCAGACTCATGATTCGCGCGCCAACCTTACGGATATGCGGTTCGGGAATCTTGAACACGTCACCATATATGCCGTTGAACCGCTGCGCAACGTCGCGGCACAGCTCAATATGCTGCTTCTGGTCATCGCCCACAGGCACCAAATCTGTCTGGTACAGCAAAATATCCGCTGCCATCAGCGTCGGGTATGTAAACAGCCCCGCGTTGATATTCTCCGCGTGCCGCGCGGATTTCTCCTTGAACTGCGTCATGCGCGACAGCTCGCCCATATACGTGAAGCAATTCAAAATCCAGCCCAACTCCGCGTGCGCCGGCACATGGGACTGCATATAAATCGTGTTTTTCTCCGGGTCAAGCCCCGTCGCGATGTACAGCGTCAGCAAATCCCGCGCGCGCTTCCGCAGCTCCGCCGGGTTCTGCCGCACGGTAATCGCGTGCATGTCCACGATGCAATACAGGCAATTGTAGGCCTCCTGCAACTCACCCCAGTTCCGAATCGCGCCGATATAATTCGCCAGCGACGGAAAACCCGTTGGCTGCATGCCGCTGAATATAATCTTTTTCTGCTCTTGCCCCTGCTCTGTCTCTGCCATAATAGCCTCCTAAAACATTTTCTTCCGCGCCATCACCCATGCCGCCGCTACACAAGCCGCAATTGTAATCACTGTAATAATCCCGAACGCCAGCGGATTATCCGCCAGCGGCACCATCACATTCATACCGAAGAAACCTGAAATCATCGTCGGAATTGACATCACAATCGTAATCGCCGCTAAAAACTTCATTACAATATTCAAATTGTTCGAAATCACCGACGCAAACGCATCCATCGTGCCCGACAGAATATCGCTGTATATCTTCGCCATCTCAATGGCCTGCTTGTTCTCGATAATCGTGTCCTCCAGCAGCTCTGTATCATCAGGATACTTACGGATAAACTCAAACCGCAGCAGCCTCTCCATCACCAGTTCATTGCCCTTCAGCGACGTCGAAATATATACAAGGCTCTTCTCCAAATCAAGCAGCTGAATCAGCTCCTTATTCTTCATCGACTTGTGCAGCTCCGCTTCAATCGCCACAGATTGCTTGTCAATCTGCTTCAAATGAAACAGATACAGCTCCGCCGTGCGATACAATATCTGTAATATAAACCGTGATTTCTTATGCGTGTAAAACGTCTTCACCCTATTGTGAATAAAGCTCTCCGTCACCGTCGATTCCTTCAAACACACCGTGATAATGCACTCCGGCGTATAAATAATCCCCAACGGCATCGTGTCATACATGCGCGAATGCCTCCCCGATTCGATAAACGGCACGTCAACCAATATCAGCGTTTGCCCCCGCTCCGATTCCGTATCAATACGCGAACGCTCCTCTTCATCCAGCGCCGCCGTCAGCCAGTCGGGGTCAAGTTGTAATCGCTCGGCCAGCTCCTCGATTTCCGCCGTTGTCGGCGCGACGAGATTCACCCAAACGCCGTCTTCAATCTCGTTTGTTTCCACGATCTTGGTGTCGACCATCTTGTAGATTGTCTTCATCTTCTATACCCCCGTTCTGTTTAATATGTTCCGCACCACATTGGATAGATGCGTACCACTTAGTATAATTCACCACACGCATCCTTGTCAAGCAATCGCCTGTCAAACCGGTTCACGCAGCAAAACACTGCATGGAAGGGCGGCTGGTCGTATAACATACGAACTCCGTTCGTATGTTATACGACCAGCCCATGCGTCCTGGGGCGGGTGGAGCCCCGAACCGCCTCTCGCCGCCTCTCGCCGGCGCCTCGCCTCTCGTTCCCCTATTCGCCAAGGACAAACCAATCCCCCATCCCCGCATACACATGGTTCACCACAGGCACAGGCTCGGCATACACCTTCTTGCTTGTCACCACCGCTGATTTCCTAAACACCAGCCCCACGCACGGCAGTTCTTCCGCAATATGCTTTTGCAGCTCCGCCATCGCCGCCCGCAGCGCCTCGTCACCCATTGCCCCGGCCGCACCGGCTAACATCCCGTCCATTGCCTCGCTCTGATACCGCAGCACGTTCGTCGCGCCGGCATTCTTCGAATGGAACATAAACGACAAGTCAGGCGCAACCGCCAGTTGATACCCGCCGACAAACATGTCAAAATCCCCCGCCGTCAGCCTTGTCTGAAACTCCCCAAACGGCAGGCTTGTCACCTTTGCCGCCGCGCCGGCCGCTGTCAGCCCCGCCGCCAGCTTCTCTGCAATTCGGACACGCTCCGCATTCTCCTCGTTAACCAGCACGACCACCGTCTGCCCGGCCAAGGCCGCCTTCGCCGCTTCCTCGTCCAACGCGCCGCCCGGCGTGTTCTCTTCATACAGCCACGACGCAGGCGAAACAGGTGTCTTCGCCCGCATCGCGCTGTCCAGATACAGCGTCGCCAAAAACTCCGCCTCTGTCGCAATTGCCTCCGCCAGCCGCCGCACCTGCACATTCTGCATCAGCGGCTTCCCGTGCTGAAAGCCCACAAACTCAAAATACGTCGTTGCATACTCCGAGGCACGCGCATCCTGCGCCCCGCGATACCGCGCCCAGTCTGTAATATCCGCCGCAACCACCTGCGTGATGCCTTGGTCAAACGCATTCATATCGCTCTCACGGTCCGGCATGATAAGCACGCGCACTTTGTCAATATACGGCCGCCCGGCCGCCGCGCTCTCGGATGCCTTCAACGTCAAGCCCTCCGCGGGCACATATTCTTCCACCGCATACAGCCCATTGCCCAGCGGCGCAAACGCGTTCTTCTCCTGCTGCGCCTTCGCGCCGTAATGATGCGCAGGCACAATCGGGAACATCAGCATATACGGCGTCATGCTGTACGGCTGCACAAAGCGCAGCAACACCGCATTATCGCCCACGACCTCCGCCGCAAAGATATTCAGCACCGATGACTTATACACCACATCCGCAGGTGCCTGCCGAAGCATCTCCACGGAATACACCACATCACTCGCCTTCACAGCCACGCCGTCGCTCCACACAACACCGCCGCGAAGGGTCAGCGTCGCGCTCATGCCATCCGCCGCCACGCTCATACCGCTCAACAGCGCCGCGTTCGCCTGCGGCTTCTGCTGTTCATCCAAAACCATCAGCGGTTCAAACACCAGCTTCAGCACTGCATCCACCGTCACATCCACATTCTCCAGCGGATTCAGCGTCTGCGGCGGCCGCATAGACAGCGCAACCTCGCCGCCCCGCGCCGCAACAGGCACCGTCTCCGCCGGCACCGCCGCCTCCGCGCTTTCCGTTGCCGCCACCGGCTCTTCACGCTCCGTTGCACACCCCGTAAACAATAACATTGCCGCCAATGCAGCCGCCATAGCTCGTCTCATATCCGCGCCTCCAACTACTCCATATTTTGTATCTCATTATCTTCCGATTCGCCGCATACAGCTCCTCGCTATATGCCGCCAAGGCTCTGCGGCAGCCGCTCTCGAACCGCCAGCAGAATGCGGTATATCTGCCGGTTCCGTGCCACCTTTTCCACATACCGCGCCGTTTCGCCGAAGGGTATTTCGTTCAGATTGCGGCCATCCGCGCTGTACCGCGCCTCTGCCAGCCAGTTGGAGACATTGCCGCTGCCCGCGTTGTATGCCGCCAAGGCCGTTTCTTCCACGCCATACTGGTCAATCAGCCGCCGCAGATACCAGCAACCGATTTGAATATTCAGCGCCGGTTCAACCATGCGGTCGAACCGATAGTCAGGAACGGCCAGCTCCACCGCGCCCCAATCTGCCGTAATTTGCATAATCTGCATCAGACCCACCGCGCCCGCCGCAGACTGCACTTCACTTCGGAATCGGCTCTCCGTATGAATCACCGCGCAAACCAGCTCCACCGGCAGGTCATACGTCTGCGCGTATCTTTCAATCTCGTCCATATACCGCATCGGGAAGAGTCTCTGCACCAGCAGAACACCCAAAACCACCAGCAATACGCATATAACAAGCCCCGCTATCGCCTTTTTCACCTTCTTCATGTACATTCTCCTATAACACGGCCAAGGCACGCATCCACTGCTTCTTCCAGCGCCTCCAGCCCGCCGTCATTGGGCAGAACACTGTCCGCATAGCCCGCCAGCACATCCTGCGGAATCTGCTTGCGTATACGCTCCAGCACTTGCGGGCGCGTCAGCCCGTCCCGCGCAAGGACGCGGGCGATTTTCGTCTCTTCGTCCGCCGTGACGACCCAAACTGCATCGCATATCTTATGAATGTTCGCCTCAATCAGCAACGGCGCATCAATCACAATAAACCGATAGCCCTGATTATCTGCCCGCAGCGCCTCGATGGCCTGCGTCATCGCCGCAAGGATATGCCTGTGCGTAATCTCCACCAGCGTTTGCAGCTGCGCCGCGTCGCGGAACACAATATCCCCCAGCCGCCGCCGCACAATTTCGCCGTCCGCGCCGAGAATGCCCTCGCCGAACACCGCCGCAATTTCTGCGTATGCAGGCATCCCCTTGCGCATCTGCTCATGATTCATCACATCCGCGTCCAGAATGCACCCGCCGCGCGCCGCCAATATCTGCGACACGACAGACTTGCCGCTGCCCATGCCGCCCGTCAATCCTATGATAGGAAGCTTTGTCGTTTCCATGCTCTCTTCCCCCGCTGTCTTCCTTTCATTCTCAAACCTTACCCACAAGGGGCATACATTCCTATTTCGCATCAAGCCATGTTGCGCCCGTGTGAATGTCAATCTGCATCGGCACGTCGAGGGCAACCGCATTTTCCATCTCGTCCATCAAGATGGCACGCACAGCCTCCAGCTCGTCCTTGTGCGCCTCCAGAAGCAACTCATCATGCACTTGCAGGACGAGGCGCGACCGCAAATTCTCACGGCGCAAACGGTCATGCACCTTCACCATGGCGATTTTGATAATGTCCGCCGCCGTGCCCTGCACAGGCATGTTCATCGCAACGCGCTCGCCGAACGCACGGGTATTAAAATTGCTCGAGGCAAGCTCTGGGATATTACGCCGCCGCGCGAAGATGGTTTCGGCGTAACCCTTGGTTCGCGCCGCCTCAATGGCATCATCCAGATATTTCTTGACGCGCGGATATTTGTCGAAATAACTCTCGATGTATTCGGCGGCCTCTCGCGCGGAGATGCCGAGGTCAATACTCAAACTATACGCACCGATGCCGTAGACAATGCCAAAATTCACGGCCTTCGCGCGGCCGCGCTGTTCTGCCGTGACCTCGTCAAACGGAATGTGCAGCACCTGTGAAGCTGTCAGGCGGTGTATATCCTGATTCTCGCGGAAGGCCTGCAAAAACGTCTCGTCGCCCGACATATGCGCGAGAACGCGCAGCTCAATCTGGCTGTAATCCGCATCCATATACACGAAATCCTCGCCCGAAGGTTTGAAGACACCGCGCAGCTGCCGCCCCAACTCCGTGCGGATGGGGATGTTTTGCAGATTCGGCTCTGTCGAGCTGATGCGCCCTGTGGCGGTGACCGTCTGGTTGAACGTGGAATGAATCATGCCCTCCTCGTCCATCACGGCCAGCAGGCCATCCACGTATGTGGATTTCAGCTTCGTGTGCGTGCGGTATTCGAGGATGTTGTCCACAATGGGGTGCAGACTGCTTATGCCCTGCAACGTCTCTGCCGCGGTTGACCAGCCTGTCTTCGTCTTCTTGCCTCCCGGCAGGCCGAGCTTTTCGAAAAGAATCTCGCCAAGCTGGCGCGGGGAATTGATGTTGAATTCCCCCTCCGCTTGCAGGTAGATATCCTTCGTCAGCTTATCAATCACGGTTTGCAGTTTTTCGCCGTAGGCAATCAGCGCCTCGCGGTCGGCTTTCACGCCGAGCTGTTCCATGTCTTCCAGAACGTGGATAAGCGGCATCTCAATCTCGCCGAAGAGAGATGTCTGTCCGTTCTCCGCCATTCCCGCCCGCATTGCGCTGTGCGCACGGAAAAGGATGTCTGCCTGTCTGGCGGCATGCTCGCCCTCGATGGAGGCAGACGCGTCTTCCTCCTCGTCCTCCGATGCGCCGGAGAGCAATTCATCCAATGTAAGCTGTTTCTTGACGACAACGGCCACAGGCTTTGCGTATGCCTCCTTCAGAAATGTGCGGGCGATATCCGTAAAGGTGTAGTCGCGCGTGGCATCCAGCAAGTAGCATGCAATCGTCGCGTCGAACGCCAGCGCGTCCATCTCAATCCCATGCTTGTGCAGGAGGTGCAAATCCCCCTTCGCGTCGTACGCAACCTTCGGCACGCCGCCCTCAAAGAACGGCTTGAACATCGCTGCAAACGCCGCTTCGTCCAGCTCGCCGCCGATACACACTGCC
>JGI994J12354_10002554_pt1 | contig 17621 bp, 24 predicted proteins | sample IntmicLarv3ML3BL_FD_12354 | JGI IMG/M metagenome (IMG submission 12354) | reverse complement strand
TAAGTCCTATATGGACTTTTAGGCAAATAAAAAAAGCGGGAATGAATCCATTTCCACCTTTTCATTTCAGAAAGGTTTCAGGTTCATTCCCGCTATAAATGTGGTCGCTCCCACAAAAAATAAAACCGGCAAGCACCATCCTCAAAAGGGTATGGTTATCCTGTCGGTTTGTATACAATCCAGCGACAATCATTGACTGCCGGCACAGCGTATGCAGTGAGATCCGTAAATCTCTACGGTAACTCTACCATCGGTTTGACCGCGGAAGTTTACCGCATCCCCTAAAGGGAAAAACACAAAAATCAATTACATAAGAATTATAACACAAGATATAGTGCCGTGTCAAGACATAACGCTACATCTTGTTATAAACAGCGTTTTCAAACTCATTTGCAAGGCTAATTATACATACCATGTAAAAGTTTATTTGAAGCTGGTCTCCTTTGATATATGGCTCACTTGTGGCATAACACTCTCCCAAGTTTCGCTCTGCAAATTTTTTGATTTTTTCTAACTTGTTTAAAAGTGCCGTTTTTCCATGCGGAATATGTTTGCTCTGATGCAAAATATACTCATTCGGACCGGGGTACGGAGATACGTTATTGGCAATAAGCTCTTGCATTCCCTTGGCTAACATTTTATCAACCTTTCAAAAAATCATATTGTAGTTATATCCAATGTGGTTTCCTTCGCATTTTTCAAATCCGAATTTCTCATAAAACTTATATAGTCGTTTGATGTCGCCATCTAATTCAGACGTGACAAGCAAATAAATCGGGCTGCCACTGCATCGCTTAATGATATTTTTCATAAGCCGAGTTCCTATCCCTTGATTCCTGTATACATCATCGACTTTAATGAAATGCAGATACCATCCATATCCGTTTACATTTTCTACATATGCACTTCCGTGTGCCGCATTAATTTTCATGAGATTTTCCCACTTTGCTTTTCATATTGCTTGATGTACCGATAATATGTAGTGGAGGAAAGCGAAAGGAGTCTTTGAAGCTCTGAAGGTTTCATCTCTCCACGCAGAACCTTTTCATATTCCGGTTTGAATACAGAAAAATCCAAGGCACGTGGCCGACCGTAATTATCCCATTCACCTCTGCGTTTCTTGGCATCAATACCTTCACGCTGCCGCTTTTCTTTTTTCTCAATCTCGACCTGAGCAAAAACGGCATACATTTCTATCAGCAGGTTATGGATAGTTTCCATCATGAGCCGCGCTACGGTGTTCTCCATTTTTGAAAAGTCCTGCTGAGTAGTGGGAACCTCCAAAATTATAACATAAACACCTTTTTCTCTGAAAAATTGCAGTTCCTTCAAAATCTCTGCCTTATTACGACCAAGCCTGTCCATCTCTGTAATAATCAAAGTATCGCCTAATTGGATGCGGTTACGAATAAAAGCGTATTCCGGGCGATTAAAATTTTTTCCGGTCAGCTTGTCGCAGAAGATGTCTCCATTAAGAGTAGTAGCTACATTTTTACAATACTGCTCAATTTCAAAAATACCACGGTCGTTATGCTGCTCTTTTGTGCTGATTCGATGATAAGCGTAAATCGCCATAAAAATTCTCCTAACCACTACCAAAATGTCTGCAAGACTTTCGGCATATCCCAGAACTCTGTTTGCGGACATTTCGGTACTTTTTTAAGGTTGTTTTTCATATAGCCCGAAAAGTATACTTTTTGGTATACTGGTTATATACGCTTGAGAACGCATTTTATCAACAGGAACCGCCGGCACTTTAAAGAGCTGGCGGTACAAAGATAATATGCTTATTTTTTGATTTTGCATAACGAACTGTTGCCCCGGTTCCGGAGCGCATTGGAATATTATTTGGATCACATACTGCCAGCAAAATATCAGCGTTGTCAACCATGTAGCAGTTGCGTTCCAAATAATATTCATTTTTATGTTCTTCATGTTGGCACAATTCAGAATCGCATTGCTTCAAAAGATTAGTGTAGCGTTCTTTGTCTTCATCGTTCCAACCATTTTCCTGACCCCGGAACGGAATAATCGCGTGCAGCTTTATATCGGGATAACTGTCTTTCAAAGAAACAACGATTTCACCGCAAAGCAAATCAATGCCCAGGGCCATACCGCAATAATATTCCCGAACTCCGTGGGCGCACAGTTCGACCACACTTTTTATTAACCTCTGCATAAGATTGTCATATGATGGATCCTCATCACTGCATATAAAGGGGAGCGACTGGGGGTGCGGACCTGAAAAAGCACATTTCATAACAATTCCTCCACTACTTTATCTACATAGGCATATCGCCTATGTAGATAATTATAACATGCACAGACTTTCTATACAATATAAGTATTATAATTTTTGGAGGAATTATTATGAGCGTAGATTATACAAATATAGGGAAGCGCATTAAGGAAATACGGATAAGCAAAGACATGTCACAGGAAAAGCTCTCCGAACTGGCCGATGTTTCCGTTCCCCACATGAGCCATATTGAAACCGGCGCTACAAAACTCGGATTACCTACAATTGTGAGAATTGCAAATGTGCTTGAGTCTTCTGTCGATGAGTTATTGTGCGGCAGTTTAATGCGGGGAAAGGCTGTGTTGCAAAATGAGTATACCGAGATGCTATCTGATTGCTCGGTGGAAGAAGTCAGGTTGATTACCGATATGGCAAAAGCTATGAAAAAATCCTTGAGAGAAAAAGCTCAACAATGAAAGCTGAGACGAAAATATATCCCAAACCACTTGATTAAGATAAATCACTATGAAAACAGATTTTTTTACGATATAATATTATTATGAAAAAGATAATTCTCCACTGCGATATGGACGCCTTCTATGCTGCTGTCGAAGCCAGAGACAATCCGGAGCTTAGAGGGAAACCGCTAATTATAGGCGCACTCCCGGATGAGAGAGGCGTCGTTTCAACGTGTAGTTATGAGGCTCGGAAGTTCGGTGTGCGCTCGGCCATGAGCATTAAAGAAGCTTACCGGCTTTGTCCGAACGGCATTTATATGCACCCCAATCCCAAAAAATACGAAGAGGCATCAAGCCGTATACATGAGATATGGCTTTCCTATACGGATGCGGTTCAATACATTTCACTTGATGAAGGCTTTATGGACATCACCGGCTCGGTCGCACTGTTCGGCGGAGCGAGAAAAATTGGTCTTGAAATTAAAGAACGGACAAAAGCGGAAACCGGGCTGACGTGTTCGGTTGGTATCGGATATTCTATGACATCTGCCAAGCTGGCGAGCGAAGAAAAAAAGCCGGATGGGTTCTTTGAAATACCAACTCCTGAAGCATTGAAAAATCTTATCATCGACCGCAATATAAGAGTTATATACGGAGTAGGCCCGAAGACTGCTGAGGCATTACAAAATGCAGGCATAGGTACCGTGAGAGACATTCTTGCAAACAAAAGCACTGTAACCCGGCTACTTAAAAATCATGGGAAAGAAATCATTGATTTGGCGGAAGGAATTGATGAACGGAGAGTAGAGCCGTATTATGAAGCTGAAGCTCAATCTTTTGGAAAGGAACACACTTTTCAGCAGGATACCGTTGATTTTAATTATCTGAAGGATGTTTTGCGACTGATTGCCAGAGAACTCAGTTTGAAAATACGATTGGACGGTGTTTTCGTCCGCACTATTACTTTAAAAGTTAAATATGGGAATATGAAATTGATCACCCGATCCAGAACCGGCAATGCGGTTTCGGGAGTGAAGGATATATATAACGTGGCGGCGGAGCTGCTTGACACAATTGAAAAACGACCGATTCGACTGGTGGGTATTACCCTTAGTGGCTTTACTGATTCAGATGCCCGGCAAATAACATTGGAGGATATAATCAATTTGCCGAATGACAAGCGGAAGGATAGTTTGGAAAAAGCTATGCTGAATCTCCAACGCAGATATGGAGGCAGCGTTATCAAAACCGGAGACGAAATGATAGCCGAAAAGCGTTTCGATTCAAGCAAAGATTAGAAATACCATATAAAACAAAAAAATGCCGGCCGTACCAAATAGGTACAGCCGGCATCTTCTAATTACTTATAGCTGTCAGCAGCTCTATACTTCCTGCCAACGCTTTCCGCCGCACCAAAAATAATGATTCGTCGGAGTATGTTCTTCCTTGATAGGTTTTATACTTGCGCCCTTTGACATTTCCAGTTCGCAGATATAATCACCCTCACAGATATACAGACAATTTTTGCAATTGTCGCAGCATTTGCCTTCAGACATAAAATCACCTTTCTTATAAATTGTCGGAGGTATCATTTTTACTCTTGTGAAAATGAGTGCCTTCATCAATTTCGTTCTGTCGGCTATCGGGCATCTCATCTCTGCGAGAACCGCATTTCCGGCATCTTTTTTGTTTTGCCTCATGAATGTAGTTTTTCTCACATTCACAGTCCCAATAGTCGGGATTCAACAATATATTATCGTTTAAACCCATAACATCCTCCTATAATCCATTTCTTTCTTTACGTTGCTTTTCCTCGAACTCATAAAGAGCCTCTTCAAACAAATTGTTGCATTGGTTCATGGCACGACTCAAAATCTGCGTTACCCGGCTATCAAACTGGCCTTGTGCAGTAACGAACTCTTCACGCGCATCCCAAAGATCATTGAGCCGGCCATATTTCGCATTAGACATTTCGCCATAACCATAATCCTCTTGAATATCCTGCTTACTCTCATAACCGGCAATCTCTTCAAACATACTCAAGTCTTCTGTTTGTTTTTTGCTTCGGGCATGGAGCATTTTCTTTTTATACCGGATCAAGCCGTCTTCAATGATTTTTCTGGCGGTTTCAATGTCTTTCCGTATCGCTTTTGCTTCACGCTCTGTTGATATAATCACATCAGACATCGGCATCACCATCTTCATCGAAGAAATGAAGTGCCTCCAGCATATTTTCCTCAAGCAAGCAGCCTGCAATCAGAGGAAGCTTTCGGGCAAAGTCTGTCCGGAGCATCCGATAATCCAAACCGTTGAATCTAACGCGGTCAAGCCCATCCATATCCTTGCAAATTTGATAAAGCTTAATCGCGTGAGTTTTTTCGGCTACCGATAATCTTGACTGGGATTGAATTGCGGCGATACCTTCAGCGTCATCTTTGCTGTGGTATTGAATAATCAGATGTGTTATGAAGTACTCTTTGGCGGTTAGCCGCAAATCCTTCACACGCAAATTTCGATTCAATATTGCATCCACAGAAGCAGTCCCATGTTCATCATCCTTATCGTCATTTGTCCGCCCGACGTCATGAAGCAAGCTGAAATAAACCAGCATATTTTTATCCGCTCTTGTAAGCTCATCATTGCTGTTATTAAAATAAATCAACGACAAAAGCAGAACACGAAGGATATGCTTGACACCATGGTACTCAAACACCGATTCATCCTTATATCCGAACTTGGCAGTCTGACGTCCATAAAATTGATATTCCGGAAGTGCCAGAGCGACCAGTTTAATAAAATTGTCTTGATCAGCCGGAAGCATATCCTCAAATCGAATGTTTTTGACGGTATTCGGACGAACGATAACCTCATTTTCATTTACAAACTCAGGGAAATAGGCAACAATATCCTCCGGACTCACATCGGCAATGGCAAGATGTGTGCCACGGCCGAACCGGTTAGCAAACCAAATTGCATTACCCGGATGTGTTGACCAAGAAATTGCCGTGTCTGCCGGCTGAGACCAATCGCCCATACCGCGGTAGATTGTAACAAGACCGTTTTCTCCCACTTCCGGCTTTGGCATTTCCGGAGCATGAGAAAATACATACTCTATTGTTTCTGCTTCCCACATTCCGTTTGAATAATCAATACGTTTGTAAATTCCATACCAAACATCAAACACGTTCTCCGGTTCAATATCTCTCATCCTCTTTTGGAAATCATAAATCAACATCGGCATGGGAACTGAGATTGTATAAAGTGCATCCCACTGCTTTTTTATCAAAAAAGGATTTCCGTCTTTCGCAGCTTTGCTGAAATTGGTGAGGTCATAAGCCCCGCTGCCCTCCAAATAAGCTCTGTCAAGAATAAGCAACCGATACAGAGCATTTTCATAATCCGCGTAAAAGGTATTCTGAAAAACACGCTCCGGATCGTGAACTACATGGTCAATAGACAAACCGTGTCCGGAAAGGATTTCGGCAAGCTCTGAATATGTAAGGTTTCCATCTGAACATTTCGTTACCCATTCAGGTGTTATGGGATCAAACCGTGTCATGCTGCCACGGATCTCTCTGAAAACAATCGGGTTCATATATATTTTCCTTTCTTTTGGTGAGAGCTGCTGCACCCAAATCTAAATAGATAAAGGTGCAACAGCCCATTGTAAAAAATTATACTTCTTTGATTCCCGGTTCCGGAGTATTAAGCCTTAACTTGCAATGCGACTTTGGCGGCCTTCAGTAATTCCGCAACCGCCGAAATGCTATGCTGTGAATCGGGCGAAAAGGGATCGTTCGGTTTTTGCACATAATAGCGAACACCTTCATCCCATTTATAACCCTCTTTATAACCTACATAGGTATGGTGCTTATGCTCCATGGCAATGATTGCGGTTCCATCAGGCAGTATGTAACGGTAATAGGTCAACTCCAACTCTTCGGTTGTAAGCCATACATCCCAATTTTTATATGCCTTCAAAAATTCCTGCCGAGTTTCGTGGTTTTTCCAAAGATTAATAAGTTCTTTCTTATCCATTTTGAATCCTCCTAATAATTTTCGCAGTCCTTCAACCGCTTTTTGGCTGTTTCTAAATGCGTTATCATGCTGTCTATGTAACCATCCACAGTGCTGAGATCAAATTCTTCCATGCCATTAAAAAGCATTTTGCAACAGGCAGCCACACCTTGAACATCGGATTTAATAAACTCTCTGCATTTTTCTTCTGTCATAAATCTTTCTCCTTTTTCAGTGGGATGTCAGACATGTCCTTAAATCCCAAATTGATTAACATTTCGGAAAAATATTCCGATGTCATTTGTGGATTTGGAATTTTACTGAATTCACAAATAAGCCGAAGAATAACATCTTGGCCCAGCATCTTAAACGCATCCGAAAACACGCTGAAGCATGGACAAATCTCCGTACTGAGCTGATGCCATACCATGCTCATTTCCGCTTCACAGCCGCCATTAGGGCAATAAATGCCAAACATAACCCTATCTATCTCCCCCGACTTTTCGTTTGTAGTCTTTAAATGGGGAAAATAATTCTGTCGTGATGAACAGGTAAATCCATAAAAGTTTTTTCCTGTATAAAACTTACATTTAATAGCGGGGTTCTTTGGTTCAATACCATTTTCGTAAACACATTCTCCCGGATCATCAGGATCATTGTTGCATAGGCATTCGCCAATTTCACGGTAATATGCACATACTTTCTTATTGTTCATAAAATCAATCCTTTCTTTCATCACATTCAACTCGTGTATTCCAAAGTTTGGCAGCATCGTTTACACTTATGTGGCTTGATACCATAGCACCACAATAAGTACATCTAATAACTTGACCGAATTTTTCAAGAAACCAATTAACTGTTTTTCTTTTGCCGCAAAAAGGACAATTTTTTAATTCAATCATAATTTACAGTATCCTCTCTATTGATTTGTTTGATTGCATTGTAAAATTATCCCAAGGCAATTTGTCATCTGCTTGTATATCTGCCATAGCAAGGCAAAAATCAAAATAAAAATCATTCATTCTCATTGCCTCACGCTACTGCGTAGCTAAGTCGATAATGACCATCGCCGCAAGAAAGATACTGCTGCGGATGCTCATACATCGTCGCCCGGATGCGTTCTTTGAAATGAATGTTTTTCTGTGCCTTCGGGTGTTTTTCAAGAAGGTCATAGAGATCTGACAATTTCGCCTGACCGCCGATGTTTTCCAACGTCATGCGTACCAGATGATGCCATGTCAATTCCTTCGCATCCTGCTTTGAAGCGTCGAAGGCTCCGGAGCGGCGGACACTGAAGGGAATCATAAACACATCCTGCTTATGAAAAACCAACAAGCTTTCCGTCACAATGGGAATGAACGGCTTTTTATAAGTCCTGCTATCACTGACACAGTTAAACTGCGATTTCACGATAAAGGATTCAAAAGCACCGATTTTCATCATATCGTGCTGAATGCTGTGGAACTTCCCATCCTTGCGAATGTCACCCACCAGAATAGCCAAACGTCCGTCTTTGCGAAGAGACAGATACATTTTTTTAATGACATGATTCAGCTTTTCAATGAAATCGTTGTAGTTTTCACAGCGTGAAAGGTCATCCGGGTGCGGTTTGCCCCACATTTGCCCGGAATACTGGATTATATTTGCGTATGGCGGATGCAGAAAAATCAGATCTGCCGATTCGTCAACATCATCCTTCAGTGCATTCCAGTTGCCCCTGCCAACGGCGGGAGCCGGATTAAGGTCATACAATACCGACTGAATGCCGAAACGGTCGGCTGCGAATTTGCTTGTGCCGGATCCCGACATGGGATCAAGCAACGTGAAGCTGCCGGTATCCTTGCCGTAATACTTTTTACAGTCAATCACATAACGGAGCAGTGAGGAAATAACCTCAACTGAGCAATTGCCGCGCCATTGATTACTGCCGCCGGAGCCGCGTTCAGGAAATGCCATAAACGAGGTCAATTCCTTGCCTACGCGATGGCGAAGATTTTCGGTTCCGAGCATTTGTGCGATTGTCAGCCAGTCATTGCCGAATTCTTGTTTCAGTAAAGCGGCTGCTTTGGTCATTTGGTTTTCATTCATTTAACAAGCCTCCATTTTTATTATCAGCCTTAATATCTCTTCAAAAAAGTCCTCCCACCGATGAAGAGCATCTAAAGCCGTCCAATTCACACCCAGCATTTCTGCAAATTCCTGCATAAGTTGAAACCTTGAATCAAGAATAAAATTTCTAACATCAGGTATAGCAAAGCTGATAACCGCTTCATTTCTTAAAACCACGCCACCGAAATTGTCTTTATAGACGAATTTCTGACGATACTGACTCGGCGATATAATCCCGAGTTCTATGGCTTTTTCGTATGAAATGCTGGGGCTGAACCAATCACGGTGTAACACATAAATGATATTGCCGCTCTTCCATACTTTGCATTTGGGACCAGTGCAACCGGTCCAGCTAAAAGCAACTGATCCTAAGAGGTTTGCCTTGCTACATTCTTTGGGTTTGCCGAGTTTTGGCTGACCCCATTTTCTTGAACATTCGATTTTCATAACCGCTTTTCCTTTCAAATAGAATAAGCGCCAGAATCGGTTTCCCGATTCCGACGCCCTTCAAAATATGCTGCAATTAGTCTGCCTCTTCAGACAGATAATCACAAAAGTCCTTTAATGTATCACAAGCCTTTTCAGCATTGGACACATCAATTGAGTTCACATTGGATGACCACTCAAGAAATTCATCTAAAAACTTGCCTTCTGAACTGAGGTTATACAAAGCCCACAGTATTTCTGTATCGTCTTCATAATCCTCCGAACAATCACTGATAAGATAGGTGATTTCTTCAACAAGATGAATGTCATGAGCCTTTTTGTATACTTCACTGCTGCTCAATTTGACGATTTTTTCATTGTATGCCTTCAGCTCATCAGCGACAGCATCCTGTATTTTATCAATACAAATAATAGCGTCGCATCCGGATTCGAGGCAATTACGAAGATTTTTCGGCTTGCCGTTATCATCCAACATCTCACAATCAGGAGAGCAGGGCATGGATTCATCCAAGGTACAGCTTGTTTTGCAGTCGGCACAAGGATTTCCGCACCATTTTTTGTGCATAACGCAGCCTCCTAACACATCATATTCTTTCAAGATGCAGGTTTAAGTATTTTGCTGCCAGTTTTAATGACAGCAATGCGTTATCACGGTGAAAATCGCCGCCGGATTTTGGAATAACCAAAGCTCCGAACACCTCTCCGTTGACCGCAATAGGCATCACCATCTCGACAATCATTTCGTCTTCGACAAAAATGCGTATCGGCTGCTTTTCTTCTCCCTGCATATACAGATTCCGTTTATCAATAATTTGATAAAGCTCATCCGTGATTGCATGTCCTTCATACTTGGCTTTTGAAATCCCTGTGGCATCTATAACCTTATCTCTGTCACAGAGTAAAACCGGTGCCTGTATTATTTGCTGAATGGATCTCAACAGACTTTCGCTGTCTTCAATCATGCCGACAACATTGTATTTTTTTAAAACAATACTGTCTGAGTCTGTAAACAGCTCAAGTGGGTCGCCCTCATAAATCCGCAAACTGCGGCGAAGTTCTTTTGGTATAATAACACGCCCAAGATCGTCGATTCTTCTTACAATACCGGTTGCTTTCATTTCAACCCATCTCCTTTGCTCTTTTGGTGTTCATCCACTAAAATCCGCATGATATCCCGTTTTTTGACGAGATCATAATCCAGCATCAGAGCTACACGTTCACCATCTTTGGATATAGCAGATAGTTCATAAGAACCATCGCCGTAACCGCTGCTGGAAACAAATCCTTTGTTGTTTTTTAAAATGCCGACATTCTTTTTAAGTGTAATATCGCAGCACTCATCGTAAAATGGTTCGTGATCCGTATGGTCTTTAGCCTGCGGAAAAATTGTATCATCGAAGATACCGCATTGACCACTATCAACACCTACAGAACCTTTGACCGGTTCCCATTTGCTTAATTGCGAATCAATATGGTCTTCATGCACAAGCATAAGCAAGCTAATACGAACACCCCATTCGCCTTCATCACTGCTAATGACTGAGGCTTTATACCTTCCGGGTTTCACAGCCAGATCAGTAACCATACACCATGTATCTCGGTCATAGCATGGATCTGAAACAACCACTTTTTCGGATAATTCGATAAATCCGAGATTTTTTACTGTATTTGCTTTCATAGCTTTCATTCCTTTCTTAATCGAATTGCTTAAACATGGCATCAATATCGCACATACTGCAAATCCGTTTCCGAAGTTTGCTCATACGATTTGACAGTGTGCCGGGCTTTAATCCGGAATCATCAGCAATTTCTCTGTAAGACCATCCATCCGCACGCTGCCTTACCAAGTCCTGCTCCGGCTCTGTAAGCTTTGAAGCTACCTCAAACCAAAGCATTTTAGCAACATCGTTTTGCTTGTCTTCAGGTTTATATCCAATAATCGTTTCAACAAGAGCCGTATCGGTAATACAAAACTCCTGTCTTCGTTTTTCAGCCTTGAAATGGTGGCCGAGAGCCGAACGCATAGCCGAACACGCGATTGTATCGAATTCGTATGCCTGTAATTCCGGTTCTGACAAATACCGCTGGACGGCACCAAGATAGCGGAATATCACAACATCGTAATATTCGGATATATTAAGCCTCCGGGAATGTAAAAAGCGGTAAACTATGTCATGGTGTTGATCGGCAAATTGCCTCTCATAATCGGTTAATTGTTTCATTCGTTTTTCCTCCATTCTTGGAATAGGCAACGGCGAGATGATTTCTCATCCCGCCGTTCCATTCCGATATTATTTTGTTAATTCTGATCCGGTATCAGCATATCCGGTGCCATGATGACTAAATCCAAAGCAATTTCATCAATGGACTTCGGTTGACCGTAAAGTCCGGAAAAGATTTTTTCCAGTTCCTTCACGATTGCCGGATCATCAGGAGCCTCAAAGCTGCAATAAATATCAGGAGTTTCATTGTCGGTATCTTTATCCGGATCCGTTCGGATTTCCGTTATGATTCCGCACAATCCCTGATATTCAGATTCGCCGTTGCCAAGCACATTCATACCTACAGCGAAAGAAATACCTTCGTGTTCAATTCCTGTGCCGTTTTCTGTGTAAACCATTCTGCACCTCCGTTAAAATGGCAAATCATCGTCGTCTTCGATTTCCACATAGTCTCCGGGAGCTGCGACATATCCGGGATACGATTCAGGAGGCGGAGCACCATACGAGGATACGTCGCCGCCACTGCCGTTGCTATTCCTGTCGGGAAGCACCAACCCGGAGGCTGCGAAGTTTTCTGCCGTCGAAATCTTTTCCATCATATATCTCGGTAAAGATTCAAAGGTTTCATAGGTAGCCGAATCATCCAGATCGAAGAAAGCCACGTTTTCGACTGCCGGTTTTGCAGTCCCTTTCGGCAATTGCATGATGTTTTCCACCACCGCAAATGTGCCGCGCTCATTTGTTTTGTGAATGAGCTGAAGCTGGCAACCCGCGCCGAGAAGCTTTTTCAGGTCAAAGCCCTGCAATTCCTCTGCGGTAAACGCTTTTCCGCGCCATGACTGAAGCATTTTGCGTAAAGTGCTGCGTTCATCCAGAGACATCGTAAAGTCTTTGCTGACCTGCCTCGGAAGGACATCGCCGTTGATTTCGATTGTTTCGCCGATGATATTCCAGAGGATTTTCACCTGCTGCGTGCTTTTGTTAAAGGTTTGATTGTACTGGATTCCCAAATCCACGACCATCGAGCATACGGCGGTGTAAACACCGGCCTCCAAGGGAGCTGTTCTTTGAAATGTTTGTGTTGCTGTCAACATAATAATTTTTCCTTTCTTGTTTTAAAATTTAATATACCTTGAGATAAGGCTGGTTAGATTGGTAGGCAGCTTTGTTATATCGGTAACATCCAAAAAGCCATCGCCGTAAATACGCTCGATGTTCGGTTTATCGTCACCAATTGCTGCCGCGAACATTGTAATACCTTTGTTTTGATACTCATGCTTAATGCCGCGTAAATCGGCTTCAGCTTCCGTACCATAATAATTGTCCGCAGCAGGCTGTCCGTCAGAAACTAAAATCAACAGACGAATCTGTTCATCCCGTTTCATAAGACGTTCCGCTACGAACCGAAGGGCTGCACCGTCTCTGTTTCCGCCTCTTGCTGCAATATCCATCATTCTGTATTTGTCTTTACCGTCGATGGAATCGAATTCAGCGTAAGCGTACAACTCAACATCATCCCATTCCGAATGGCCGTAAACAGCGACCGGAATTTTGAGTGAAGTGCAGAAATCGTGCAGAACCAATGCGGCTGCTCTTGCGTTTGTAACACGGTCGCAACTGTGCATGGATCCGCTTTCGTCTACCAAAAGACCGACTGCCAGCTTTGGTGTATCATCGGGAAGACGGTTATTATAGAAATACCGACCATCATCCCTGACCAAAGACCGGGAGTTTAAGCGTTTTCCCATTAACAGACCATTGAGCTTGCCGCCTTCACGGCTGTCTTTTAAAGCCTGCATTACCTGTTTCTGCATTCGTTTTGAAAGCAAAAGCAAGGCGGGAGATACCTTTTGGTAAGATTTAATCATTGACTGGTCAACCATACTCATACGGTTGACAGTTACATGGATACCTAAGTGAGCGTTTCCGTAACGGATCCGCCCGGCCTCTTCCTGAAGCTCATCAGTCAATTCCTCATCCAGAAGACGATAGGTTTTATCCTCGGCAACTTGGCCCAAGATTCTGGCTACATCTTCAGCGGAAGACTCATATCCGGAACCGGTATAATCGTTGTTATATGTTACACCGCCGTCGGAACCTTCATCAATAGAATCGGTTTTTTCCAATTCGATGCGCCCGGTTTCAAAGTCAACTACCTGTTGGATTTCTGCTTTGACATCTTCACCTTTGGAAGGGTTATGCTTGAACTTCCCCTTGAATGGAGCTGGAGCACCGTCGCCGTCGTGGTCTCCGGAGGAACCGACAACTTGCTTGTCAAGTTCTTCCTTCAGCCTGCCGAGTAATTCGTCAAGCGTCAGTTTTCCGTCAGCCAAATCCTTTTTGGTCTTTTCAATCATGGACTTGACATAGGGCCACAGCTTTACCAAAATAGCGTTGGCGGCTGTATAACGAGCACGACCATCATCATCTGAAACCGATTCGTCAATAAACGGGATGCAATCATACAAAGCATTCAGNTATGGACCTGAATATCCGTGTAGATTATTTACATCGCCGCTTTTGCAATATTGAATCAATAAATTCATAACGATGGCATATTCGTGGTCGCCGCGTTTTACCTGTTCGGTTACGCTGGGTGTCAGCTCCGGGAGTCGAAGATTGTTCAATAAAATACCGCTTTGATAGATACCGGGAAAGGCATCACACATCCGGGCTTCTATATAAACATCTTCCAGAATGTTTGTAATAGAGCTGGCTGCCATACCAATGACCGCCATTTCCACTTCCGGCTTATCCCGGAATATTTCTTTGATTTCCGCCAAGTGAATCTCTTCACGGGTAGAAAGATCCGACGGCTCTGCCGGATACATACGGCCGCTATGCAGCGTACTCAAGTAGAGCTGAAGCATATTGAAATCGGTAAACAAAATATGACCGATTTCATGTGCGTTCATTCCTACCAGACTATCCGAACGGAGTCCTCGTGTCGGGAAGCTTTGCGTCAGAAAATTTGCTGCATTGACACTGATTGTCCGATTGTTGGTAAACGCTACCGCGGCATTTTCATCTGTATCCCAGTAACACCGTACCTGCGTTCGCCGTCTGTACCGTTTGGTTGACGCTTCAGCCATATCCGTCAAATAGGCGGAATACGGACCGGAGGCAAAAACCTCTTCATCGGTCAGCTTCAGACGTTCGTTTTCAATGCGTCTTTGCAATGCTAAATGCGAAGTTCTCATTCATTCATCACCTCCCTTCATGCCGCATACTTGGGCGCAAGGCAGGTGTTATAGATTTCTGCGCGATTTTCAGGATCTGCGGACACAGAAGAAAGCACAGTATATCTGGCCGCTTCCATTTCATCCTCACAAATCATAAAAGATTGCACCCATGCAATCAGTTCACGCATTCCGCAGCTTCCGTCGGTAATCATGGTTTCACGGCACCGCTGGCTGATTTCCTCAACCATTTCCGCCATACGTTTGACTGCCGCCAGATCCTTGCATCCTGTAATTCCGCAGACACGCTCCACCATGGTATCAGTGTCCGGCTGCTCAATATCCATCACCAGATTCATACGGCTGATAACGGACTGATTGATGTCCTTACATCCTGCATAATCGTTATTCGTTGTTACGATAATTACACAATCCGGATGCCGGGAAATCTTTTCTCCGGTAGGCAGCACAACGGCATTACATCTGTCAAGCAAAGCATTGAGTCCAACCAACACACCGGGATTGGCGATAATGGAAGGCTCTTGCAACTCTACGCAGTATCCGTAACGAAGAGCTTGAACCAGCGGAGTGTCAACATACTTGAATTTCTGACCTTGCTGTTTCGGAGTCTCTGTTTCAGAAGCCGATTCCGCCTGTGCCTGCATTACTTCGAGCAGCTTGCTGTAAACAGCCTCTTCAGTAACATCTTCACGGTATTCGCCGGTTAGCTTTTCGTAAGCTGTGGGCGGATCCATTCGTATATCATCAAAAGAAGGAAGTTCAGAATCGCCGCTCAGTGTCGGCTTATTTTCCAAATCCGGAAGGATCTGTCCAAGAAGCTCATAAATTTCACTGTTGGCACTGCAAGTAATATAGGTGTAGGGCAAATTCATGCCTGCTGCGATGGCTTTTGCCGCTTCGGTCTTTCCTGTACCGGCCGGCCCGCGAAGCATAAAGTTCCGCATCGGCTGCTTGCCAACTGTTGTCAGTTGAGCGTGCTGGCAGATACGAACGACTTCCGGAGGGATGATGTACCAATCCTCAAGTTTCGGAATCAATGCCTGATCGGCAGCAGATAGCGACCTTTCAGTTAATGGATATTTTCCGACAAAATCAGGATGTGAGGTGGTTACAGTAGAAACACCCGGCATCATTCCCGGTTTCAAAATTTCAAAATCCCCGAATAAAGTCGAAGTAGGGCTATATGTACCCTTATTCAAATTTAATGCCGAGAAATTCTGAATATTAGCCGTATTGGGAATGTTGACTTTGATACCCGATTGTGCCAATGAATCCGAGTTTTCAATCCTTCGGTAAAGGTTATCGCACAAAATATAAGCGGGACCTACAGCCTCATCCAAATCTGAAAATCCGGATTCAGCACAAGCTAACAGCTTTGCATATTCTGTGTTGAACTCATCATCCTCCAACGCTTTTGGCATCAGAGCGAAAAACATGGCAGCACCACTTTCTTTGTCTCCCTTTAGGGTATAGGTTGCCGGCGAATCGGTCGGGTTTACAAATCGCCCGGACATAAATTTGCCGGTAAGCTTATTGAAAGTGGTTACATGCGTTTCGTTTTTGTGACTTGGATATTCTGCAACAATCAGATCTCCTTGGCTGCCGATAGCTCCTTTTGTGTCAGTGCCGGCATTTGTAGCCATCTCAAGCTCCATATAAGCCAGAATCCCAGAAAGGGCAGGCGCATGGAGCGTAGCTTTTTTTGTAGATACGGTATTGTATTTGGAAAGATTCGCATCATCGCTGCTTTCTTTTGAAACAGACGGATCATTGAACGGTTCCGGCAGATGACGCTTGAAAGTGTAACTGTCGAACAATTTTGTTTTTGGCATACATTTTCTCCTTTCTATGCCCACGCTACCACAAGGCGGTCATTGTCGATTTCGCCGCTCAGTCCACCTGCGACTAGTACATCAACGAGTTCCGACCATCTGGATTTATCGGGCACTTCTTTTAATGTTGCTTTTACGGATTCATTTCCGTCTTCAACCACATAGACATCACCAGTTTCCTTGACGAAAACTCTGGAATATCCGCGTGTGTTGAGTTCGGTAATGACCTCATGCAACGTTTCCTTGCCAACCCACTCATACCAGTCGGCTACATTAACCTGAACAGTTTCCTTTGCTTCAGGAGTTTCTGTTTCCGCCGCTTCCGATTCTTCACCACTGACATCCTTCAAGCTGACAATTTTCATCATGGCGAAGGAAAGGCGAAAGTATTTGTCCACGGTAATATCCGCGTGGCTATACTCATCGGCCCCTTCTATACGAATGCGGCCAGTGCCTCCTTTGGCAATGCGTTCAGGTAATTTCTCCTGCCATTGCCATGTAGCATCGGGAAATACGGATTTGAGTTTTTCCGTAATCCGGCAGCTTAAATGGCCCAGCAATATCCGGTCAGAAGCTTCATCGGTTTCCTGCTTAATTTCCTGAGTCTCAACCGATAATTCCTGCTGCTTTTTTGCTTTGCTTGCATTTTCAGCTTTTGATTTTCGGTACATAGCGGGAATACCTTTGGCTTTTTTCTTCAGAAACCGCCCAAATCGCGTAAGGTGTTTGGCAAAAGACCATATCAATAAAATACCGCCCCATACGCAAAACACAGCGATAAACAACCATTGGTATTTGGGATCCCTGAAAAACATTACGAGTATCAAAACTGCCACGATGAGAGCATTCACACTCTTACTGAAAAACTTTCCATTCATTGAAATTCAACCCTTTCTTTTAATAAAATTTGTCCGTAAACGCAAAAAAAAGAGGAATTGCACAACGTCCAGAATTTCATTCCATCGAAATCATTCTGAATGCTGCCACCACCCAAAGGGCAGTGTTGCAATTCCTCTTTTAAAGCAATACCGGATTTACGGCATTTAAAATGCCGGGTCGTCGCCGCCGTCGCAGTTGATTTCCTCGAAATCGCTGAG
>JGI994J12354_10002553_pt1 | contig 17626 bp, 11 predicted proteins | sample IntmicLarv3ML3BL_FD_12354 | JGI IMG/M metagenome (IMG submission 12354) | reverse complement strand
AAAATCCGGTGGTGCGGATAATGCCCAATACACCTTCAGAGATAGGGAAAGGCATGCTTCTTATGGCTCACAACAGCAGCTTGGAGGATTCCGATGCTGAAGCTATTGAAACAATGCTGTCAAGCTGTGGTATGGTTGAGATCACAAGCGAGAAATTCCTTGATCTTGGTTCCACGGTTATGGGTTGTTCTCCGGCATTTGTGTATATGTTCATCGAGGCTCTTGCTGACGGCGGAGTAAAAATCGGGCTTCCGCGGGCAAAGGCTCAGCTGTGGGCGGCACAGGCAGTAATGGGTGCGGCCTCAATGACACTGGAATCCGGAAAGCATCCTGGCGAGCTGAAAGACGCAGTGTGTTCACCCGGAGGTACCACTATTGCCGGTGTCGCCGCGTTGGAGAATCACGGCTTCAGGGCTGCGGTGATTGCCGCTGTCGAAGCAGCCTGTAAACGAAATGAAGAATTGTCCTGATAGATAATAATAAACACTGCCGCAAATAGTACGTTGAGATAGGAAAACAAACTGTAGGGGCGGTCTTTGACCGCCCGCGGGCGAACAAAGTTCGCCCCTGCGAGTTTTCGTAAAGCAACGCGCTTAATACTGCGGCAGTGTTTTTATCAATTTTTATATGTAACCAACCTCATGAGCTCTTCTTTATTGTTCGATTCCGGAAACTCTAATACATGAGCCAAAAGCTCCTTTAAACTTGCACCTATTTCTGTTCCGGAAAGTCCCAGCGGTGTCAAATCATCTCCGGAAACAGCCAGTCTTTTCAGGGAAAAGCAGTCTCCGCTTTTCAGTATCGACTTCAGCTCACGCATACTGGAACCGGGAGATAGCATATCCATAGCAGCTGCTGCACACGCAGCAGTATCTACACCGTACTGTGCAAGGATTTTTTTCCACTCCAGCCTGTCCTTTGGCGGGAAATNCAGNGCAATNTCCACTCCGCTTGTACAGCANCTTATTGTGCTGTTATCCAGACGCAGGCTTCTCAAAAATTCTTCCGTTGACGAAATGATATGCATTTTTTCCAGCTTTGCACACATTGCTGACCATCTCTGCTGTTTATTCTTAGGCAGATACCTGAGCCTTCGCAAATCTGTTGTGGCGCCGGGTCTGTCAATATACGCATCCAGCAAATGATAACTCAACACCCTGCGCATAATTGCCGGATTTTGCGACATCAGTATCTTTTCAACCTCAGTCTGCACTCGTTCCGGAGCCAGAGATGCGGCAAGTTCAGCTTTAGCGTATATCGCTTTGTCTGTACTGTCATCAATATCAAAACCAAGCTTTGCCGAGAATCTAAGAGCGCGAAACATTCTAAGAGCATCCTCTTCAAAGCGAATCTCCGGATCTCCCACGCACTTAATCAGTTTTTTAGTAATATCTGATCTTCCGTTGTAAGGATCAATGATAAGCCCCGAAAGCGGAACTGCAATAGCGTTCATAGTGAAGTCCCGCCGCTCAAGGTCTTCAGATAAGTCAGTAATAAACCTGACCTCCTCCGGGTGTCTGTGGTCGGTGTATCCGGACTCTGAGCGGAATGTTGTTACTTCTATGCGGCGTTTTCCGACCATCACCGTCACTGTGCCATGCTTCAACCCCGTGCCGATTGACACCGGGAACACACGCATTATATCCTCAGGCAGTGCATTGGTACAAATATCCCAATCCTGAGGTTTTTTTCCCATTAGCATATCTCTGACACAACCGCCAACAAGAAGTGCTCTAAATCCTGCTGTTTCAAGTTTTTTTAAAACGGTTTTTATATATTTTGGGGGAACGAACTGCATTGAATCACTCCTGTGTATTAGAACTTATACAGTTAACTATTTCATCGCATATGCGCTGTGTGGCATCCGGGTGGGAGATTAGCTCTATCGAGCGCTCCATAAGGTCTAATCTGCCGGGATTAGCCAACAGGTAGTAAACTGCCTCGGAAACAGAAAACTGCTCTGTAACGCGTATAGCTGCACCGCAATTTGTCAAGAATTCAGCATTACCCACTTCGTGTCCGGGGATTGGATTGACCAAAATCATCGGCAAGCGCTTGCACATGACTTCAGTTACTGTAAGTCCTCCTGGTTTAGTTATTATACAGTCGGCAGCGTCCATGTACAAAGCCACCTGATTGATGAATCCAAGCACACGCAGCGGTGAATTTATCTGCATCTGGTTCACTCGTTGGTAAAGCTTCTCGTTTTTTCCACATATACATATAACTTGGATTTCATATGGGAGTCTATCTATTTCGGCTATCCACTGGACAATATTACCGTATCCCATACTTCCGCCCATAACAAGAATAGTCATCCTGTCCTCAAGCTCCAGAATACGGCGTGCCTCGCTCTTTTGTATTTTCAAACCGAATTCTGCACGCACAGGCAGTCCAAGCGGCAGTATTTTCCCCACGTCCAGCCCGCGCTTTTCTGATGTGAAGTTCAAATATTCGCTGCCTGTGACAATATAGTCTATATGTTCTATATCTTCCCAGAACGGATGAATGCAGTAATCTGTCACAATTCCAAATACTGGTACTGTGACATATTCGTGCAGCTTTAGAATATCTATTACCTGAGCCGCAAGAACATGCGTTGAAATAATCACCTCAGGCTGATAATACTGGATTGTTTCGGCAAATTTTTTCGCCACCCGTTTATTTCCTGCAAGAATATTAACGAAACTCCTTGCAGATTCATGTTCAACAAGTGTGCGGTATGCTCGGCCAAATGGTTTTTTCATGTGTTTTATCGAAAAAGTATATCCTTTATCCAGCAGGTCATACTTGAATTTACTGACCTTTTCGTATAAATCAACTATCACCACATCAACGCCACGAACTTTTAACTCCTCTGCGAGAGCATTGGCAGTGGAGTGATGTCCATAGCCCGTGGTAACACTAAGAATGAGGATTTTCATGATTGTCCTCCGGTATGATTTTGAATAAATCTGTATATAAATTAAATGCAGTCTTGTTTTATTCTTCCAAGAGTATTATAATACATGTTTAGTGAAATAACAAGTTCGAGAGACTGGAGAAAAGATGACCGATTTTAATAGATATTTATTGCCTGGGAAAAAAGGGCACCTGATTGGCATAGGTGGCGTTTCCATGTCACCTTTGGCAGAGGTGCTTACAGGTATGAATCTCAGAGTAAAAGGCTCTGACATAAATGATGGGGAGACTGTGAAAAAGCTGCGCAGTCTCGGTATTCATGTAAACATTGGCCACAGCAAGGATAATTTGGACGCCGACACTGATTTTGTTGTGCGCACGGCTGCTGTTCATGATGATAATCCCGAGATAATTGAAGCCAGAAAAATGGGGATTCCGGTCTTTGAGCGAACTCAAGCATGGGGCGCAATAATGAAGGATTATAAAAACGCTCTTTGCATATCCGGCACCCACGGCAAAACAACAACCACCTCCATGTCAACTCATATTTTAATGGCTGCGGAAGAGGACCCCACTGTCATGATTGGCGGAACACTTCCTCTGCTAAAGGCAAGCCACCGTGTTGGAAAAGGTTCAACCATAGTTATGGAATCCTGTGAATATTATAATTCTTTTCTTAGTTTCTTTCCAACAGTCGCTGTGATTCTAAATATTGAAGCTGATCATCTGGATTTCTTCAAAGATATCGAAGACGTGAAAGACTCTTTCAGGAAATTTGCATCCCTTGTTCCGGAAGACGGCTATATTATAGCCAATGCCGATGACCCCAATACAATGGATACTTTAGCCTCTTTAGACCGGGAAATATTTACATTTGGTATTGATGATAATGCTGATGTGTATGCAAAATGCATCATAACAAAAGGCGCTCAGACTGAATTTGATGTTATGTTCAGAGGTGAATTTTTCACTCATGTCAACCTCAGAGTACCTGGAATCCATAACATCAAGAACGCACTTGCCGCAACCGCAGCGGCAATCTGCCTGGGACTCTCTCCGAACGCTGTCAGTTATGGTCTTGCCGCCTTCACAGGTGCCGGACGCCGGTTTGAATTCAAAGGAAAATACAACGGGGCTGACATTTATGATGACTACGCACATCACCCCAGTGAGTTAAAAGCTCTTCTGGACGCTGTGGAACCGCTGGGATATAAAAGAATCCTTCTGGCTTTCCAGCCCCACACCTACACAAGAACCAGTGCTTTATTTGATGATTTTGTGGAACAGCTCCGCAGACCGGATATTGCCTATATTGCAGAAATTTACGCGGCGCGTGAGCAGAATACCATAGGTATTTCTTCAAACGATCTTGCCGTGAAAATAGACAATGCACAGTACTGCGAAACCTTTGATTGTCTCCGGGAGAAGTTGAAGAATCTGCCCAGCCGGGAGATATTATTCTGACTGTTGGCGCAGGAGATATATATAAGGTTGGAGAGAGACTGCTTTAAATAAAATACATCATTGACCCGTATTAAACAGGTATCAATAAGACAACTTGTCTTTTTGATACTTGTTTTTTTATACATAGTCCTTTTTTGCCGGACAGATGAGTCTTTTCTGGATTGCCTTTCATTTCCTACCAATAATACCTAAAAGCGGACAGCGCCTTCCGACGCATTTTTTGAGGTGACATAAGTATAATAAATATTAATTTATGTTAACTTATTGATTTTGGGGAAGGAGAAAAAATGACTGCAAAAAGGAGAATACTAAATTGGTGGCGTGCATTGAAAGACGGAAGCTTTCTTGAAAGCCTGCCACAGCTAAAGATGATACTTGGTTTAACGCTCAGCTTTGTTCTTGGATTTACGATGTCTGCGGCAAGGGTTATGGGAAATTGCGGTCCGTTCGGTATTGGGCTTGTAGCCGCCGGAAGCGGTCCCGGAGGGGTTTTATGCCTTATCGGAGCCTCGCTCGGCTACATATTTTCCGGTGGTTTTGACTGGGGAATCAGATATGTTGCGTCATGTATGCTGGTTTACACTATCGGTTTTGTCTTGAGAGATTTTAAAATAGTTAAGACCGCATGGTTCATGCCAATGGCTACAGCCGCGCTCACTGCGCTTACAAGTTTTCTCAACAGTTTTGAGATGAAGAGTGAAATACCGGCAGTAATAATAATGCTCACGGAGGTTGCTTTGGCGGGTGGTTCCGCCTATTTTTTCCGTCTTGCACTGTCAGACAGCCCGCGTACCACAGAATCCGAAGAACTGCGGCATGGGATTGGTGTAATTATAATGATAGCCTGTGCATTAATGGCGCTAAGCGAGGTGAAGTTTCTCACTTTTATTTCATTCGGAAGGATAGTTGCTGTGATTCTTGTGATGGCATCTGCGATGAGAGGCGGTATGATGTCGGGCTCGGCAACCGGTTCCGCGCTGGGACTGGCGATGGACCTTACCACCGGAGGAACGCCGTTTTTTACCATGGCATACGCCTTTTCCGGCTTAATTTCCGGAGTATTTTCAAATCACAGCCGACTGTTTTTTGCACTCACTTATATTCTGGCAAACAGCGTTGCGGTAATATGGACATGGAGCTCCGGTCTGCGCGTAGAGGTACTCTATGAGGTGTTTATTGCATCTGTTATAATCCTTCTTCTGCCTTCATTTGCTATCGCATCAATCGGCGGAATGTTCCAGCCGGTGCATATCGGAACAGGGGAGTCGGGACTTCGCCGTTTCACAGCCGGCAAGCTAAACAAAATGAGCCTTGCCTTTCGTGAGCTTTATGACTCGGTTCTGGCAAACATACAGTCGGAAGGAAACGAAAATGATATCGCAAATGTGTTTGACCGGGCTGCTGATTCTGTATGTATAAAATGTGAAAAAGCTCATGAATGCTGGCAGGAAAATTACATAGACACACTGGATATTATGAATAACGCAACAAAAGCAATGGTGGCAAACGGCAGCCTTGAAAAAAAAGACCTCGCTCCCAGATTCGTGGAAAACTGCAATTCTCCCGAGGCTTTTATCAATTCAGTTAACACCGAGCTCCGAGGGCTGATGTACCGCAAACGTTTGCGAAGCCAGCTATCTGAAAACAGGCTCACAGCAATCAGTCAGTACGGGGAAATGGCAGAAATAATCGACAAAGCCGGCAGGGAGCTTTTTGAAGCCGAAGGCTCAGACCCCCTTGCAGAAAGGCGGCTGCTGCGCTACTTGAGAAGTCTGGATATTGAGGCAAAGGCATCTGTTTTTCGGGACAGCCGCGGACGGCTTAGGGCAGTGATAGAAACCGGCAGACTGCGGCTGTTAAAACGTGATGATAACTGGCTTGATAAGCTCTCAGGAGTGCTGGGTGTGAGGCTCTGCAGTCCTTCGCAGCAGGATTTTGATGACGGTCGGTTGGTGGTTGTTCAAGCAGAGCCGCTGTCTGTGTCCGTTGGGATATCAGCTATAAAGAAAAAGGGCGAACCGGTGAGCGGAGACAGAGGAACGTATTTCAAGACAGATAATGGAGTTCTCTGTGTAATACTCTCCGATGGAATGGGCAGCGGTGAGGACGCAGCCCGTGGCAGTATCGAGGTAGTGAGGATTCTGGAACGGTTTCTGCGCTCAGGAGTTCGCCCGGAAACTGCAATGAAAATACTAAATTCAGTTATGCTTCTAAAAAACGGGGAAGACTGGGGCTATGCCACAGCAGATTTGATGTGCATAGACCTGTTCACTGGTGAAACATGCTTCTATAAATACGGGGCGGCGCCATCCTATGTGAAAAATGGAAAAAACATACGCCGTGTTAAATGTGAAAGTATGGTAACAGGTATCATGACAGGAGACGGCGCAACGCCCGACATTGTGAGGATGAAGCTGAAACCCGGAAGTCTGGCAATCGTCGCCAGCGACGGATTGCTGGTTGAGGAGGATGACACATGGCTGAGAAAAATGCTTACAGACTGGCAGGGGAGGGACACAAAGGCTCTCGCCTCGGAGGCACTGAAAAACGCGGTGAAACAATATGGCTGCGAGGACGATATGACAGTTCTCGCCGTGAGTATCGAAACTCGAGTGTGAAAAATGTGAATAATAGCTCCCAGTCCCGGTTAAAATGGAAACAAATGGGGCGAAAAAGAGGGGGTACCGAGGTGATAAAAGGAATAGGAAAAAGGGTCGTTGTTGTTAAGTCTCCTGATCCGAAAATATTTGAAGAGGCAATATTCATAATTCGTGAAGATTTTTTTAACCGCAGTGAAAAAAGCCAGGATGAAATAATAAAGGAGGCCGAACGAGCCGCGGATTCTTATTTAAAATCAATCAAAAGGAAAGCTAAAGTTCCGTTTCTCGCCAGATTGTCCGGTCCTTTCCTTGCAGCTTTAGGTGCAGCGGCTACCGGCATCACCTTGCTGGCAGTGAAATTAATCGCTTAAAAAGACAAAATACCTGTCCATGATTATAATACAATCGTGGACAGGCTTTTTGTCGTTTTGGGTTGTAATTGCCTGAATGAAATGATAAAATGTTTTCTACGGTGTTTTGCAAAGGGAAAAAACACCGTTTGAACTGCTAATTGGAGAAAAAACTATGGGAATTCTTATTAAAAACATACTCACTCTTCTTTCCGATAACGCAAAAACCTGCGATATATATATCGCAGGAGACCGTATCGCCGGAATTGATAAAAAACCCGATAATTTCACATGTGACCGCACTATCAACGGGGAGGGGAGATTGCTGTCTCCCGGGTTTGTAAACGCTCACACCCATGTCTATATGACAGGTTTTCGCAATCAAGCCGATGATCTTGATTTCCAGACGTGGCTATTTGAACGAATTATGCCTATGGAAGATAAGCTCACGCCTGAGCAGGCGTATAAATGGACTCTCGCCGGCTGTCGTGAGATGTTATCTTTTGGTATAACATCTTTTTTAGATATGCACATGTTTCCCGGCTGTACACCTAGGGCAGCTATGGAAACTGGGATACGAGCCGTTGTGTCCCGTGGTCTAACCGGAGGCTCAGATGATGTTGAGGGCGGTAAGCGGCGGATTGATGAAGCTGTATCTGAAATTAAGGAGTTTTCAGGAATCCCAAATTTAAGTTTCATGCTTGCTCCCCATGCACCATACACCTGTGATGAGGGATATCTTAATGAAGTCGCTGACCTTGCTTTGGAACTTAATGTTGGAATTCACACACATCTGTGTGAAAGCACAGGGGAGATAGACACTATAAAAGATAATTATGGCTGCACGCCTATTGAGCTTTTTGACCGTTGCAGACTCCTGAATGACAGAACCGTTGCCGCGCATTGTGTGCATCTTTCTGAAAATGACATTGACATTCTCTCAGCCAGAGGCGTCAGTGTGGCTTCTAACCCCGCCAGCAATCTAAAGCTGGCAAACGGCATATCACCTGTGTCAAAGCTCTTAAAAAAGGGCGTGAATGTGTGTCTTGGCACGGACAGCGTAGCCAGTAATAACAGCCTCAGCATTTTAAGGGAGCTTCAACTCGTCACCTTGCTCAGCAAAGGGCTTCTCGGCGATCCCACGCTTGTGTCTGCCCGTGAAGGTTTCAAAATGGCTACAAAAAACGGTGCAAAAGCGCTGGGTCTGAAGAATTGCGGCGAGATACGCGAAGGTGCTATAGCAGACCTTGCGATATTTAACACTGACATCCCGTCAATGCAGCCNTTNGGNGATCCATATGCCGCTCTGGCGTATTCCTCTGCCGGACTCACTGCGGATATAACTATAGTCGGCGGAAAAATAGTATATGAAAAATAATTTCTGGAGGAATTAAAATATGTCTGAAATTCGTGATATTTCCCTCGCTCCAGAGGGTGAAAAGAAAATACAGTGGGCGGCTAGAAATATGCCCATTCTTCGCGGTATTGCCGAGGATTTCAAAAAAACTCAGCCCCTTAAAGGGCTTCGCGTTGCACTCAGCGTACATATGGAGGCAAAAACCGCCTACCTCTGCCGTGTCATGGCAGAAGGAGGCGCTGAAATGCATGTGACCGGCTGCAATCCGCTGTCCACTCAAGATGACGTTGCGGCGGCAGTTGCCGCTGGCGGAATTGATGTCCACGCATGGCACGCCGCCACACCGGAGGAATATGAGCGTCATCTCACCGCTGTTTTAGAAACAGGTCCCAATATTATTATTGATGACGGCGGCGATCTTATAAACATAATGCACACAAAGCTCACTCATCTCATACCTGATGTAATCGGCGGATGCGAAGAGACGACTACGGGTATCCATCGTCTCCGTGCCATGGCAAAAAATGGTACGCTTAAATTCCCCATGGTGATGGTCAACGATGCCGACTGCAAACATTTGTTTGACAACCGGTATGGAACCGGTCAGTCCGTCTGGGATGGAATTAACCGGACAACAAATCTCATCGTCGCAGGTAAATCTGTGGTAGTGGCAGGATATGGCTGGTGCGGCAAAGGTGTTGCCATGCGCGCAAAAGGTCAAGGCGCCCGTGTCATTGTCACAGAAATAGATCCGGTGCGGGCAATCGAGGCTGTAATGGACGGCTTTGAAGTGATGACAATGATTGACGCTGCCAAAATAGGTGATGTTTTTGTGGCGGTTACCGGGTGCAAAGATATAATAACTTCTGAGCATTTCGGTTTGATGAAAGACGGCGCAATTCTTTCAAATGCCGGACACTTCAATCTTGAAATCGACGTTGATTCCCTCGCAAAAACAGCAGAAAAAACATACGATGCGCGCACAAATATAGTCGGCTATATTCTTCCATCCGGAAAAACCCTGTTTGTTCTTGCCGAAGGCCGCCTTGTGAATTTGGCTTCCGGCGACGGACATCCCGCTGAAATAATGGATATGAGTTTTGCGATACAGGCCATGTGTGCCCGTTATCTCGCAGAAAACAGGGATAATCTCACAGTCGATGTAATTCCTGTTCCGCGAGAGATTGACATTGAAGTTGCACGCCGCAAACTACAGTCAATGGGAATCACAATAGATACACTCACACCTGAACAGAAGGAATATCTTGGAATTTAATGCATTGCAGACACTTTGTCTTGTTGTCCATTTGGACATAGCGAGAATCATTTTGAACATTTAAGGAGCGCCGCCCTCAATGGACATATCATCACTTTTCAACCAGATGCTTATTTTACTTATCATTCTGGTTGTGGGCTTCATTGCAAATAAAACAAATATAATTGATCAGCAGGGAAATAAAAATCTCTCAAAGCTCACTCTGAATATCACGCAGGGCGCTATGATATTGTCCTCGGTTATGAATGCGAACCCATCCATGAGCAGTGCCGAACTTTTCACTCTGGTTGGAGTTTCGTTCTTAATGTATGTGATCCTTTTTATTTTCTCTTTTGTCATACGCTGGCTTTTGCGCGTACCTAAGAAAGACGGCTTTACATATCAGTTCGCGGTAATGTTTGGAAACGTTGGTTTTATGGGATATCCAATTGTGGCTTCTCTTCTTGGCACAGAAGCGATATTCTATGTTTCGTTGTTTAACATTCCTTTCAATATTCTCATATATTCTCTTGGTATATTTCTAATTTCCGGCGGCGATGGATACAAATTCAATCTCAAATCCCTTGCAAATCCGCCCTTTTTTGCCACGTTTATTGCAATCGGGATTTTCGTGCTAAAGATTCCGATTCCCGCTCCCATTGCAGGCGCAACAAAGCTTCTGGGAGACATGGTGATTCCGGCGGCAATGCTTGTCATCGGTTCATCATTGGGAAGAATATCTTTAAAAGACATTTTAGGCGACTGGAGAATATATGTCTTTCTCCCGCTCTCCCTTATTGTCTCACCGGTTATCATTTGGGCAGTTCTCAGAACTTTTATTACAAATCCGCTGATACTCAATATGGCTGTGATAATCGCCGCAATGCCCGTAGCAACAAATTCCACAATGCTTTCTATGGAGTATAACGGCAACGAAGTACTCGCATCAAAAGCAGTTTTCATGACAACTGTGGCATCTGTTGTGACAATTCCGCTTGTTATATCACTGCTTCTATAGAAAAAGAACCTATACTCAATGTATGGGTTCTTTTATTTAATCTGCCCGGACAAGCAAAGCTCGTCCGGCATATTAATTATCTAAAAAAGTTCATTTGCCGGAGTATATTCAAGCCCCTGTTCAACGGCAACAGCCTTATACGTCATATGCCCTTTATACAGATTTAAGCCTTTCATGATCGCAGTATCTGCCTTGCACGCTGCTTCCGCTCCCATGTCGGCGATTTTCAGCGCGTAGGGGAGTGTCACATTTGTCAGCGCTATCGTGGATGTTCTGGGAACAGCTCCCGGCATGTTGGCTACAGAATACTGTAGTTTTCCATTCTTCACAAAGTATGGATTCTCATGTGTGGTGATTCTGTCAATGGATTCAATTGACCCTCCTTGATCTATGGCTATGTCAATAAGCACAGTGCCGGCGCGCATTTCTGCAACCATTTCGTTTGTTACCAGTGTGGGTGCTTTTGCTCCCGGAATCAGAACACAGCCTATAACCACATCTGCACTTTTCACAGCATTTGCAATGTTGTAGCTATTGCTCATAAGCGTCTGAATACGGCTTCCGAAAATATCATCAAGATATGCAAGCCTCTGGGTGTTCGTATCCAGAACCGTTACATCAGCACCCATACCAACTGCAAGCTTCACAGCACTTGTTCCCGCCACACCGCCGCCAATTATCACAACATTTCCTTTTTCAACACCGGAAACACCACTTAACAGAATACCGCGGCCGCCATTTTGGCTCTCCAGAAGATGAGCGCCTATCTGAATCGCCATACGTCCGGCGATTTCGCTCATACAGGCTAAAAGCGGAAGTGCTCCGTTTTCCAGTTGTACAGTCTCATATGCAATTCCGATAATTTTCTTTGCCAGCATTGCTCTTGTCAGATCAAGATCAGGAGCCAAGTGCAGATAGGTAAATAGAATTTGCCCCTCACGAAATAGATCATACTCAGAAGCCAATGGTTCTTTGACCTTAATAATCATATCGGCTTTATTAAAAATGTCCTTTGCTGATCCAAGTATCTTCGCACCTGCAAGTATATACTCCTGATCATCAAATCCGCTCATTTGCCCTGCACCTTTTTGAATTAAAACATCATGCCCGTTTTTCACAAACGCGTCAGTCATTGCAGGAGTTATTCCGACGCGCCCCTCCTGAGATTTTATTTCTGTCGGACACCCAATAATCATGTAAACTACGTCCTTTCTATGCGATTACTATATCAAGTCAGCCTTAATTGTAATATTTTCCATAAACAAAGTCAATTATAAATGATTTTCTGTATTGCGTTTACTTGACTTTTTCCACGGCAAAAGGTAGAATATCCGGTATTATATATTGTGTTAAAGTGTTTTGGGAGGCTTTTCCTATGGAAAAAATGGGATTAAATGAATTAAGGGAGAAATTCCTGTCTTTTTTTGAAACAAAAGATCATCTGCGGTTACCAAGTTTTTCTCTCGTGCCACAAAATGATCCCTCGTTGCTGCTTATTAACTCCGGCATGGCACCGATGAAACCCTGGTTCACCGGGGAAGAGGAGCCTCCGCGTAAACGTGTATGCACATGTCAAAAGTGCATACGTACCGGGGATATTGAAAATATCGGTCATACCGCCCGCCACGGCACGTATTTTGAAATGCTTGGCAACTTCTCCTTCGGTGATTATTTCAAGAAAGAGGCAATAAACTGGTGCTGGGAATTCCTGACCTCACCCCAGTGGATTGGACTTGACCCAAATAGGTTATACCCATCTGTATATCTTGATGACAACGAGGCTGCTGATATCTGGCGCAACGATATAGGTATTGCCGAAGACCGAATTTTCCGTTTTGGTAAAGAAGACAACTTCTGGGATCATGGTTCCGGTCCATGCGGTCCATGCTCAGAGGTATACTATGACCGCGGCGAGAAATACGGATGCGGCAAGCCCGACTGTACTGTTGGCTGCGAATGCGACCGCTATATTGAAGTTTGGAACAACGTCTTTACCCAGTTTGACAACGATGGTAATGGCAACTATACCGAGCTGGCTCAGAAAAATATAGACACAGGAATGGGTCTGGAGCGCCTTGCCTGTGTTGTTCAGGATGTTGAAAGCCTGTTTGCCGTGGATACTGTGATGAACATCACAAATAAGGTATCTGAAATCACAGGTGCGACATATAATCAAAATGCAAAAACAGATATTTCACTGCGAGTGATCACAGATCACATCAGAAGTGCAACTATGATGATTTGTGATGGAGTTTTACCGTCTAATGAGGGCAAGGGCTACGTTCTGCGCAGATTGCTTCGCCGCGCCGCACGCCACGGCAAACTCCTTGGAGTTAATGAACCTTTCCTTTATGTTGTATGCGATACGGTAATCTCAGAAAATGAAAATGCCTATCCCGACCTCAAGGAGCGCAGGGATCATATCACTCGTGTTATCAAAACTGAGGAAGAGAATTTTGCTAAAACTATTGACGGCGGAATGCGTATTCTAAACGAACTTCTTGATGACTATAAAAAGAAGGAAAATACAACTGTATTTTCCGGCGCCGATGCGTTTAAACTCTATGACACTTATGGATTCCCCATTGATCTCACAATAGAGATAGTTGAGGAAAGCGGCATGACTGTCGACCGCGAAGGTTTTGATGAGCTGATGCAGTCCCAGCGTGAGCGGGCAAGAGCCGCCAGGGCCGCCATGGGCGATCTTGCATGGGCTGGAATAGATTTGGGCCTTGACAACACACCCACAATCTTTACGGGCTATGAAAAGCTCTCAGACGAGGCTAAGGTTTTGGCTATTGTTGTCAGCGACGAGGTTTGCGGCTCTATTCGCGAGGGCGATGAAGGAATTATTGTTCTGGATTCTACTCCATTTTATGCTGAAATGGGTGGACAATCTCCGGACTTCGGTGTTATTTCCACTGAGAGCGGAAGCTTCCATGTGACCGGTGTTCAAAAAAACAACGGCGGGAAGTACCTCCACTATGGTGTTATGAATTCCGGTGTTTTAGAAGTGAATACGGAAGTAACGGCAGCGGTGGATGTTGAGCGCCGTCGTGCTATTATGCGCGCCCACTCCGCAACACATCTTCTGCACAAGGCACTGCGCAGTGTCCTTGGTGATCACATTGAGCAGGCAGGCTCTCTTGTTGCCCCTGACATGCTCCGCTTTGACTTTACACATTTCGCTGCTGTAACACCTGATGAACTTGCTGAAATTGACGCTCAGGTAAACAATGCCATTCTCGACGGCTGCGATATCGGCATAATTGAGACCAGTCAGGATGAAGCAAAGAAAATGGGTGCTATGGCTCTTTTCGGCGAGAAATACGGTGATGTTGTCCGTGTAATCAAAATGGGTGACTACAGCATGGAGCTTTGCGGAGGAACTCATTTGGACAACACTGCAAAAGTCGGCTCATACCGCACTACAGCCGAATTCTCCGTCGCGTCAGGCGTGCGGCGTATTGAAGCCATTGTCGGAAAGGCACTTCTTGAGCAAGTGAATTCCAGAACCAGGCTTATAAACAGTGTTGCTGCTGCTCTAAAGACAAATGTCGGCGACCTTGAGCAGAGAGTCATGCAGTTTATAAATGAGATGCGTGACAGCCGCAGAATTATTGATAAACTGCGTGCGCAGCAAGTAAAAAATCAAGCCGAGCGTTTTCTGTATTCCGGCAAGGTCGTAAAGGACTTAAAGATAATCACCGCCGCTCTTTCGGATATGTCGGCAGATGATCTCAGGAAAATGGGCGACTATCTGCGTGATAAGAACAGTTCTGTTGTAGCAGTGCTTTCTACAGTAAACGAAGATAAAATCACTTTCCTTGCCGTATGCGGAAAAGAAGCAATCGCAAAGGGCATTAAAGCCGGTGATCTTATCAAGCACGTAACCGCAATAACCGGAGGTTCCGGCGGCGGAAAACCCGACAGCGCCATGGGCGGCGGAAAAGATGTGCTCATGCTGGATAACGCATTGGCAGCAGTTGACAACTTTGTTGACAGTAAAGTAGGTGAATGAAATGGATGATTGTCTGTTCTGTAAGATTTCTAAGGGAGAAATTCCCTCAACATGCCTGTATGAGGATGAACATGTTTTTGTATTCAAAGATATTGATCCCAAGGCTCCGGTGCATTTTCTCGTTATTCCAAAAGCGCACATCGCATCCTGCGCGGCTGTGGACGCAGACAACTCATCAGTTGTCGCGCGCTGCTTTGAGGTTATAGCGAAGGTCGCAAAAGAGCAGGGGTTAGATAGCTTCAGGGTTGTGTCAAACATTGGAGAGCAGGCTGGGCAATCCGTATTCCATCTGCATTTTCATGTACTCTCCGGACGCGACATGACGTGGCCTCCGGGCTGATTAGATTTCCGCTGCGCAAGCAGTGCGCTTTGTCTATATCTATGCTTTTCGATAATATAACTGCCCGTATATTGCGGGCAGTTTTTATTGCTTTTATACTGCTATATATCTATAATGGAATTAGATACAAATGATGACGGCAAAACGGTAACATACGATAAATTCACGAGGTGGTTCTTTGCGTTTCAAAGATTCCGGCGTTTCCCGCTCCTATTCGGCAATTCCAAAGCTGGCAATAGCGGCATTGTCCTTTACAACTGCTGTCACACTTGCCCAATACGTTATTCCTTTTAAGTTCCTGATTGCTGCAGCAGCGTTGCTTTGTCTGCCGGTTATTCCCGGATTTATCATCCGCGGCAATCGCGGTCTTGTAATTTGCATAATGTCTATTGCCTCTGCGTTCGGACTGCTGTGGTTTTGGGGTCATGGACTTTTGTATGTTCAGGCAGGGGAGAGGTATGTGGATTTGTGTGTCACCTCAGAAGCCCGTGTACTGGATTTTCCAAAGGTATATGATAATTATTCCTCTGTGACAATAAAGCTGACAGGCGATAATGTTCCAAACTTAAAAACTGAATTATACATCTATGATGATTACCCTGAGCTTGAACCCGGTGATATTATAAAGGCTGATTTGAAATTCAAGTCTGCAATAAAACGCTATGATGAGATAACCGGCAGATATACCTCAAAGGGCAAATATCTCCTTGCGTACCTCGATGGCGGTATTGATAAAACAGGGAAGTGGCGGTATTCCTTCCTGCATGCTCCTATGTATCTGAATCTGGCTATTAAACAAACCATCACAGAAATCTTTCCGGCGGATGTTCTGGGCTTTGAAACCGCACTTCTGACAGGTGACACCTCACTGTTATATAAAGACAAAGAACTAAGCATCGCAATGGGTGTATCCGGAATAATGCATATCGTCTCAGTTTCCGGAATGCACGTTGCCTTTTTAGTAGGTATGGTTAGAAGTATTACCGGACGCAGGCGCAGAACAGCAGCAATATGCATACCGATGATTCTGTTGTTCATACCTATGGTTGGAGCCAATCCGGCAGTTATCCGCGCAAGTGTAATGCAAATCATGCTTCTGATTGCACCGCTGATTCGGCGGGAAAATGACAATCTCACTTCCTTGAGCTTTGTTTTGGCGCTTCTTCTTTTAGCCAATCCATCCTCGGTTCAGGATATTGGTCTTCAACTCTCATTTGCCGCAATGGCGGGAATTTATCTGGTTACGCCCTCAATCAACAGTGCTTTATTAAAAAGCGCGGAAAAATTTGTTGAAATAAAATATCTCGGCAGCGTGGTACGGTTTGTGATTAGCAGTCTGGCAAGCACCATAGGAGCGCTTGTTTTTTCAACTCCGCTAACAGCGTTTCATTTTGGGTATATTTCCCTTGTAGCTCCGATTACAAACATTCTTATCCTCTCAGCAGTATCTGTTTCTTTCACTCTTGGCTACGTTTGCTGTGCCATTGGAGTGTTTTTCTCCGGTATCGGGAGCGCGTTGGCGTGGGGCTTGGCTTGGGTTATCAGGTATATATTATTGATTATAAAATTCCTTGGCTCAATTCCTTTTGCGGCGTTATACACTTCAAATCCGCTGATTTCGGTTTGGCTGGGTCTTACATATCTATTTTTCGGTGTTTGCTGGTTTTTCAAGGGTAACCGAACCTTCAGACTTCCTGTTCCTGCATCGCTTTCCGTCGCTGCACTGGCTATAGTTTTACTTTATACCAGTTTTTCAAACCACTGGTATACCGGTATTCTCACAGTTATGGATGTTGGACAAGGTCAAAGTGTGGTTATAAGCTCCGGATCTTCTGCTGTTGTGCTTGACTGCGGGGGCGAGGTCAGAGGAGCTGCCGGAAATATAGTTTCATCCTATCTTTTAGGCCGCAATATAACGAAAGTTGATGCGCTCATTCTGTCCCATCTTCACCGTGACCACGCAGACGGCGCGGCAGAGCTTATAAGCAGACTAAGTGTTAATAAGCTTATAATTCCTCCCGGTGATTCAGATGACGACGGACTTTTGGAAGAGATACTTCTCATTGCGAAAAAACACAGCACCGAAGTTGTTTTCCTTGAGTCAGATGCATCCGCCAGTGTTGGCAACCTTTCGTTAAATCTCTATGCACCTGTAGGCAACAGTTCTATGAATGAGCGCGGAATCGTGGGGGGGGTTCATGCCGCTGTCGGCGGCTTTAATACGCTCATAACCGGTGATATCAATTCTGCAACAGAGAAGCTCCTAATGAGAAAAACAGTTCTGCCGGAAGCAGATTTACTTATAGTTGGACATCATGGC
>JGI994J12354_10002552_pt1 | contig 17630 bp, 18 predicted proteins | sample IntmicLarv3ML3BL_FD_12354 | JGI IMG/M metagenome (IMG submission 12354) | reverse complement strand
GACGCTCCCGCTGGGGCATAATACTCTGTCCAGTTATACAAGTCCCTGTTTGATACAAAATTCTTGTCTGCCGCGCCTACGTAGAGCTTTTCGGTGGTGATGGAGTTGGCAGCAAGCTTGTCTGCTGTGATGGATCCTGCGGCGAGTTTGTCAGCCGTGATGGAGCCTGCCGCAATGACACTTGCCTCAAGTGTTCCGGTTTTTACAAAATCAGCGACGATTTTTCCATCTGCTGTGATTGCCGTGGTAAATGGCCCAGCAATTCCTGTCGATGAAAATCCAAGGCCTCCAATGCTCCACATCCACACTTTTCGTGCAAGGTTTTTGTCTGGGTTATCCATGATGAGCAGGACATCCTTTTCCTTCAAGACATATCCTCCAAGCCTCTCGGTGATAAGCTCAGTAGCGCGGAGAATATGTTCGTTTGATCTCCATTCGGATTGGATAATTTCATCACCAAGATTGGACTCTATTTTTCTGATTGTGCTGGTGATTGCTCCGGGAACAGACGACAGCGTTATGACGTTAAGCTCTGGGTCATCTAGATATTCTCGATACTCGACAATTTGATGCTCGATACGCACTTTTCTATCAGAATCCAATAGCACGACTTTTTTGTGGAGCGCAAAATCCAAAAATGAATAATTCGGGCTGAGCTTTGCAATATCAACAACATCACACTCATAAGAGCGCACAGGTATGGCAATCTGTTTCAGTTTGTTAATTCCGTCGGCTAACAAGCCTGACGGAGATGTGTATCTTTCGTCAGACCAGTATCCGCATACGACTTTGCTCGAATAAGTGAAGTTGTCAACATAGGGTCTGCCTCCGTTAATCTCGGAAAATGTCATGCCCTCTGCGCCAAAGCAATACATGCGGGTAATGAAATCCTTTGTATCGCCCTGAAACCCAAGCCTTCGGAGATTCAGGTCCTCGGTGATGTACTGACCACTGACTTGAACAGTGTCGGGGCGCACAACGGTAATTGTTTTTGTTTTCGTCTCCCAAACAAAGTAAACCCCATACGTTTGCATGCATCTCTGAATAACATCAAAGGCAGTGCAAAAATCGAATTCTATGGTTCGGCTAAAGGCTACGACATTCGCCGAAAGTATCGTCCACCCGGAGGGGATGTGCTGTTGCAGTACTTGTGAAAGCGTCCGCGTTTCACTTCTGTAGTTTGTGTAGACAGTGGTTTTCAAGAAGTCAAAGTCAAGCTCGCACTCGAATTTTTCATCTTGAATTTTTTTTATGAGCCAGATGTTTTTATCAGTCTCGACGATGCACTCTTCAGCGAGTTTTCGATACAGTGCATCATTAAGTGGAATAGAAAACGAAAGGGTGTCATTCCCATTCCTATTGTGCACATGACAGAGATTTGAGTATGTCGTTATCGGCAAAAACTCATTATCTATGGTTCTCACGGAAAGCATTGGCTTCCTCCTATCTGTACAGTGGTCTGAATACAAGCGAAACTTGTGTCGGCGTTGGAGTGATAGTTATTGTGTTTGTACCGGGCGGCAGTCGTGGAAACGCAGTTATTGATACATCATTCAGTACATTTTGACTGCCGCGTTTTATAGTCATTGTTTCAATTCCATCAATAATAGTTATTCCTGTATTGGCGTTTCGAATTTGAATGCCCATCACGGTAACGGTTGTCAGCGAGGTTGTGACGGTTAGTCGAACAGGCGCGGTTAAATCGCCGGTAACGGAGACACTCCCGGTTGCAGATAGCGTTCTAGTGACATCAGTTCCACGTCGCACGCCTTCGAATACAAACGTTGTCTGTTGAATCCAGTCTGTCATATGGCGCGGAGCAGAAACGCTTTGCAGCGCACAAGTATAGAGGTTTCCGTCTGGCAGCACTAGGTCAAATACAGCGGTCGTGTCTATGGTCATTTTTGCGATATTGTTCTCGGCGGACGAATCAAAGTCCAATACTATAGTGATTAGTCTGCTTCCAAATTTAGGGGTCAGTGAAATGGGCGTGAGCGAATTCGGAGGAAGGAAAAAGTTCCCGGAAAACGCGCTTGCCCCGACTGTGTAGCTAAGCATTTTTGCGCTGTAGTAAGACAGCGGCCTTCCGCCTATTGTTGCGTCAGCCATTTACTTTCCCTCCCAATCAAGCTCTTTTGCCACGTACGGTGTGATAACACGTGCGGTTGTCCGACCGTCGATGATGATGTTGTTTTCAACGTACTTCGGATTCTCAGAGGCGATTCCGACAGAGGAGGGCGACTCCAGCGTTCGGTTGTTTTCGGACAAAGTCTTTTCGTCTGCCCCAGAGGACATCCGTCTAGAATTGTCGGACACGGTATACTGAACATCTTCGAATATTCCGGATGTGTCAATGCCATCGAACAATCCATCTGTGTTAACGTGAAAATCTGTATCTCCGATTGCCTGCGCTACTTCTGCAAGTGAATTAATTGCAGTCTCAGACCCATCTTCAATACCATCGGCAAGCCCAAGCATCAAGTTTTTTCCGATTATATCGCGGAATATCGTTGATGGTGAATGAATTCCAAAGAAGTCCTTGATTTTATCGACTACGCCGCCGAAGAATCCAGAGATTTTGTTCCACAGCCAGGCTCCGGCATCAGAGATACCCTGCCATAGTCCCTTGATAAGGTTTCCTCCGACTTGAACGAGTTGGTTTACGGAACCGCCAAATCCTTTAACAATTGCTGTAATGATTTGTGGGACGGCCTTCACGACTTCTGTGATGATGGTCGGAAGATTCTTTATCAGCGCGACGAATAGCTTCACGCCTGCTGCTATGATTTTGTCGATGTTTCCAACGATTGCGCTCACAAGGCTGGTGATAATTTTTGGCATTGCGCCTACAATTGTTGAAATTATCTGTGGCAAGCTCTGAATTAGCGACACCAGCAATTTTATTCCAGCATCGACAAGTTGCGGTATGGAGCCGAGGATTGCCGTAATCAACCCATCGATTATCTGTGGAATGGCGGCTACAATTGCAGCGATAATCTTCGGAAGCTCCGTGACCAGCGATGTCAGAAGCTGTATTCCAGCATCGATTATTTGTGGAACAGCGGAGATGATGAAATCTACCAACGCGAGAATTATCGCAGGTAAAGCCGAAATCAAATGGGGTATTGCTGCCAGTAATCCATCAGCCAATCCGAGTATCAGTTGTAGTGCCGCATCCAAGAGCATGGGCAAGTTTTCAATCAAACCCTGCACAATGGTCGTTATGGCATCGACCGCCGCGGGAATCAGCTGTGGAATAGCACGTCCAATTCCGTCAACGAGTGCGGTAACCAGATGCACAGCCGCGCCTATCAAAAGCGGTAGATTGTCGATGAGCGCGCCAACAATCATCATGACCGCGTCGATTGCCGCTGGAATAAGTTGAGGAAGGAGTGTCAATATCGTGCTCAAGACCTGACTGAACAGGTTCGTGGCGGTATTTATCAACGTTGGAAGCAAGTCTGCTACTGCCGTAAGAATTGCATCAACAGCCGTCGGGAGTGCCGATGCGATGTTCTTGATGATTGGAACGATGTTCTTCACAACAGCTTGAAATGCATCAACCAGATTTCCGGTAAGATTTGTCATGTCCGCGTCGGCATTTCCAAGCCCAGCGGTGAATGAGCCGACAGCGGCCTGGAGCAACCCAATTGAACCTGATATGGTTTCCGTGGATTCTTTTGCAAAATTTCCTGCGTACTGAGAAGTGTTCTCAAGGAACATCTGCATGGCAACTTCCGCCTTTTGGGCGTTCGATGCGGTTTTCCACGTAAGGTCAAGCCCCTTAGAAAGGGCATAAGCTTCGAGCGTTGTCTGGTTCATTGCAACGCCGATGTTATCCATCATGGTGAAGTTGCCCTTGGCGGCACCTGTGACGGAGTCCAGGGCAACCTGCATATCAATCCCCATGACAGAAGCCATGTCAGCTGCTCGTTGCATGGCACTGCTCGTCATTTCAAGAGCCTTCTGCTGCTCAACGCCGGAGCCTTGAAACAGCGCGCCCATTTTGTTTGCGGTCGCGAGATACTGACTTTGTGAAACTCCGAGATTTTTATATGCATCCTCGCCGGTCTTCTGGATGGACGCGGCATACTTTCCAAAGACCGCTTCGGAGCCGCCTAGATTCTGTTCCAGCTCTCCGAATTGGGTCACGACCTCTTTTGCAAGCTTGACCGCCGCTCCTGCGGCGGCGGCACCGATTCCCGCAAGCGCGCCAATTGCGATTTTGGATGCGGATTTCGCACGTTCGCCAAGCCCGGACAATCCACCTTCGAGGCCGGAGGAATCAAGTTTTGTGTCAAAAAGGACAGAGCCGTCTGCCATGATAAATCACCTCCGATTCTGGTAATTCACATGGCTCAACGGCTCTGTTGTGTTAAAACGTCTGCTTGCCGTCCTTGATTTTGAGTTCAAACTCGAGTCGGCAGGTTGGGTTGCGGGTGCATTTCAAAAACACGCCGCTGGAGGATGCGGTATTGTCATACACGCAAATTTTCGCCCCGCAATGCGGGCATTTTGCCCACAGCCTTTCCGTGGGAGGCTTCTTGATGGTGCTTACAGCTAACCACCTCCAAATATAGCACCCGCCTTGGCGACCTTTTCTTCGTGCGTTAGGGCGCTCGGAAGTGCGTACAGGTTTTTCATGTGGATAATACGTTGCTTTTCTGCCTTCCCCGAAATTTTTGAGATGTCGGTGCATCTGTATGCCATCGCCTTCACAATCTCGTTTCCGTCCTTTAGCCCCCGAAACAATGCACAGAATTTCCACCAATGCAAGTACTCAATATCGTTGAGGTCGATTCCGTAGTCGCTTCGAAATGCGGCATAAATCATTTCTGCATCATGGTCAAAATCATATGCGCGTTCACGTATGAGCTTATCTTTTTTAGCATCCGTCTTTTTTTTCTGCTGTTTTCCGCATCGAAAAAACCACAGAATGGCATGAACAGAGCCAATAATATCCGATGGAACAGTCTCATAATACAGTTCGAGCATTGCGCGGAGCTTTTCTTCCGGCGTAATATTTTGTGCGGTTACGAGCTGTTCCATCAAGATTCCGGTACGAAAGTCGCTGTGAATTTCAAACGCATCTCCACCAACAGTGACGGTTTCAGGCAAGAGGTCGATGAGCATATTGATGGCGGTCATTTGTCAGTGACCTTCGTGCTTTTTTGGCTTCGGCGTTGTGCACGATTCGGGGAAAATTGGGCAGTTTTTGAAATGCGCGCTTTCGATGCATCAAGAATTGCTCGCTGTCCCCGAATGAAGAGCAGAAAGCTTTCATACGTCTCGTTATAAAGGCGAACGTTTTTCTTTCCGCCGCTGATTTTATCAGCGCTTCCATTTCCGAATAGCGCATCATATACATCATCAAGCATTTTGCAGTAGGCACGAATCATGTCTGAACCCTTGCCGGTTTTTGGCAAAGATTTTTCCGTTTCGGACATTTCATCGAAGACTCTCTCGAATCTTTCATTGACATCAGCATCATGCAAATCCAACTCGAATTCATGACCGTTGATGTACCAGATGATTTCGGATTCTTTCGTTTGGCTCATTGGCTCACTCCTCCATTGCTTAATTTGGGGTAAAGATTTTGGTTTCGGTGTTGAATTTTCCGAATACGATGTCGCCTGCCGCTTTGAATGTTCCGGTGTAAATCATCGCTTCCGTCCCATCGCCCTTTCCGGCAGGAATGACGGAATACATCCTGCGCGTGGCCTCAAACGTGTCTTCACTTCCGTCAACGGCCTTCCAGAGATTCACGGAAATGATTTCGCGTTGTGCATCCGTTCCGCGAAGCTCAGAATCTGTGATGACGACGACCTCAGAAACGACAGGGTCCTCAGAGTATAAATCTGTACTGTACGCAATGCTGGTTGCGTACCCGGTGACATCGCTGCGCTCCGTTTTTTCGTGGACATATTTTCGAGTGTATTCTGCGGGGTTTTTGCTCTCGGCAAGGTTTGTGAAGCCTTCGCCGATTGTGTGGTACTTGGTTGTTGCGCCATCCTTTACGCCCATAAAAGAGCGCCATTGGTCTCTAGTGATGAGTTCGTTTGCCATTTACGTTCCTCCGTTCTGATGATATTGCAATTCAAAGATTGTCTGAAAATCCTCTTCTCCGTTTTCAGCGCTTGAGATTCCGCACGGCGCAGAGGTCATTTGGATTTTTACGGCTTTTCTCCCGTCTCCAATGAAAGGGAGAGGGTTTTCGAGTACCCACTTGTGCAGGTCGTTCAGGACGCTGGTACCGCTTACCATCTGGTTCGTGTCCGTTCCCTTGATACGTACATATACCGCGAACGGCCATGAGCCGATATAAGAACCACTGACATACTGGCGTACCTTGACAGCACCAGAAAGTTGCTGGAGCATCATCGTTGGCGTTGCTTTTTCAAAACGTTCCAGCCGAATGTCGGCCGGCTTTTTGTCCCAAGAATTTAAGTGGTTCAGCATCTTCTCGACGATTTGCACGCCATCGCTGGTGTATACAGGCTCGCTCATTGGCTACCTCCCCATCAATTTTGCGACACCCGACAGCCACGCGGTTTTTTTCTGTGCCTTTGCAACCTCGAACCACATGGAAGTGGCCTGCGGATGTTTCGCCTTTGAAAAATTCATATGCTTTCCGTAGTACACTTGTTTCGCGTAAGGTGCGTTGTACTTCACGATGCCGCTTCCGATAACTGTCCCGCTCGAGCCGGAGCGCATAAGATTCCCGGTTCTGAATGGAACATACGGAGCGCTGTCTTTCAGCACCTCATTATCAATCCACTTCTGTGCGCGCAGTTTCCGTGGCCCAATTGTATTCACCATATACGTCCTTGTGTCAAATTGCAGTGTTGCGTTTGTGGAATAACTCACGCTCCATTCACCTCCAAGTGCCACATTCTTCTGGTTCCGAGCTTGTTAACGATTACTTTTGTGATGCGGAACGGTTTTTTCACGAGAAGTGGGGACGGCATTTGGTGAACGCCAACGGCGAAATAATCATTTCCATTGTCTTTTATCGTCCAATGCCGCCCCTTATCTGGAAGATTGTTCCATTCGTCCGGCGATGCATATTGACGCGCCACGCCATCCAGTGACTCAGCAATAACGTTTTCATCAAACACATAGAGTTTCGATGAGTCGATTGACGCCCCAAGCCTGGTTGGGCAATGAACGCGGCGCAGAATTGTGACTTGAAACTGCGCAGAACCTCCCTGTTCACCAACGTGGTTGAACAGCGTTACGGTATCGAGCGTCATTCTATAGCTTGCCACATCAACACCTCTCTTGCATGGCCCAACGGTTCATCAGCCCCATTTCGCGGAGCTTTGAAACCGCCAAACTCGAAACAGGAAAGCCGAATCCACTGAATGGCGCTTTTTCAGCGGCGCCCTTTGTCGTGACGGAGTAATCTCCCAATGACTCGCTCTGTATCTGCGCATCCGGGCTGCCAGCAATCGCAGAAGCGCCTCCGTTAAGGAGGAGCGTTTCGACTTGATAGCACATCGCATCCAAAAAACGTTTGTCGTCAAGGTCTTTGTCAAGAACCTCACACACTGCAATGCTTTTTATAGAATCAATCGCGGCGCGGCGAAGTGCCCAAAACTCTGTATCGTTCAGCGGCGTTCCGCGAAAGATGTTGTCGTAGTAGGCTTTTTCAAGCATTGGGAGTTCCTCCAATTCTTTAGTCTTGGGGTTTGGCTTTCGGCTTTTTCTCAGAGGCGGCGAGCTTGTCTGTCAGCTCGGCGACAGCCTTCTCAGAGGCGGCGAGCTTGTCTGTCAGCTCGGCGACAGCAGCGTTCAGCACATCGTTTTCGTGTTTCAGCGCATCCTCACCAACGGCATCACCAGGCTCGATTACCGCTCCGGTATTGCTGTTGATGAGGTCGTATCCCTGTTCGCGGTAGCGCGGAATGTCCGGAGTTTCAACCCACAGCTCGGTGTTTCCTTTTCTCACAAGTTCCATATCGCTGCTCCTTTACGGCGCGAGCACAAAGCCCAGCGCAGATTCTTTTTTTGGGAGAATGAACACATCCTCGTGGCTTTCCTCGTAATAGTCGTACTTGCCGCCCGAACCAGCCGCAGGCGGGTCAAGCTGTGCAAACTCATACGAAACTGGCGTGATGACCGCATCCGGATGCACGAGAAGCATCTGGATTTGCTTCGCGGAAACGCCGATTTCCCACCCTTCCGTGAAGTTGTAAACCGTTTTCATAAGCTCAGACGGAACGACTTCAACAGGGGTGCGCTCCAACACGGATACCGCGCGCTGAATCACAGGGGACTGCGCCTGAACATCGAAGTTGCGCGCAATTCCGACGGCGTTTTTGAGGATGGTGTCAACAGCGGGGGTGATGTAAAGCGCACGCCCGGCGGTGGGTACGCGCGCCTCGGTCTGCGCCTGATACATCTCGTCGAACTTGACAAGTACATTCGTGTTGTCAAGCGCAACGGAGATAGGCGCTTTCCCGGCAGCAACCCAAGCGGCATACAGTTCGCTGATAAGATAGGCATCCATTTCGGGGAACTTCTGCTCGTTGTTGAACACCTGCGTGATGTTCTGGATGGAGGCAGCAACGTTTGTCTGGTCAATGTCGCGCGGATGCACCAAGGTTTGCCAGCTTCGCTCATTCTTGAGCACCTTGGGTGTCCACTGATTATTCCAGCGCCTAGCCTTTGTTCCGATGCTGTCGCGGTCCGCATTGGTTCGTCCACTGGTGGAGATAGTGGGGATTTCAATGGTCTTCTCGTTCACCCAGCGGAAACGCCCATTGTTTTCCGTGTTGTGCAGCGCTCCGAAGTAGAGAACATACGGAAACATCTGCGACAGCGCCTGCTGATACTGTGCTGCATAGTTTACTGCTTGTTTTTCAAATGCCATTTTGATTTACCGTCCTATCATGTTTTTTTGTCAGCATTTGGCGGCTGACGCACCATGTTGAACCCGCTCATTACAAATGGGTTCTTTTTGTCATCGCCGGGGTTGGCACCTCCGGTCGGGCGGACGAAGCTCGGTTTTTTCTCCGCGTGGTATTCTCCGCCTTCGTCATCGCCTTGCTGCGCTTCGGCGGCAAATGCGCCGGGGTCACTCTCTTTGAGAACAGCGAAGAAACTATCAGCACCAAGAAATGCTCCTTCTTCGAGTTTGAAGTCCTTCTTCAGAAAATCAGACATTGCTGCATTCCGCGCGGCTTTTGAACTGAATTTGTATCCACCGAACAGCTTTTCAGCTGCATGGTCACGCTCCTGCGCAGAAATACTCTCCTTGAGCGCGGTAGTGTCGGTATCGTATTTCAGTTGCAATGCTGCAATCTTTTCGCTGAGATTGTCGTTGCCGCCGATAGATGCTTGCAACGCGGCAATATCCGTGTCCCTCTGCGAAATTTGCCCGGTCAATCCTGTAATTTCCGTGGTCTTTGTCGCAATAAGGGCATCCTTGGCGGTGATTTCTGCCGTGTGCGCAGCAATATCTTTGCCATACTCTGCCATGATTGCGTCAAGATTTTCTTCCGGTACGCCGTTTTCTCTCAGGAATTTTCTTTCAAGTGCCATAATTTTCTCCTTTTTCCGCTTCGTTGTTTTTGTCGAAGTTCACGTACTCCGTTGCGGTTATGTCATATCGCTGACATGGGCGAAATATAACAAAAGCCTGTGCTTTTATAGCACAGGCTCTCATCCAGAATAATATGCAGATTTTATGCAGTTGCAATGCGTCCAGCCCAAGAAGCACGGCTTGCCATGCTTCTCCCGAAACCCGCTACTTGCTCTCGCTCGTGTTCTGATTTGCGCCCTGTTTCGTCCAAGAACGCATCCAGTCTATCCCGTCGATTCTTTAGCTTTTTGGCTGAATTTTGGAAGTCTTCAAGCAAATATCCGCGCAACTCTTCGTTTGGAGCGGATTCTGCAGCGTTGAAATAAGTGACGCATTCATGTTTCGCATCGCGCACCATCCTTTCGTGGTGTCGTTGCTTCTGGCTTTCTTCGTACATCTGGTCATTGTTCCGTCCGGCATCATTCGCAGGGTCGCGGCGAAATGAAGGAGTCGAAACACCTTCGATGTAAGCATAAAAGTTGTGGTAGCAGTTCCACCCGCACAATCCCTGCCCAGTTCCGTATCCCGTTTCATCTCGCAAACTTTTGTACCGATGGTGACTGCCGCTTATAGAGTAGATTTTTCCCTGCCACGCGGCGTGTTCAGGTCTTGCTCCGGCATGAGATGTAACCTCAACAAGGTCGCTGTCCATCTCGGTAGCTCGGGCGAGCGTTAATTCACCAACGGCTTGATTCAGCCCGGTTGTAACTGCGCGGCGAACGGATGCTTCAAGGGATGTTTTCACACCCGCTGGATACCCGATTCTCTCGAACCCCTGCCTTGCAAGGTCGTTTACGGCCATACGAAGCGCTTTGTTCGGGTCATACGCTCCGGTCATCACTTGCAGAAATGCGCGGTCAAGAGCATTGGTGTACGCCCCGCTCGCAACAGTCGCGGTGGTCTTGGTGAAGTTTCCGACAAGCGCCATGGTGTTGTCAACGCCATGTAGTATGACAGATTGAAGTGCAGGCGAGCGTGAGAGCGGTACGGGTGATAGCCCAGCTTGCCGATACAGAGCATCGTCGTACTGAAGCGAGTCGATTCCCGCCTGTTTCATAAGTGCAGATATTTCGCGCTCTGAAAGTTTTGTCGCGTGTGCAAGTTCCTTGAGCATATCGCCGCGAAATGCGCCGAAGTTTTTCAGCATTTCAGTTCTCCATGCGGCGGTTTCTGTGACGTGTCCTTGCGATACAATCGCCTTCGCAATGTCAGCGACAATATCCATTTGCACTTCGTCAAAAATAGCAACAACCGGAGCTGGCGCGTTGAGCAGATAATCAGCAGTGAGCATTCCTAACCCGCCTCTCCGGCGTTTCCAAATCCAAGGATTTCATCATCCGATTGTGACATTCCGCCGATGAGTGCAATTGCCTTCTCGGCCTTGCTCTTGCTCTCTCCGTACCACTTCATGCGGTATTCATAAGCCCCCATAAGTCCGTCAAGAACATCGCGGCGGTCAACCTCTCGCTCCGACGCGGCATCGACGATGATGCTGTCATCCCAGCGGAACGCAACGGTGTATCTCCCTTCAGGTGCAAGATTATAAAGGGTGGCATACGAATCAAGCGCCGCGATAAGGTCGCGAAGAGCGGACTCGAGCGACATTTGAATGTCGGAAACGGATGCATACGAGCGTTGGCGCGTGAGCTTTATCTCCGTGGCAGTCCTGGCATCGACAACTTGGCTTGAAAATGTACCTCTCGAAAGTGAGCAGGCATCTTCAATCGCTATCAAAATGCGGTTCAGCCCATTGTTAAGTTGCACTTCACGCAACTGCGGACTCCACGCTTTCAACAGTTCACCGCCGGACGATATGGCGGGGTCAAGGTCGTTTATTCTGAACAGGCGCTCTTTCCCTTCAGGCAACGATGGCTTTTTGTCCACGGTTTTGAACGCATCAACAGAAGCATCAATTGCAAGTTCTCCGCCCTCGAATTCCCACAGCAAACGCTGATATTGTTTGTCCGCATCTTCAAAAAGCGTCTGCGCTCGTGCATATACGGAAACTCCGAGTGGAGATGATGGGTCTATGGTGTTCCCTTGCGGAATGCGAAAATACGCAAAAAGGGGACTTGTAATATCCGCAATAATCTGCACGGGTTCAAGTCCGCTCCATTCGCTGACTTCATCAAGGGCACATGACTCGCCAAGAAAATCTTCCTTGTGCGATTTGAACGCGGTGTTTATGACGATATACACGGGTCGCCCTTTGTACTGTGCCGGGTTCTCCACAAGGGCTAGAATTTCATCATCAACGTCGTCACCGTTGGTGAGAATGTGCTTTTCCATGCGGGTGTAAACCGCATTGTCCTTTTGTATCCGTTCAGGGAACGTGACTTTAATCATCTTGCCATCGCCGTCGAATTTTTCAGGTAAAAATGCATCCGCTTGAACAACATCAATCGAAAGCCCTTTGCCGTCGTAATACGGCTTGAAGACAATGCCTCCACCCGCGCAAGCGTACTCGCAGTTTGTTCGGATTCTATTTATAACGGGCGAAAGCTGATTCAACAGGAACCGCGCTCTGCTTTCAGGGGCGTCCTCTTCTTGCGTGTTCTCATCATCGGATTGAAGGTCGTCCGGATCCGAAATACTGCATCCCATCTCAAGCGTTACAAGCCGCGCAGTTTCTGCCGCAACGTTTGCCGGGAGCGATAGCGTTTGCGGATTTTTGCTTAACCACGGAACGTTACCGATATACAAGGCAATCCAGCTGTCTATGGCGTTTGCCATATCGTCGGATGCAACAGACCTCGCGGACTTTGCCTCGCTGAATTTAGCTCCGTTCATTGATAAAACCACCTGTCTGAACCATTGTAGTATCCTCCTAAACATCACGTCATCTCCCTTTGCGAACTCGACAAAAGTCGATAGGTATCTCTTTCAATGCAAAAATCAAAGGCGTTAAGAGTGCCATTGTCAGTTGTTCCATCATCAGAACGAACGTCAGTAGCCTTTGATTCTTTGCGAACGGCAACGCGAAACGCTTGTGCGAGAGTTTGACAATCTGGCGTGAGAACAAGCCTCTTCTGCTCAAACAAGGCGTTTGTCAGGTTGATTCTATCTCCAACTCTTGCATTCATCGCGGTGCGCACCATGGCTGATAATCCAGCATCGGAAACCGCTATTTTAGCATTTCTCGCCATAACCGACTCGTTGTTTTCTCCTCCGCAATACACATAGTCAACAGCGCCATGGGTTGCTTCGGTTTCACGGATGAATTGCACGAAAACTCCCGTAATAGCGTCTGGCGCTGTATCCCCATCGCATCGGCAGGAACGCAGCGCAACAACATGCTTGTCATCTCCAACAAAACCAACCGCAACAAAGGAGGTTCCGCTTACCGCACCGCCAAAATAAACACCGATGTTGATTTTTGTGAATCTCTGTTTTTCGGCGATTGCCGAAATGTGAATATCGGGATTTCTAGCAAATCCGCTGTAAATCAACCCGCCGCCAACACTCTCCATCCAGTTGAATGCTCCATCGGAAGCATCTACCAAATCATCATGTGCACCATCTGGGAAGTTTTCCATTTCTGCAAAGTAGAATCCATTCCACTTTGCGGCTAAAACCATTACGTTTCCAACTTGCCATTGAGCGGCGAACGGTTCCGCTCTTGCAACTTTGCCCTTGCTTTCTGGCTGAATGTGGACGTTGTGCCCGGACAGCATCGTCACATAGCTTTGCGCCTGTTCCTTTCCAGCTTGTCCTGGGTCTTGCGGAAGAACAATCTCCACATTTCCAAACTCAGCCTCATCTTGCGCTGCAATATTTTGAATTGTTCTGCGCACCGTTGAAGCATTCCAACGCCCACGAACAACATCCGCAATGATATATTTTCCGTTCGACATTTTGCCCATCAACACTCCAGCAGTATAATCCGGGTCGGGGTTGGATTGCGTGACTTCGGTAGCTGCCAAATCCCAGCGGCGAACCCAGCGTGTCACGCCGGAAGGTATGGCCGGAACGAGGTCTGCATCGGTACGCTTAAAATACAAGCCTCCCGCTGGCTTGATGTTCCAGTTGCCGTGCAGCAGCTGTTCACGTTCGACCAGTGGGAGGGCTTTTAGGTTTGCGAGGTATTGCGGGTTGGCGCTGATAAGGCGCTGGTTGTCATAGACGCTGGAGGAGATGAACGTGACGCTTTTCGGTTCCATGCGTTCTTCGCGTGTGCGGAGGTCAAAGCGTTCCCACAGCTCCTCGCGGGTATCTGCAAAAATGAATTCCTCTTCGCGCTGAATCATCCACCGAACAATTCCGCTGCGCTCTTTGATGGCGTAGCCGGTGTCGGGGTCAATCCACCATGAGATGAAATCGCGAACCCAACTGTTTGCATCGGGATTGCACGTTGCCCGAATGAATGGCCGTACCCCGCAAACGGAGCGGTTACGCGACAGCATATAAACGAACGTGCGCTTGCTGAAATGCGTCAGCTCATCAAATGCGATTTCGCAGATTTGAGAGCCTTGCCAGTTGGACAGCTCGTCTTCGCGTCCAATATGCCGAAATGCAACCTTGCTCATGATTTCGCCCTTTGGATTTCGGAAAATCCACCGGCTCATTGAACGCTGTATTTCTGCGCCGCGAATTTGCCCATACATCTTTCCTGCTTCGTCCCACAGTGCGCCCTCGGAAAAGATTTGCGCAAAATCACGACGAAAAATCACAGCTCCGAATTCCTTGAAGTTCTTATAAGCCAAAGGCGAAAGCAACAATGCATACGATTTCCCGCCGCCAGCAGCTCCGCCGTATATCGCGATTTCGGCAGCCGTGTTCAGAAAATCATCTTGAGGCCCCGGCTGCGGCTCAAGGGTAATCCGTTTTGCATTGACATTCATTCATCCCCCGCCCCATTTTCAGAATCATTGCCCTTTGCCATGCACTGCCCATTTGGAGGCAGCCGAATAACAACATCTTCAAAGCTGTCGTCAGCAGCAGAAAGCGCGACCTCTTGTCGTTGCGACCACTCGCCGGTTGACCGCTTCCGATTGTTCAGCCAATACATCATCGCCATAGTGTCCGGGAGAACGCGACGTTTCCTCTTGACAATTCTGCCGATTTTGGGACCGCCCTCCCGTGCTACATCGATGACCTGCTCTTCTTCCTCGTATTCAAAGCCCATGCAACGTTCAAACAGCTTTTTCTCAACCTGCGCATCCGCCGCGTCTTTGCCCGACTGCAATGCCGCAGCAAATGTCGGATACTTTTCTTTCCACACGCACACCTGCTTGCGGGAGATGCCAAATGCGTCGGCGACCTCTGCGTCCGTTGCGCCCTTGATTGCAAGAGACCACGCCCACGAATCGTGGTACTGTGGATTATAAAGACTGGGTTTCGGCATAGCTTATTCCCCCGCCAGATAATCCGCAGCCATATACTCCAAGCCCTGAAAGAGATTTTCGCCGGTAACTTCCTGCCTACCGAGCATTTTATCAAGGGCTTTGCGGACTATCTTTGCACTACCAACCGGAATTTTCGAGCGGCCAATGACGCTTTCGATGGGAACCCATCGCTTGTCGTCGTCACTGTCCTCCCACGCTTCTGCGCATTGCGCCAAATTCCGGGAGAACACTCGCAGAATAAGGTCGATTGCCGTGGCGACGTTGTGGACGTTGTAGGCCGACGAAACGGTTTCCTGCGCGTCCAGCCAATCGTCATACTCCTTAAACCGAGCCAGATAAATGCTGTCGGAGCTTTTTGCGCGTTCCAATGCCTCGCCGATGACTTTTTGTGCGGTCTCCAGTTCGTCCGGGAGGAAAACAATGCTCAGCGTCTGAAACGTCAAATTTGCCTCCGAGATGCTGACAGCAGAGAACTGCTCCAGCAGCTCCAACGTTTTGTCGTCCAGTCCGCTGTACTTTTTCATCTCGGTGTCCAGAATGCTCTCGTACAAGAGCTTGAGCGTTGCAGGGTCATCCTGTCCCGAAATGGCATTGTGCGAAAGCTGAATTGCCACTTTCTGGTCTTGGGTCAGCGGCTCATCTGTTGCAAGGCAGCAAATCTTTTCCAGCCCTACCTCAATGGCCGCCATCGTCCGATGGTTTCCGGACAAGCAAAGATAGGTTCCGTCCGGCTCTTTGCAGAGGAACGGTGTGCTGGTCAGTTGCCCGTCGCGGCGCACGTTTTCAACGAGGCGGTTAAATTCCTCGTGCGTCATATACCGCGCATTCATTTCGAGCAGCTTGATTTCTCGTGGGTCTATCTCGATAGAAAAAACATTCACGTTTCGGACCTCCCATCTGTTTTGCTGTGCTTCTGTTTCCAAAGCTCGAAGCCCTCTTGTAATGTCCACTTGCCCATGGCAGCGCCATAGTTCAGCTGATAGCCCTCGCCATAGTAACGCTTGGAGATGTCGCCCTCATCGTCACCCGCACCATCCAGCTCCTTTTTCGTCAACAGTTCAAATAACCCCCGATACTTCATGGACACAGGGCGTTTGGTGAAGGCGGTCGTGACAAGGGACTTGACGCGCTTGTTTGTCAGTCGCTCGGCGAGCAGCTTGCTTTCCTTGCTGAGAGCGGCATACAGGACGAGTTTTGCCAACCGGCTGTACTTTGTGGGGGCAATCGGGAAATCTGACAGCAGATACATGGTGGGCGTGGCGATGTGCTTATCCCAGTTGGAGAAGGACGGGCTTGCGCTGAACGCATAAACGCCGATGAGCTTGTCATCCACTGTGACGGCATAAGAAGCGGTTTCGGAGCCGGGATTGATGTGTGCGTTCATGTACTGGCTGCGCAGCGCCTGAAAGTTTTCGCTTTTCAGCGGAACTATTCGTATCGTGTCGCCGATGTCTTCGTCCTTGCCAAGGCGCTGCGTAAGGAATGGGACGCAATTCTGCCGGGGCATGATGATTCTCCGCTTTTCGGATTTCGCGTAGACGTACAACGGAACGCCGCGATTCGTCGTTTGCGCGATGCCAACGAGATGATCCTTGAACTCCGGCAGCTCATCGTTTGTGCCAAACATAAAATGCTGCCGCTGTGTCATTTTGCGGAACATCTCGAAAATCTTCTCTTTGTCGATAAGGTCATATTCGGGCGGCTTCCACTCGATAACCTCTTCAAGGGAGGTAAACATCTTTTCATAGTCGCCGGAGTAGAACGGCGGATAGCAAATAAACGCGCTGTCCTCCGGAATGGTGTCCACCATTCCGCACACGTCCCCGGCATAGAACGAGGACAGGAATGGCTGGATGTTCTCCATCTTCGCCTTTGTTTGCGCGAACAAAGGCTTCCACTGGTCGGTGTACGCCTGAATCATTTTGTCGTAGTATGCGTTCGACTTTTTGCTGGCCAGATACACCGCCATTTTGGAGAGCAGCAGCGCAATCGTGAGAACGTCAATGTCTTCCTTCGCGTAGTCGCGGACGAACGCCATTTTGCCGTTATAGTCCGGCTTGATACGCGCGTTCAGCGGCGCTCCCGCAAAGAACTGGCCCAGCAAGCACGAATATATCGTAACGTCGTTGCCGTGCAGCTTCGCCGAGGTGATGTCGCGCAGGGTGCGTTCAATGGTGAAGTTCCCGCGGCATCCGACATAGATGTCTTTCACGGTCCACGCTGCCACGATGTCACCTAAAATCTGCTGAACCGAAGACGGAATCGAACCATGAAACATCTCTTGCTCCTCCTACTTGCGAAACTTGTGTGCCGCGCCAACGAGCGAATAAACCATATCGAGATACTCCCAACGAGCGGTGCGCAGGTCGGTTCGTCCCATATGGCCGCCGGAAGACAAATCCTTGTAGATGGGGTTGCGCAGCTTGAATTTGTCCATGATGCCTTTCGGGGTGAGGTTGAAATAATCGCTCGCAAGGCCGCTCAAATCAGCATTGCTGATATAGGAGGTGCCGAAGGTCTCTACGAAAATGCTCACGGGCTGCTCAACGCCGATGGCATAAGAGATTTGCACCTCGCACCGCTTTGCCAGCGCAGCGCCGACAATGTTCTTGGCAACATACCGTGCCGCATAAGCTGCGGAGCGGTCCACCTTGGTCGGGTCTTTGCCGGAGAACGCGCCGCCGCCGTGACGGGCGTAG
>JGI994J12354_10002551_pt1 | contig 17632 bp, 8 predicted proteins | sample IntmicLarv3ML3BL_FD_12354 | JGI IMG/M metagenome (IMG submission 12354) | reverse complement strand
CATTTGGTTTGCGGGGCTGTCCTCCGGTACAATCGGCATGGTGATGGGCATCGGCGGGGGTGTCGGTATCAGTGCCTTGTACTATTTCCTAAAGAAAAAGAAGGGCGGAAGCCTGTGGATGGCCGCGGCGCTGTTGGGCGCCACCTTCTGCCTGTTCTCCTCGAATGTGCATGAGCGGTATCTGCTTCCCTCCATTATTCTGATGGTGGTGGCTTTTATCCGCAGACCGGATAAGCGGTTGTTTGTCGTGGCGAGCGGTTTTGCCGCCATAATGACCCTCAACCTGCTACAGGTGCTGGAAATGACGTGGATTCCTTCCAACGACGGCCTCCTGCTGGTGGAGTCGGCCTTGGCCATGCTGCTGTATGCCCTGCTGGTGTGGACAGCCTTTGACGGCAACAAATTCTGGCTGATGGCCAAGGAACCCAAGGAGGAGCGGCCGTATGCGGCGAGCGCTTCGCCCGGGGCCAATGGGGCACGCGCCGGCGCCGCGGTGGGTACCGCGGGTGGCAAGGCGGGCGTGTTGGGGGGGATGTCCCCAACACAGGCCAATAAAAAAGCGCGCCTCATGGTTCGGTTAGAGCCGCACAAGAACAAAAATCCCTTCACCCGGTTGGATGTTATTTTCATCGTGGTGGTGATGGCGTTGTATAGTGTGGTGGGCTTCTGGAGCCTTGGCGACACCAAGGCAGCCCAAACCATGTGGGATCCCGCCCAGTATCAAGAGGGCGCGATTTTGGAGCTGGATCGCGAATATTCATTGGATACTTTTTGGTTTTTCCCTGAAATCCCCACCGGTAAGATTGAGATTTCCTTCTCGACGGACGGCGTTACTTATACTGACCCGGTGTTTGTTAACCTGAAGTATCCTGATTTGCAAACCGCGGACGCGCCGGAAAAGGGCGCGCAGTATGTCTTCACCTGGCTGAAGACCAATCGCATCCAGCGCACCCGCGCCAAATATGTTAAAATTTCCAAAACTGCGGGTACCATGCGGCTGTTGGAGGTTGGCTTCACCGAAACCGACACGGGCGAAAAGGTGCAGTTTGCCAGTGCCACGGATATCGCCTCTTCCACCGATCACATCACGGCAGACGCCCGTAAGCTGATTGACGAACAAGACTGCTTCTACGGCATCATGAGCCAAGATTACCGCCACGGCGCGTACTTTGACGAGGTGTATCACGCCCGCACGGCGTATGAGCAAATCAATGGCATTCACATCTACGAGACCACCCACCCCCCGCTTGGCAAGGTGATTATGGGATGGGGCGTCAAGATTTTTGGCATGACCCCCTTTGGCTGGCGGTTTGCCGGAACCCTGGTGGGTGTGCTGATGCTGCCGGTGGTGTATCTGCTGGCCCGCGCGCTGTTTAAGGACTCCAAATGGGCACTGTTGGCCATGTTCCTGGTGGCCGTGGATGGCCTGCACATGGTGCAGACAAGGCTTGCCACCATCGACTCCTACGGCACCTTCTTTACGCTGCTGATGTACTATTTTATGTGGTTGTATTTGCAGCGGTCCGCCGTAACCAACCGCTTGCGAAACGCCTTGATTCCGCTGGCGCTTTCGGGTATATTCTTTGGCATCGGCGCGGCGTCCAAGTGGACGTGCATCTATGCCGGCGGCGGGCTGGCGGTCATCTTCTTCTATAGCATCTTCCGCCGGATTATGGAATACGTCGAGTCCAAGCGAATGCTTGCCGCCAAGAAAGGTACCCTGACGCCGGCCGAAACCGAGCGCCTGCAATGGGTGGTCAACAAGACGGGCCTATACGTGCTGATGCTGTTTGCGTGGTGCGGCATCTTCTTTGTGATGGTGCCTATCGGCATTTATTGCCTGTCCTACGCGCAAATTCTGGCGGTGGACGGCGGCGGCTTCCGCACCATTTGGAACATGCAAAAGAGCATGCTTAGCTACCATGGCGGCATGGAGGCCACGGGCGCATTTTCCTCCTCCAAGTGGTATACGTGGCCCGCGATGTATCGCCCCTACTATTACTATTCCTATAGCGTGGGCCAAAAGGTCGGTGGCATGGGAAGCCTTGGCAACCTGCCCCTGTGGTATGCGGCCAATGCGGGCACCCTGCTGGTGCTGGTGGAATGGCTCCGCCGCTCTGTGGTTATTTTCTCGGAATGGATTCAGGGAATTGATACCACGGCCCGGCGTAAAAACCGCACCATGTCGGCTCTTGGGTTCTTGCTGCTGGCCTTTGCGGCGCAGTATCTGCCCTGGACGGTCATTGGTCGTGATACCTATCTGTATCACTATTTCCCCTCCCTGATGTTTACCATTCTGATGCTGGTGGGCGCGCTCAAGTTGCTGCACAAGCAGTATCCCAGAACCATCAAAGGGGTCACCATCGGGCTGTGCGTGGTGTTTCTTGCTACGTTCATCTTCTTCCTGCCGGCCTTCACGGGTCTGCCCATTAGTCCCGAATACAGCAAAATGCTGCGTTGGCTGCCATCCTGGTTCTTCTACCCCGGCTGGTCGTGGAACGGCTGATGACAGGCTGTTCTATCGGGGAGCCTGTGTGACCTTGCACAAACACGTGGCGCAATCACGCAAACTTTGGCGCAATGAATCAAACCATGCAGGGGCGCACCCGTTGTGCCCCTGCGATGTTGTTTTGAAAAGGATAAGCCGTGCGGCTTGCACAAGATAAAAACGTGTAATGATACAAGACAAAACGCGAAAATGGCAAAACCGAGCGAGCTTTCAAAAGGCGAAGACTCCCCGGGCGCAAGATCAATGCAAATGTGAGGTGAGGATATCCGGTGCTAGCGCATGTGCAATCCTTTGGCCTAACCGGGCTGGAAGGCTACCCGGTTGAGGTTCAGGTGGACGTATCCGGCGGCTTGCCCCAGTTTGAAACGGTGGGTCTGCCCGATGCTGCCGTCAAAGAGTCCAGAGAGCGCGTGCGCTCTGCTTTGCGCAACAGCGGATTAAACTTTCCCACCCAGCGCGTCACGGTGAATCTCTCGCCGGCGCACATCAAAAAAGAAGGCCCAATCTACGATCTGCCCATTGCTGTGGGGTTGATGGCGGTGTCTAACGACGTCCATCCCCGCGCGGTGGGGGATATTTTGTTTTTAGGCGAGCTTTCCTTGGATGGCCGCCTTTCGCCGGTTCATGGCGTGCTGCCCATGCTGATTGCCGCCCGTCAACAGGGCATTCGCCGTGCCGTGCTGCCCCCGGGCAATGCGGGTGAGGCTGTGTTTGTGGATGGCTTGCAGGTGTATACGCCGGAAAACCTGGCCCAGCTGGCGGCGTGGCTCAACGGAAAAATCCAAATGGAACCCCTGCCGGTGGCCGACTGGGAGGCTATTCGCAGCCGCCAAATCGGCGCGCTGTGGGACATGTCCATGGTTCGCGGGCAGCACAACGCCAAGCGGGCCTTGGAGCTGTGCGCCGCAGGCGGGCATAATCTGCTGATGATCGGCCCGCCGGGTTCGGGCAAAACCATGCTGGCCCGGTGCCTGCCTTCCATCCTTCCTGATTTATCCTTTGAGGAAGCCTTGGAGGTGACCAAAATTCATTCAGTGGCGGGCGTTTTGCCAACCGGGCAGGGGTTTATCACCACCCGGCCGTACCGCGCGCCGCACCACACGGCTTCGGCGGCGGCGTTGACGGGCGGCGGGATACAGGCGCGGCCCGGCGAGGTCAGTTTGAGTCACAACGGTGTGCTCTTTTTGGACGAGTTGGCCGAGTTTCACCGCGACGCGCTTGAGGCCATGCGCCAGCCCTTGGAGGATGGCTTTGTTCAAGTTACGCGTATGCAAGCCAGCCTGACCTATCCCGCCCGGTTTATGCTGGTGGCCTCCATGAACCCTTGTCCGTGCGGTTATTTTGGCAGCGTGGACACCCCCTGCCGCTGTTCGCACACGGCCATTGCCAAATATCAGGGGAGGGTGTCCGGGCCGCTGTTGGATCGCATCGACCTGCAAATTGAGGTGACCGGCGTGCCCGTCAGCCAGTTGGAAGGCACCTCCCAGGAGGAAACGTCGGCGGAGGTTAAGGCGCGGGTCAACGCGGCGCGCAACATTCAGCTGGCCCGCTATGCCCATTTGGGCATCTATTGCAATGCCCAGCTGGATAGCAACGGCGTGACGGAGTTCTGCCGTCCCGACCACGAGGGCCGCGTGATGCTCAACCGTGCCTGTTATCAGATGAATCTCTCACCCCGCGCATATCATCGTATTTTGAAAATGTCCCGCACCATCGCGGACCTGGCGGGTGAAACGGAAATTCTGCCCGGGCACATCGCCGAGGCGATACAGTATCGTAGCTTGGACAGGAAGTATTGGTAAGGGAAAGCAGCTTGAAGCAGAAGTATTGGTGAGGGAGGAAAATGTCCCGCACCATCGCGGACCTGGCGGGCGAAGCGGAAATTTTGCCCGGGCACATCGCCGAGGCGATACAGTATCGCAGATTGGATAGGAAAGCAGTTCGGAGCGGGAGCATTGGTAAAGAAAAGCAGCTTGGCGCGAAAGATTGGTTGGCGAAGCGGTTTGGAACCGCAAATACTGGTAAGGGAAGGCTAGATGAAGGAATACACACAAGAGCAGCTCTGCCGCATGTGGCTGATTGGATTGGACGGCGTGGGGCCGGTAACCTACGCCCAATGGATGGCGGATTGCGGGTGCGCCGAGGCCATCTATCAGGGGCGTGGCGAGCTGGAAGCCATGGTGGGCAAATTGAACCCCAAGCAGCGGCAATCCGTGGCCAATGCGCGCACGGTTGAATCTGCGGCCCAAAGGTTGTATGATAGCGGGGCGCGGGTGGTGTTTGCCGAGGACGCGGAGTACCCCCGCTACTTGGACGTGCTGTCCAACCCGCCGCCTTTGTTGTATGTGATGGGGCAGGCGGATTGCCTTAACCGCGGACCCACGGTGTCCATGGTCGGCGCGCGGAGCGGCACAAGGTACGGGCGCGAAATTGCCGGGATTCTGGCCCAAGAGACCGTCAGACACGGCGCGGTGGTGGTTTCGGGCGGTGCGCGCGGCGTGGATGCCGCGGCCCACATGGGCGCTTTGGCGGCGGGTGGGGTCACCATTGCCGTGCTGGGTACGGGCGTAGACATTGCCTACCCGGCGGAAAACGCGCGGCTGTTTGCGCAAATTTGCGAGCGCGGGGCGCTGATTAGCGAATACGCGCCGGGTGTTTCGGCCATGGCCGAGCATTTTCCCCAGCGCAACCGCATGGTTAGCGCGCTGGCTGATGTGGTGCTGCTGGTGGAGGCCGAAATGAAATCGGGTGCCATGATTACGGCCAAGCTGGCGCGCGAGCAGGGCAAACCCTTGGCGGCGGTACCCGGACAGATCAACAACGCCTTTGCCCAAGGGCCGCATTGGCACCTGCGCAATGGTGCCGCGCCGATCTATTCTGCCAAGGATTTACTGGAAGAATTGGGTCTTGCGCAAGATTTCAGCAACCCTCAGCAAATGCAGCTGCGTCCCCTGTCCGCAGACGAACAGCGCATTGTTGATATCCTGCGCACCGAGGACAGCAGCCACGAACAATTGGCCCAGCAGAGCGGAATTGCCGCCCATACATTAAATTCCCTCTTGACAATTCTGTCTCTGGACGGAATAATAAAGCAGTTGCCGGGCAACCAATACGGGATCTGATGCCGGCGCACGCCGGCGTTGAGGATGATTATCCCCCAAACAAGGAAGGTATACATGAAGTCAAAGAAAAAGCTGGTTATCGTGGAATCGCCCGCCAAGGCCAAAACCATTGGCAAGTTTTTGGGCTCCGGGTTTGAGGTTATCGCCTCACAGGGGCATGTGCGGGATCTGCCCAAAAGTCAGATGGGCGTGGATGTCGAGCACGAGTTCGAGCCCAAGTATATTACCATTCGCGGCCGCAGCGATCTGATTAAAGCCATCCGCAAGCAGGCCAAGGACGCTTCCAGAGTTTATCTGGCAACTGACCCTGACCGTGAAGGCGAGGCCATCGCGTGGCATCTGGCCCAAATGCTGGGCATGGAGGCCACGCAGCCCTGCCGTGTATCCTTTAATGAAATCACCCAAAAGGTGGTGAAGGAGGCCATTCAGCACCCCCGCCCGGTGGATCAGGCGCTGGTGGATGCCCAGCAAGCCCGGCGCGTGGTGGATCGTTTGGTGGGCTATGAAATCAGTCCCCTGCTGTGGGCCAATGTGCGCAAACGGCTGTCGGCCGGGCGGGTGCAGTCGGCGGCGGCGCGCATGATCTGCGTGCGCGAGGATGAAATCGAAAGCTTTGTGCCGCGCGAATACTTTACACTGGATATCGAAGGCATGGCGCAAAAGGTCAAGCTGCCCATCCGTCTGCTGATGGATAAGCGCAGTGCCACGCGTGAGTTTGACTCCTTGGCCGAGGCTGAGGCCGTTGCCAACGCGCTGAATAACGGCGAGCTGGAAATTAAAGAAGTGCGCCAAGGCCGCCGCCAGCAGACGGCACCCGCGCCGTTTACCACCAGTTCCTTGCAGCAGGAGGCCGCGCGCAAGCTGAATTTTACCACCAAACGCACCATGGTGGTGGCCCAACAGCTGTACGAAGGCGTGGAAATCAACAAAACCACTGTGGGCCTGGTAACGTATATCCGCACAGACGGCGTACGGCTTTCCGATGAGGCCGTGGCCGACGTGCGCGCGCATATCGGTGTGACCTACGGCCCGGATTACGTACCCCAGCTGGCCAATGTCTACAAGGGCCGCAAGAGTGCGCAGGACGCGCATGAGGCCATTCGGCCTACTGAAATTTCCTTTACGCCGGAAAGCGTTAAGGCCAACCTCACCGCTGATCAATTCAAGCTGTACCGGTTGATTTACGCGCGGTTTGTGGCCTGTCAGATGGCACCGGCGGAGTTCGACACCCTGGCCGCAGATTTTGTGCCCAAGGGCGGCAAGGATACCGAAAAGCTGGCCCTTCGCTACAGCGGCGAGCGTCTGAGCTTTGCGGGTTATCGCGCCGCATATATTGAAAACAACGAGGATGAAGACCCCGAGGTTGCCAATGCCGCCAAATGGCCCCACCTTGTGCAGGGCGAGCGGGTGGCGGTCACCCAAGCCGCGGTGCGCCGGCACGAAACCACGCCCCCCGCGCGGTTCACCGAGGCCATGCTGGTGCGCACCATGGAAAACTTAGGCATCGGCCGTCCCAGTACCTACGCGCCGACCATATCCACGGTGCTGGAACGCGGCTATGTGGTGCGCGAGGGCCGATCCCTGCTGCCCACCGAGCTGGGCCGAATTGTGAATACCTTGATGTGCAATCACTTTCCGCGCATTGCCGATGCAGATTTTACCGCCCAAATGGAGGACGAGCTGGATAGCATCGAGGAGGGCAACCAAGCCTATACCGAGGTGGTCAGCCGGTTTTACGGACCCTTTGCCAAGGAACTGGCGTCCGCACAGGCCACCATGCAAAAGGTAGAACTGGTGGATGAAGTCAGCGAAGTGGCGTGCGAAAAATGCGGCCGCATGATGGTGTACAAGCAGGGGCGATATGGCCGGTTTTTGGCCTGCCCGGGCTTTCCCGAGTGCCGCAACACCAAGAATATCACCAAAAGCTTGGATGTGCCCTGTCCCAAATGCGGAGGGGAGGTTCAGATTCGCCGCACCAAAACCGGGCGGTTGTTTTATGGCTGTTCGCAATACCCCAACTGCGATTTCCGTAGCTGGGACAGGCCGGTGCAAGAAAAATGCCCAACCTGCGGCGGCTCCATGGCGGCCAAACGGCTCAAAGGCGCGTGGGTGGCACGTTGCCTCGACGCGGCGTGCGACGGGCAGGTGGAACTGCCCGAGGCGGGTGAGGATTGAGCGGGCCTCAGGATGTCGCCGGCGGGGACGCCAACCAAGCGGTGCAAGCCATTGCTGGGAGGCCGGATAGTGGCCAAGCTGCACGTGAAATCGGCGGGGCCAACCAAACCGTGCACGCCATCGGCAGCAGGCTGGACAGCGGCCAGGCGGTGCATGCCATCGGCCAAACCGTGCATATCATCGGCGGAGGGCTGGCGGGCAGCGAAGCCGCCTTGCAATTGGCCTTTCGCGGGGTGAACGTGGTGTTGCATGAGATGCGGCCCACGGCCTCGCCGCCGACCCATACGTCGGGCGACTTGGCTGAGCTGGTGTGCTCGAATTCTTTTAAATCAACGGATTTAGGGACGGCGCAGGGGCTGCTGAAGGAAGAGTTGCGTCGCATGGGCAGCGCGCTGATGCGAATCGCCGAGGCCACGGCCCTGCCTGCGGGCGCGGCGTTAGCGGTGGACCGCACCCAGTTTTCCGCGTGGGTGACGCGTTGCGTGACGGGCCACCCGAACATTCGCGTGGTGCGCGAATGCGTGCACGAATTGCCAAACGCCCCCTGCATTGTGGCCAGTGGGCCTTTGACCCAAGGCGAATTGGGTGGGGCCATCGAGCAGCTGGTGGGGGAGCCGCTTCATTTTTATGACGCTGCCGCACCCGTGGTGATGGCGGATTCGCTGGATATGAACCGCATTTTCGCGGCCTCGCGTCATGGCAAGGGTGGGAGTGATTACCTCAATTGCCCCATGAACGAGGCCGAATACGAGACCTTTTTGGAAGCGCTGCGGCAAGCCGAATGTGCGCCGGTGCACGGCTTTGAGGATAAGGCTGTCTTTGAGGGCTGTCTGCCCGTGGAGGTGCTGGCCGGGCGGGGGCGCGACACCCTGCGTTTTGGCGCCATGAAACCCGTGGGGTTAACCGACCCCAAAACCGACCGCCGCCCGTATGCCGTGGTGCAGCTGCGCCGCGAAAACGCTGCGGGCACGATGTACAATCTGGTGGGCTTCCAAACCCGCCTGACCTTTCCCGAACAGCGGCGTGTATTTGGCATGATTCCCGGCCTTGGACGCGCCGAATACGCCCGGTATGGCGTTATGCACCGCAATACTTTTATTCGGTCACCGGGTAGACTGATGGCCGATTATCGGCTGAAAGCCGAAAGCAATGGCGTAGGTGCCCGCTCGCCGGTTTGGATTGTCGGACAGTTAACCGGCACCGAGGGCTATATGGCGGCCATTGCCGGAGGACTTACGGCGGCTTGCGGGGCGTATGCTTATCTCAAGGGTATGCCGCCTCCTGATTTTACCGCAAAAACCGTCATGGGCGGGCTGGCGCATTATGTATCCGAGTATATCGGCAAGCATTTTCAGCCCATGGGCCCGGCGTTTGGCTTGCTGGAGCCCATTGTGGGGCGCATGTCAAAACCCCAGCGGTACCAGGCCTATACCGAGCGCTCGCTGGCCTTGATTGATGCGTGCATCCCAGATTTTGCCGGCGAGGTGCAGGCTTATGTGGATACGTTTTGGGAATAGTGCGGGTGTGCTTCAAAAAGCGCGCAGGTGCGGGTCCGAAACAAGGGTAGTCACATCAAGAACACAAATTCAAGGCACGGCAGGGCTGCAAAGCCCCAAACCATGCCGCGCCGTGTGGCAGAGGATGCCCGCGTAAAAAACCAACAAGCAAAAAAGAAGCAGCAGAAAGGTGGAATGCAACATGGATGGAACCACGATTGTGGCGGTTCGGCGAGGCGGCGTAACGGCGGTGGCCGGGGATGGCCAGATCACCTTTGGGCAAAATATGGTGATGAAGGGCACGGCGGTGAAGGTTCGGCGCATCTACAACGACCAAGTGGTGGTTGGATTTGCGGGTTCTGTTGCCGATGCCATGACCCTATCCGAGCGGTTTGAAGGCAAACTGCAACAGTTTGCGGGCAACCTGCGGCGGGCGGCGGTGGAGCTGGCCCGCGAGTGGCGCACCGACAAAGCACTACGTCAGCTGGAGGCCATGCTGATTGCTGCGGATAGCCAGGATTTGCTGATTGTTTCGGGCAACGGCGAGGTGATTGAGCCGGATGAAAACTGTTGCGCCATTGGCTCTGGCGGCGGGTTTGCCTTGGCGGCGGCGCGTGCCATGCTGGTGCATACCGAGCTTTCCGCGCGCGACATGGCCAAGGAGGCCATTGGCATTGCTGCGGGCATTTGCATCTACACCAACACCAACATCACGGTGGAAGAGGTGGGGTAACGTCCCCGCCGCGTTTTGGAAAGTCAATGACGCCACCCATGCCTTGGCTTGCCGATTGACACAACCGCTTGGTTGAAAAGGTCACGCTGGTTGGTGCGGTTAGTCGCCCGCTGACGTGGGATGAAACGGATACCCAATGTTGGCAAGTTGAAATGAAATACATGTCAATGCGTTACGCGGTACGATATCATCATGGAGGAAATATTATGCGCAATTTAACGCCTACGGAAATTGTCCACGAGTTGGATGGGTATATTGTCGGACAGGCGGCGGCCAAACGCGCGGTTGCCGTGGCGTTGCGGAACCGCTATCGCCGCATTCATATGGAAAAATCCCTGCGGGAGGAGTTTATCCCCAAAAATATTTTGATGATGGGCCCCACCGGCGTGGGTAAGACCGAAATCGCGCGGCGGCTTTCCAAGCTGGTGCGCGCGCCCTTTGTTAAGGTGGAAGCCTCAAAATTTACCGAGGTTGGGTATGTGGGGCGGGATGTCGAGAGCATTGTGCGCGATCTGGCCGAGGCCGCCGTGCACATGGTGCATGAGGAAATGCTAGCAGCAGTGCAGGAGCGCGCCGCGGCACAGGCAGAGGAAGAACTGCTGGCGGCCCTGATGCCCACGCGCAAGCGGCCCCAGCCGCAAAATGCCATTGAGGCATTGCTTTCGGGCCAGCAGCAGCCCCCGCCCGACACCACAACCCCCGAGGAAAAAGAAGATTTGGCCATGCGCCGCGCTGATCTCAAGGGACAATTGGCGGCGGGGCAGCTGGAAGACCAAAGCATTACCATCGAAGTGTCCGAAATGTCGCGCCCCATGGAAATTATGCCGGGCAGCGGCATGGAGATCAATCTCGGCGATATGCTGGGCGGCATGATGCCCAAAAAGACGCGCCGCCGCACCCTGACCGTGGCACAAGCCCGCCCTGTGCTGCAAGCCGCCGCTGCCGAGCGCATGGTGGACAAAGAGGCCGCCAACGCTGAGGCGCTGTCCCGCGCGGCCAACGATGGCATTGTGTTTATTGATGAAATCGACAAAATTGCCGGTGGCGGCAGTCGTCATGGCGGGCCGGACGTCTCCCGCGAGGGCGTTCAGCGCGATATTTTGCCCATCGTGGAGGGTTGCACGGTTTCCACAAAATACGGCCCGATTAAAACCGATCACGTGTTATTTATCGCCGCCGGGGCTTTTCATGTCAGCCGCCCGGAGGATTTAATCCCCGAGCTGCAGGGCCGCTTCCCCGTGCGCGTGGAGCTGGAAAGCCTGACGGTGGACGATTTTGTGCGCATTCTCACCAACACCCAACAGGCGCTGCTCAAGCAATACCAAGCGCTGTTGAAGGTGGATAACGTCAATTTAACCTTTAGCAAGGATGGCGTGCTGGCGTTGGCCAAGGCCGCCTTTGAAGCCAATGAAAGCGCCGAAAACCTGGGTGCGCGCCGTCTGCACGGCATGGTGGAAGAACTGTTGGAGGATATCGCCTTCCACGCGGGTGGTGATCACCCTGTGGTTAAGCTGAAGGTGGACGCCGCGTATGTGCGCGCGCATCTGAAGGCCGAAAGCCGGGACACCAAGAAGTACATTTTGTAATCGGTCATCTGCCGTTTTTGACCTGCAGCATGCCATACCCCGGCTTTTATCGATTTGCAATGCGCCGCAATCTGACGATTGCCGCCACGTCCCGAATACGGTTATAACAAACACAGATAGAAATTATCGAGCCTTCCGTGTCATGATTTCTATCTGTGTTTGTCGTCAAACCAACTGAAAACCAATGCCGACGCCACCGTCTTTTCCGCCGCGCCGACCCATGGCATGCTAAAACAGCGCCCCACTGCAAAGGTTGCAATGGGGCGCTTGTTGATGCGTTGGTTATGCGCAATTGCCTGAGGCTGCCGAATTAGGCTGTAGGCTCATCGGTGGGCTCGGGCGAGATGGCATCGGAGGGTTCGGGCGAGATGGCGTCCGAGGGTTCATCCGTCGGCTCATCACTAGGAGCATCGGTGGGTTCGTCGCCGCCATCGGCGTCGTAATCACAATCAATGTCGGTTTCGGTGATGCCGAACATGTCGCTGCGGATGGCCAGAATGACGTCGATGTCGATGACACCGGTTTTGGTGATGTCGGCAGCGTACAAAGCGCGACCGATCAACGACTCAAGGCCAAACATGTCGTCGCGAACGGCCAAGATGTCATCGATGTCCAAATCTTTGTCCCAACCGTCAAGGGTTGCGTCGCCCATTTTAATGCAGTTGTCGCCATGCTCGTGGGGGATGGCGGTGGGGCCATCGGTGGGGCCGTCAGTGACTTCGTCAGTGGGCGCGGTTGTGATTTCATCAGTCGGCGCGGTTGTGATTTCGTCAGTGGGCGCGGTTGTGATTTCATCAGTAGGTGCGGTTGTGATTTCAGCGGTGGGTGCGGTTGTGGCACCGGGTTCGGGCTTGGTCAGGGTCAGCATGAAATCAATGGTGATCTGATCACCGCTGGAAAAGGAATAGCCATTTTGGGAAAAAACCTCGGCCATATCCACGCCGCTGGTGGGTCTGTACAAGTTGCTGTTGAAGCTTGTGTCGATGGCCCAACAATGGCCAACGCCGGAAATGAACTCGGAGGTGTCAGTGCTTGTTTCCGGGACAGCGGTGGCACCCGGGTAGTCGAGATAAGGGACGCCTGCAACGGGCAATGCTGCGGAACCGTCATACAAAACCGTGCTGCCGATTTTTAGGCTGGTGATGGTGATGTAGAATGGCGTGGCATACCATTTGATGCTCCAGTCAACATTGTAGTTGTTTTTGAAGAAGAGGTACGGGTATACGGTGTTGTACTCGGTGTCCGTATACGAGTAGCTGCCGACGTTATCAACAGGGATCCATTGAAGTTGAGTTCCGATGTCTTCTTGGCCCGCGGGGGTTTGGATAAATCCTTGGCCCAGACCAAGCCCCAGCGTGGTGAAGCCCAACGGGGTGGGGGAACCGGCTGAAACGGAGAACAGACCGACGGGCAGCAAAACCGTCAGCATGGCGATGACTGCAAGCCACGCCAAGGCGGTTTTGCGAGTGCTTGTTTGATTCAACATAATGATTTCATCCTTTCTTTTGGAAGCGGTGCGGATACAAAGCTTTGCCATGCGCGGAATCGCGGTGTGCGCATACACAACATAGCGACAGACGCCGAGGCTTGCACCTCGCCAACGTGCCCCTATTCACGAGGTATTATATGCTAACCAATGTGCTTTGTCAACATTTTTGGGTGAGAGACGCACGTGTTCTTGCCGATTTCTTATGTTCTTGCAGGAAGAATATGGAAAAGCCGGAATGATTTCACACATTCCGGCTTTTGTGACTTGTCATTAGAACTGCGGGGTAAAACCGACGATGGAATCCGTCTCGGTGGAGAAGGTACACCAGAATAGTTGGTTGGTGTTGGAGGGGTTGCCCCGCACGGGGAATTGCACCGTGTGGTTGGTGAAGTTTTGGCTGACGCGGAAATTGGCGTTGTAGGCCCCGCCGGTGTTGATGGCCTGATAGCGGAAGACGCTGAAGGCGGGATCCGTGCAGCGTTTGGCACCCAGAATTTTGGTGAGGGGTGCCCAGTTGGTTGGCATATCGCCGCGCACAAAGGCCATGTAGTTGAGGTCGCTGTAGGTACCGCCGAGGGTCAGCAGGTCGCCGTATGAGTTGCGGGTGTTGTCCCGACCTTCGGAGGGATCGGCCATATAGTATTTGCCGCGGTACATAAAGCTGCATACGCCGTGGCCGCCCGAAAGCGTTCCGGCCACGGAGGCCGAGGGGTCGTTGTATTCATAAAAACCCGCGCCGCCGCTGGGGGATTCGCTGTTGTACCCGGCCATGGGGATGGCGTCGATGCCGCATTGAATCATGAGGAAGGCGTCGAGCTCGCCAAAGCCGCAGCAGGAGACGTAACCCCGGCCGTCGTTGTTGTTGCCCATCAGGCCCATGTAAGCGTCCTGATAGGGCATGGGGTTGGCGCCGCCGCCCGCACCCTTGCTGTAGTTGGAGTCGTCGCCATAGGTGATGGTGCAGCCGCCGGGACCAGAATTGGTGATGTACAGATGACAGGCGATGATGCGGTCCAGCTCATTGGCACCCACGGGCGCCAGTGTGGGCAGCAGGTTGTTCACCTTGGCGGTAAAAGCGTTGATGCGGGCGAAATGACTGTTGGTTCCCGTTGCATCGTAGCGGTATGCCGGCGTGAATGTGGAAATATCCGGTGTGGAGGAATACGGGAAGGGGTTGGTGAAAAAGTGCCGCAGGGGGTTGTAGTTCATGTAGGTTTGAACCACCTGCTTAAAGAGATTGGGCGAATCCAGCCCAAGATCGGCCAGCGTAATCGTCGCTTGGCGGGCGTAGATGGCGTCAACAAAGGTTTTATATGCACCGTCGATACCCTTTTGGATGAGGTAATCCTCAACCACCTTGGGCACCGCCATTCGGTTGAAGGTAGGCAGGGTGGTGACGATGGAGGATGGCTCGGGCGTGGAGGTCAGCACCTCGGGGGACAGAATCGGTTCGGTGGGCCATGCCACGCCGTCGGGCAGGCGGGTGTCGTATCGGTAGTGCATGGTGATGTTACCGTTGGCGTTGTCTGGCCAGGGAATGTTCATGCGCAGGTGGGTGAGTCCGCTGTTCCACACGCCGATGGTTTTGTCAAAATACCACACCAAGGCGGGTTTGCCCCCCGGGCCCGCGCCATCCACCATGAACAGGCAGCGGGCAGCGCCAAAGCAGGGGCGTACCTCGATGTCGTCTGGCGGGTTGTCGCAGTCAAAGACCACGATGTCACCGATTTTTAAATAGGAAACGTAGATGTAGATGTTCTGGGTGGGGTTGGTGGGCACATAGCCGCGAACCGGATCCAGAACCTCGCCGCAGCGGAAGCTGAAATAATCCACGGTGCCATCAATCCAGCCAAAGCTGCCCGCGGCGGAGCTGCTTTGCGGCCAGACAACGCTCTTAAAATCGGGCGAGGTTTCCAGCAAAAACTGCTTGACGGCATTGCCCATTTTGACGCTGATGCTGTAGGGCAGCGCGTCGCCCTGGTCGGGGGTAGATGCCGGGGTAACTGTTACGCCCGCAAAGGGGGAACTGGTGGGCGCGTGGGTGGGGATGACGCCCGGCGAGTTGGTGGGCGGGGGAGAGGCGGTTGGCCCGCCGGGGGTGTTGGTAATCACCGGGCTTGAGGTGTTGGTTGCGTCCGGCGAGTTGGTAATCACGGGACTGGCGTTGCTGGTTGCGTCGGGGGAGTTGATAACCAACGGGGTGGCGGTTGCTCCGGGGTGCTCGCAGCTCATGCCCAGCGAACCGGTGCCGAATATATGGCCGCGAATGGCTAAAATGACGTCAATGTCAATGACGCCGGTTTGGGTGATGTCGGCGGCGAGCAGGTGCTTGCCGGTCAGCGTTTCCAGGCCGAACATATGGCCGCGAACGGCCAGAATATCGTCGATATCAATGTCGCCGTCTTGGGTGACATCGCCCAGTTGAACGCAGGTGTCATTGTGGGTGTGGCCCGCCGCCGCAATGGGAAACAACCCCGCAAACAGCGTGCCGCAAAGCAGGGTAATGGCCAAAAGCCAGGCCAGGCATGAACGGTGATGAAACATGGTAATCGGTCCTTTCTGTCGCAGAGAATTGCGGAAAATGTTCAAAAGCCAGGGGATCGCGGCAAAGCTGAAAAGCAGCAGGTTAAAAGCCGGGGAACCCCGCTAAGGCCGAAAAGCAGAGGGGTTCCGCGCGGGTGCATGCAAAGAAAAAGACCGGAATGGGTTGAACCATCCCGGCCCCGTGCGCGTGATTATTTTTGCGGGGTAAAGCCGACAATGGAGTCGGTCTCGGTGGAGAAAGTGCACCAGAAAAGCTGGTTGCGGTTGCTGGGGTTGCCCCGCACGGGGAATTGCAGGGTGTGGTTGGTAAAGTTTTGGGTGACGCGGTATTGCGCACCTTGGTAGGAGTCGGGCGCGATGGCCTGGAAGCGGAAGGCCGCGAAGGTTTCGTCAATGCAACGGGCGGCGGCCGGTTTTTTGGTCAACGGTGCCCAGCCGGTGTGGAAGTCACTGCGCACCCACGCCGTGTAGTTGAGGTCGTCATACGGGGCGCACATGGATAGCAAATCGCCATACCAGTTGCGAGTGTTGTCGCGGCCCTCGGAGGGATCGGCAAGATAGAATTTGCTGCGGTACTCAAAGCCGCAGATGCCGTGACCGCCCGATAGGGTTTTGCGCTCGGAGGAGGAGGGATCGTTGTATTCGTACTCATACCCTACGCCGCCGGGGCCCTCATAGCTGTACCGTGCAACGGGGAAGGCATTGATGCCGCATTGATTCATCAGGAAGGCGTCGAGCTCACCAAAGCCGCAGCAGGATACGTAGCCTTGACCGTCGTTGTTGTTGCCCATCAGGCCCATGTAGGCGTCTTGATACGGCATGGGGTTGGCGCCCGCGCCCGCGCCCTTGTTGTAGTTGGAGTCGTCGCCATAGGTGATGGTGCAGCCGCCGTTGGCAACATCCTGATTGGTGATGTACAGATGGCAGGCCAAAATCATGTCGAGCTCGTTGGCACCCACGGGCGCCAAGCGTTTTAAAAGGTTGTCCACCGTGGCGGTAAAGGCGTTGATGCGGGCGAAATGGTTGTTGGTGCCCGTTGCCGCGTAACGGTAGACCGGGGTGAAGGTGTCAAAGCCGGCTGGATACCCGCCCGCCGGTGTGGGGAAGGGTACCGGCTTGCCCGTGGTGTAGGGGAACTCGTTGGTGAAGAAATGCCGCAGGGCGTTGTAGTTCATATACGTCTGAACCACCTGCTTAAAGAGGTTGCCGGAATCCAAGCCCAGCTCTTCTTTGGTGATGACATCTTGACGGCCATAGATTTTGGCGGTGAAAATTTCATAGGCATCGTAGATGCCCTTGGATACCAGATAGTCCTCAAGGTCGTGCGACATGGCCATGGGGTTGAAGATGGGAACCTGCGCGTTAATCTTAGGCGGGATAGGGGTGGTGGAAAGGGTGTCTACCTTAAGGTTAGGGGTGCTGGGCCAGGACACGCCGGCGGGCAGCTTGGTGTCGTAGCGGTAGGTCATGGTTAGGTTTCCGGACGCGTTATACGGCCAGTTAACGCCCGGGAAGCGCATATGCGTTAAGCCGCTGTTCCAGATGCCCATGGATTTGTCATAGAACCAAACCAGCGCGGGTTTGCCGTCCGGGCCGCAATTGGGCACAACAAAAACCGAGCGTTCGTAACCAAATGCGGGGCGGACTTCGATATCCCCGGCCGGGGGATTGTCACAATCAAAAATGACGTCGTTTCCAAGCTTAAGATAGGAAACATAGATGAACAGATTCTGCGAGGGATTGACGGGAGAATCGCCGCCACCTGCGGAGAACCCAAAGTGTGAAACAACGCCGTCAACCCAGCCAAAGCTGGTTTGCGGCCATGCTTGGGTGGTAAATTGGGTGTTGATGGCGGGGTCAAGCGGAAGCTGTTTGGTGCCCGATCCCACGCGGATGGATATGGTATACGACGGCACGGCAGGCGCGGAGGCGGGAGATGCCGCAGGCGTAATGGTCACACCCGCAAAGGGCGAGTTGG
>JGI994J12354_10002550_pt1 | contig 17643 bp, 21 predicted proteins | sample IntmicLarv3ML3BL_FD_12354 | JGI IMG/M metagenome (IMG submission 12354) | reverse complement strand
GGGCGGTTGCATCGGCGGAGCGGGCTGTTTGACACATGGCGAGAAATGCAAAATCGAAGTAGAGAAATACGGCAAGGGAGCACAGGCGAAAACAATATCAGAGGCAACCAAGAGCGTATTATGACAGACAAAGAATTTATGGAGTACGCCTTGGGGCTTACGCTCCGCGACGGCATTGACCCCCCCATCGGAGCGATTGTTACAGACGAGGACGGCAATATAATCGGGCAAGCCGCAAACACAAGACAAGCCGAAATTTCCGCTATAGCGCACGCGGAAGTCAAGGCGATTGAAATGGCATGCAAGGCTCGCAAGAGCTGGCATCTTGTGGGGTGCACTATTTATATCACTCTCGAGCCCTGCCCGATGTGCATGGGGGCAATCATAAACTCGCGCATTGACCGAGTTGTTTTCGGTGCGTATAACCCCAAGGCGGGCTGCTGCGGGAGTATTATCAACCTTGCAGAACTTCCTTTCAATCACAGACCTGAGATTAGCGGAGGCATTATGGCGGAGGAATGCGGAGCGGTTCTGAGTGCGTTTTTTAAGGAAAGACGGGCAAAAAAACAGTAGAAATTAATAGAACATCGTCAATATGAAAATAATTTTCATTTTCATATTGACTTTTTTTTGTGCCTGTGGTATGATAAGCAGGCACAAAAATCTGAATTTTATATATGAATCATTTATGGATATAAGAATTAAAAAAGCAGAATTGTCAGATGCTGAAGCCCTGTATAACTTGAATAGAGCTTTTAACGGCGATTGCACCACTATGGAGTTGATAAGTATTTCGCTTTGCAATAATGAAAATGAAATTGTATTGATAGCATATGTTGACGATAATCCCGCGGGATTTCTGTGTGGCGAAATTTGCCACTCGATGTGTTATGAAACCTTACACGGAGAGGTTGGAGAATTATTTGTGCATGAAGAATACCGAAAGCAAGGCGTGGCAAAAAGACTTATTAGTCAAATTGAAAATGAATTCAAAAAGGTCGGTATTTGCACAGTTGATATAGCTACTTCTGTTGAAAATCTTTCGGCGCAAGTATTTTATGCCGGTTGCGGATATACGGGAAAAATAAAATTCATTTACAGAAAAAATATATAGTACAGTTACCACCATGAAAAGACCATCAAGTTATCAAACGAAACAGGGCGAAGCTATTTTAGAATACCTTCGGCAGAACAGCAAAAATCACGTTACTGCCGCGGACATTTCCTCTGCTCTTAACATAAGTCTGCCTACGATTTATCGCAGGCTTGCCGCTTTGTCTGCCGAGGGGCTTGCACGGAAATATGTTCTTGACAAAGAGAACAGCGCTTGCTATCAGTACGCGGAGGAATGCCGCCATGACCACTTTCACTTGAAGTGCGAGGGGTGCGACACTCTCGTACACATGGACGAAACTGCTTTTCCGAAGAGTATGTTTCAAGGCTATGACTTTAATGTAAATGTAAATAAAACTGTATTTTATGGGATGTGTAAAGAATGTTCAGAAAAATCTTCGCAGCAATAGTTGCTTTGTGCTTGCTTCTCGCTTTTGTCGGGTGTGACTTTTCGCCAAGCGGGCAGAGCACTGACAGTGACAAAATCAGCATTATAACTTCAAGTTTTCCTCCGTACGATTTTGCAAAGCAGATTGTCGGCGACCTTGCCGAGGTCACTATGCTTCTTCCTCCCGGAGGCGACAGCCATAGCTATGAGCCGTCGCTTAAAGATATGGCGAAAATCAGCAACGCTGACATTTTCATATATGTCGGGGGCGAATCTGACGTATGGGTCGACAGAATTTTAAGCACTGTCGACACTTCGAAAATGAAAATCATCACTCTTATGGATTGCGTTGAAGTGGTTGAAGAAGAAATAAAAGAAGGAATGACGACAGAAGAACATGAGCACGAGGAGGACGAGGAACACGAGCCGGAATATGACGAGCATGTGTGGACCTCTCCGCGAAACGCTGTGCTTATCGTTGAAAAAATCACCAGTGCTCTGCTTAATCTTGACGATAATAGCTCGGAATATTTGAAAAACAAGGTGGAGTACATTGACAAACTAATGGAGCTCGATCAAGAGTTCACTGACATTGTTGCGAACGCAAAGCGCAAAACTCTTGTGTTCGGCGACAGATTTCCGTTTCTATATTTCGTGAAAGCGTATGGACTTGACTATTATGCTGCTTTCCCCGGGTGTGCCGACGATACAGAGCCGTCAATCAAAACGGTATCGTTTTTGATTGATAAGGTAAAAAACGAGAGCATTCCCGTAGTATTCCACGCTGAAATGGGCAACGTGAAAATGGCGACTACAATTGCGAACGACTCGGGCGCGGTAGTTCGGCAGCTTCATGCATGCCACAACATAAGCAAGGACGAATTCGCGGCGGGAGTGTCTTATGTTGACATCATGAAAGAAAACGCAAAGGTATTAAAAGAGGCATTGAATTAAAAATGGGTTCACTTATAAAAATAACAGGCGGAGCATTTGGATACGATGGTAAAACCGTTGTGTCCAATCTTAGCTTTGCCGTAAACTGCGGCGATTATCTGTGCATTGTCGGCGAAAACGGCTCGGGCAAATCCACGCTTATGAAAGGGCTTTTACGGCTTGTAAAGCCGCTTGACGGCTCGATTGAGTTTGGTAAGGTAGAACCCTCTGAAATCGGGTATCTTCCGCAACAGACAGCAACGCAAAAGGATTTTCCTGCCTCTGTGTATGAGGTTGTTCTGTCGGGAAGGCTAAGCAAGCAGGGATTTCGCCCGTTTTACTCTTCTGCGGACAAAAAAATAGCCAATGAAAATATCGAGCGTCTTGGAATTAAAAAGCTCAAGCGCAGATGCTATCGCGAGCTGTCTGGAGGACAGCAACAGCGTGCTCTGCTTGCCCGCTCGCTTTGCAGCGCTGAAAAAATCCTGTGCCTTGATGAGCCCGCCGCAGGGCTTGACCCGCTTGTATCTAAAGAGCTGTACTCGCTTGTTGACGAAATCAACCGCGAAACAGGGATTGCTGTTATTATGGTATCGCACGACATAGAAACTGCTGTCGCCTATGCGTCGCATATTCTTCATTTGAAAGGCGAACAGATTTTCTTCGGCACGACAAGTGATTATATCAACAGCGACATTGGACGAAAATTTATGAAAGGAGTTTTATAATGCAAGAAATTTTTGACCTCCTCTCACGGCCGTTCGTATATAGGCTTATAATTGTCGGCGTTTTAGTGTCACTCTGTGCCGCTCTTTTAGGAGTAAGCCTCGTGCTTAAGCGATACTCGATGATTGGCGACGGGCTTTCGCACGTCGGGTTCGGCGCGCTCGCTCTGTCCGCCGCTTTGCCTGTTGGCTCTGTTTTCTACAAAGTCCCGCTTTTACTTACAATTCCTTTGGTTGTGATTGCGGCATTTCTGCTTTTACGACTTAGCAACAACAGCAAGATACGCGGAGATGCGGCAATCGCAATAATCTCGACAGGCTCGCTTGCGTTCGGCTCGATGATAATAACTTTAAGCGGCGGCGGAAATACCGAGGTTTGCAATTATCTTTTCGGAAGCATTACCTCTGTAACCGACGAGGATGTGATACTTTCTGTTGTGCTTTCGGTAATTGTCATAGCTCTTTTCGTGTTCTGCTATCACAAGATTTTTGCTGTAACATTCGACGAAACTTTCGCGAAAGCCACGGGAGTAAAATCCGTTTTCTTCAACATGCTTATCGCACTTCTTACGGCGGTTACCATCGTGCTTGGCATGAGAATGATGGGTGCGGTACTTATTTCAAGCCTTATAATTTTCCCCGCTTTGACGAGCATGCGAATATGCAAAACATGGAAAAGCGTTATCATTTGCTCTGCCGTGGTGTCGGTAATCTGCTTTATCATCGGATTTTTAATAAGTGCGCTGGTTGACATTCCGACAGGAGCAAAATCAATGAGTGCAAGCCTTCCGACAGGAGCTACTATCGTGGCGGTTAATGTCGTGGCGTTCTTAGTATTTTGGATTTGTTCACTGTTAAAAAGAAAGATTAAAAGATGAAAAAAGCACTTTTTGCTCTGTTACTTTCGGCGGTCGTTCTGCTTTCCGCTTGCAGTGCGTCTGCTGATATACTTCCTACTGATGCTGACCCGCCCATTGACTTTGCCGCTGAGGCGAACGGTCCTATTGTAGAGATAAAAGAAAAGTTTTTTATTGCTCAGCTTAATGACATTTATCTTAATGCAAACAGATATCTTGGCAAGACAATTAAACTTGAGGGAATTTTCAGCTATGACCCAGAGGAAGAAGAACAATACCGCATTTATGCGGTCTATCGCAAAGGGCCGGGATGTTGCCGCGACGATGGGCAGGCTTTGATAGAAGTTGCTTGGCCTGAGGGCACGGACACTCCATACCCAAAATACGAAGCGTGGGTAGAGGCTGTCGGAATTTTAGAGGAATACAAAGAAGGCTTTTCTACATTTATACGAATAAGCCTTACAAGTCTTGAAGAAAAAGAAGAGCGAGGCGCAGAATACGTTGCAAACTAACACATTATAAAATCATGAACATACACATAATCGGGCTTGGTCTTATCGGCGGAAGCCTTGCAAAAGCAATACTAAAGTACTCTCCTACTCATTCCGTGTCGGGCTTTGACACGGACGAGGATGTCTGTGCTTTAGCCGCTGCGGACGGAGTGGAGATAAAAGAGAAAGCAGAAGCTGACATCACTTTTATATGTCTTACTCCGAACAAAACAATCGAGTACATAAAAACCTGCGACTCTAAAGGGATTATTGCTGACGTGTGCGGAGTGAAATCCGTCATAGCGGAAGCGGCGGACGAAACTGCGCTTGACTTCGTTCCGTGTCACCCTATGGCAGGACGTCCTGTCGGCGGATACGCGAATGCTGATGCTGACCTGTGGCAGAAAGCTTCTTTTATTATTACTCCGACCGATAAAACGAAAGCGATCTCTGTCGAGGTGATAGAGAAACTTGCGCTTTCTATTGGGTTTTCCGACATTGCAAAGACAGTTCCTGCTGACCACGACCGCATTATTGCTTATACTTCACAGCTCGCTCACATCGTAAGCAACTGCTATCTTAAAAGCCCGACTCTCTCGGATGTCGAGGGATATACAGGAGGCTCGTTTCAAGACATGACACGCGTCGGCGACTTTGACCCGTCGCTTTGGTCAGAGCTTTTTCGCTGTAACAAAGACAACCTTTTGACAGAGCTTTCGCGGCTTATAGACAATTTGCGGGAATATTCGAACAAAATTTCAGAGGAGTAAACATGGAAATTGTAATCGTCATACTTTTAATAATCGCAATTGCTTTGCTTGTTGTTTTTCTTGCTCGGCCACAAAAGAGTGTAGACTTGAAGCCGCTTCAAAGCGATATCGAACGTGTGCGAAAAACCGTGGACGACCGCATTGACAGTGCATACAAATCACAGTTCGAGCAATCCGGCAAGCAGTTTGCAGAGATTGCTAAGCTTACCGAGAATATAACTTCCTCGGTTCGCCGTTCGGTTGCTGAATTGCAAGAAAGCAACGAGAAAAAGCTTGACCAAATTCGCGGAACAGTTGATGAGAAGCTTCAGAAAACGCTTGAAACTCGGCTTTCGCAGTCGTTTGAGCTTGTAAGCAAACAACTCGACAGCGTTCAACAAGGCTTAGGAGAGATGAAGAACCTTGCCGCTGACGCTAAAAGCCTTAAGAACGCTCTCATGAACGTGAAAGAGCGTGGTACGTACGGCGAAGTTCGGCTTGAAAAACTGCTTTCGGACATTCTTGCTCCGACCCAATATGACACAAATGTTGAGATTGCAAGCGGCAAGCGTGTGGAATTTGTGGTTAAGCTTCCGGGAAACGGCGACACTCCTTTGTTGCTTCCGATTGACTCGAAATTCCCGATTGAGGACTATAATCGCTTGCTAGATGCGGAGGACAAAGCGGCGATTGACGAAGCGCGAAAATCGCTTGCGCAGAAAATCAGAGCGTTTGCAAAGGATATATACACAAAATATATTCTCCCGCCGAAAACGACAGATTTTGCTTTGATGTTCCTGCCTACCGAGGGGCTGTATGCCGAAGTCGTACAGAATGCCACTCTTTTTGAAGAGCTTCGCGACAAGTACAAGGTGACAGCGGTTGGTGCTACGACACTTTCTGCGTTTTTAAGCTCGCTTCAGATGGGCTTTAAGACGCTTGCTATTGAACAGCGTTCGCAAGAGGTATGGGACACTTTGCGTGCGGTAAAAAAACAGTTCGGCGAATTTGAAGCTCTTTTACAGCAAGCTCACAGGCAATTAGAGACTGTTGACAAGACGATTGAGCAGATTGTCGGAGTGCGGACAAGACAGATTAACAGGGCTTTGCGCGGTGTTGAAGAGCTTAGTGATATAAGCGGAGTGCCGCAGATTGCAGAGACGGAAGATTATGATGGATAGCTTAATACTTCCTTTGGCAGAGGAAAATCTATCAGATTATGCCGATGTAATCCGAAAGAGTTTCGCCACTGTCGCACGAGATTTTGCGTTGACAAAAGATAACTATCCAAGGCACACTAGCTTTATTTCTGACGACCAACTAAAAAGCAAAATAAGTAGTGGCTATTATCCTTTTGGTTTATATATTGAAGGTATTATCGTTGGTTTTGTTTCGCTTACTGATATGGAAAACGGCGTTTTTGAGATGAATCATTTTTCGGTTTTGCCTGAATATCGTCATTATGGTTATGGCAAAAAGCTATTGTGTTTTTGCAAAAACAAGGTGATTGAGCTTGGCGGAAATAAAATAATTATAGAAATTATTGAAGAAAATACTGTACTCAAAAAATGGTATATTGCAAATGAGTTTACTCATATTGAAGCAAAACAATACGAGGGAGTGCCATTTACCGTCGGGCATATGGAGTGGGAAATAAAAAAGAACAGTCTTAACAGACTGCTCTCATACTGAGGAAGAAAGCTTATTTTAAGAGTAGCTTTCTTCTTTCTTTATAATCCGGCATAAGCTTTGCCATCATTTTGTGGAACTTTTTGCCGTGGTTTGCGTGCAAAAAATGCACGTACTCGTGGAGTATCACCTGTTCGATTGCCTCAACAGGCTTGTCGAAAAGCTGTTTGTTTAGGATTATATATCCCCTTGACGGATAGCACACTCCCCAGCGGCTTTTGTAATCTTTCACGAACATTTCAGGACGCTTTTTTATCTTGTGCGAGATGAGAGGGTAAATGTTATCGGCAATCGCGCTGAATAATTTCAGGCACTCTTCATCATCGAAATCCTTGTGTTCCACTACTTTCGGCGGATTTGCAAGCTGTTTTTCTATCCAAGCCTGCTTGCTCTGCACAAATTTATCGATATCACTTTCAGGAACTCGAAACGGCGCTGAAACCAGAACTGCACCATCTTTCACGCGCAAGACGACCCGCTTGTTGTTCTTCTTTCTGGTTAGTGTGTATTCCACGGGCATACCTCCCCACATATGTCACAGCCCCATGTCCAGCCGTTTACAGGAGTTTTGAGCTTCTGTGTTATGTACGAAATGCAGTTTTCTCTTTCGAAGTTCGGCAGGTTATGTGTGGGGCATGCTTCAACGCATTTATTGCAATCTTCGCATGGATTCCAGTTCAACTTTTTGTCTGTGAACTTCAGTTCTACATCAGTAACAATCTCGCAAATATGAAAGAACGTTCCGTATTTTTCGTTTATCAGAATGTTGTTCTTCCCGCGGACTCCAAGCCCTGCGGAAACAGCCAAACCTACTTCTGCGAACGGAGAGTTATCGCAAAAATGCTCCCACGCTCCGCCGTGCTCTGCTTTAAGCGCTTCTATCACAGGTTCGCACAAACGGCGTGCCATGTCGTGGTAGTTCTCGCCTATCGCGAAGCTTGCACGCCCAGAGCCGTCAGGTATGCTGCGTTTGGGAAACAGAGCCACGATTACTGACTTTGCGTTTTCAGGAATGCGCAAGCGAACTCTGCGCCCGATAAGTTTATCTTCGGGCGGCATGGGGACTATGGCGTATTCAGACAGACCGTTGTCGGTGAGGAGTTTAATCATGCAACCCCCCAGCCCAAAATTTCCCAATCTGAATTCACGTCTTTTTTGCCTAAAGTATAACGCCAAGCAACATAGGTCTTTCCGTGCCCAAATCCGCCGCCTGCGTCATCAAAGAGCCCTCCACTTTCATGCTCGATTTCGAATTCTACTTCTACGATGGCGTACTCCACATATCCGGGATATGTGCGTGAAAAATATGACCCTTCACGCTCCATGTTTTTTGGGGTTTCGTCAACGCATTTTGTCAGCTTGACATACACAAAGGTAGAACTAATTTTGCCGAACCTTCTATTTTCACGCACAACGCTATCCATTGCTTTTGCATTTTTGTTGTTCCACTGCTCGAAATAGAACTGAACGGTTTCTTCTGCCGTCATTCCTGTTGGTGTCACGACCGGCTTAGGCTTTAGAAAGAACCCTAAAGAAGCTAGCGTTATAACTATCGCTAGCATAGCGATTGCGGGGATAAAATGTTTTTTCATGATATGCTTTCAATTTTCATTTCATCGTTTTCAAATAAAATCGCTTGTTTATTGCTAATGGGTTGTAACGGAAGAGTTCCTCCGTAGGCAGCTATTATTTTTTCAACTGCCTTTTTGAACGGGGCATTCGTGTGGTGCGGGACGGGATAAAATTCTACAATTCCCAATCCGTCAAATTCAGTTAGTTCAGGTGCTTTCTTCGTGCTGTCCATTGCTTTTGCGAACTCTATATTCGGTGCTACAACCATTGCACCTGCTGATTCTCCTATGTATGTTTTTCCTAAGGCAATCTGTTCTGTAATGATTTTGTCCGCGCCGCTTTTTCTCAACTCTTGAAGAAGAAAGAACGTGTTCCCGCCGGTGACATATATGAAATCGTTTTGCCTAAGCTTTTGCGCAATCTCTTCATTTGAAGCTGTTGACACTTCCAAAACATCAACAATTAACCCCATTTTTCCAAGAGCCTTTTTGCCAGAGTTCACGAAAAAGTTTACCTTTTCGACAACGCTTGCAGTGGGGATAAACGTCACGGTTTTGCCCGCAACATTTTCTTCGAAATCAGAAAACAGAACTGCCACGTCCTTGAAGGACGAGGCTAGAAACATTTTTTCATTTTATATCTCCAATTTTCTCACTCATAACATACCGTGTGTCGCACTCTTTACAAACGACTTCTGCTTCATAAGACTTCAAGTTTTTGGGCACAGGCGAGAACAATGCTGACTTATCTTTCGGACAGCAAAACCGCTTGTTTGCCTCGCTTTGCTCGAGCTTTCCGACAGGCAGCTTTGACATGTCAAGTTCGCCGTACGAATTCTCTACACTTCCCTTGCTTCCGCAATTGCAGGTGAATGAAAAGCGAAAATAGCGATAGGTCACATAGCAAAGATATGCGACTGTTTTATTGCAATTGTCGCAGTAGAGCCAGCTTGCATGGCCTTTGAGGAAGTGAGCGTTTTCTGCTTTTACAATCGGTTTTTCTCTCATTGTTCTCTCTTTCAACTAAACAAATATCCGACAATCGGTCCGAGGAATATGGCGACATAAATCAAAGAAATCCAAGGCTGATAGTCAACATAAAACTCCTTGAAGCTTAAGCTCCAAGGATGTTTTACTATCACCCAGCCGAATACGTCGAACACTATGCAAAGCCCTGCCCAAATTGCTCCTGTAATCAGAGCTTCAACAATTGTCGGGGCTTGCAAGCCGCTTATGTACAAAAAGCCGAACAGCGAAAACAGGATTATGTTATAAAGCGGGTGCCACGGCTTTGTCTTTTCATAGCCCTCGCCCATTCCGTTTTCGTCCATGGGCTTCATTTTTAAGACATAGATATTAAACACGGTATGCAGAATGCCCACTACTGTCACTATCATATAGCATGTCCAAAACCACAGCATAGACATTCCGAAATTTTGCATAGTTAGTGTTTCCTACTTAAATTACAGTGACATCGTGACCGACCATGTCCAGTCTTCTTCGCTTAATCTGTGCCAATCCAAAAGCTCGTCGCCGCAGCTTCCTGAACCCATTCCGCTTTGCTTATAATCAACCTGTACGAATGTTCCTTTGGCATCGGGCAACTCCCAGTTGTGCACGGTTTTGTCAAGCACTTGCCAACTATACGGCAGGGCAGAGAACTCGAACGGAGTTTCACTGGTGAATGTAATTCCGCCGACAGTCGCTTTGACTGTTTTATAGTGGTTTCCTGTTTCCTGCGGGCGGATATGGTTGAAGAATGTGTCAGAAGCTTTTTCTGTATGCCAACCGAACTTTTGCCCATGGTGCATATCGCTATAGCTATGCGCGGCATAGCTGAGCAACGTCATCTCTGCGTCATCCTCAATAAGTGGGAACGTAAGCCCAAAGCGCGGAAGCCACGACAAATGCGGGGCTTTATGCACAGTCGTGTCAATCTTCACTACGCTGTCGGCGGTGAATGTGTAGGTGACATCGATGTCCATGATTTTCGGACGCCACATCGACATCATTCCGATGTGAGCAATTATGACGACCTTGTCATCAGCGGCGGTAGTGACAGTATCGGTCGAGTACACATATGGATACGCCGTGTCAAAGCCGTTCCTGCGCCAGTTGTGCGAAACGTTTCCATCGTTGTCGTTCACCGCACGGTAGATGTTAAAGCCAATCTGTTCGTTGTTGCGGAGGAGTTCTGCGCCCTTGCGGACAATGCTTGCGATGCCTCCGCGGCCTTTGCAGATGGTGTATGTGAAGTTTTCTCCGCTGATTGCGATTGCTTCGTCGTCCTCGGTGACAGATAATTTGCCGATTGCACGCGGTTCAATCGCCATAGTTTTTGCAAGGTCGTCAGCGTCGAAGAACTGATTGAATGCAATCTCTTCATTGCCATCTGACACAGCGAGTGTTATGATATCAGCGCCGTTCACTCTGTCTATGGTAAATTCTGCGCTCTCATGCGGCGCGACTGTCGGCACAGCGAACTCTGTTGAGGACTTGCTTCCGTCCAAGCTTTCTATGATATATGTTCCCGTAAGATGTGCAGTCGTGATGAAATCATAGCGGTTGGTAATCTTGAAACGGTTGCCCTCTACACGCTCGAACACTATCGGAGCGCATGCCGCTTTGAGTTCGGGCATTCCCGGCCCGGGAATGCGGTCAGGAGTTACAAGTCCGTCCATGCAGAAACCTCCGTCATGAAGCGGCTCTGCATAGTCGCCGCCAAAGCCGTAGCGTTTTCCGCTTCGTTTACCGTCTATGATGTCAAGCGGCATGGAATGCTCTGCCCATTCCCACACGAATGCTCCGATAAACGAGGGGTGCTTCCATATGATGTTCCAATAGTCCATAGTGTCGCCCGGGCCCTCGCCCATTGCGTGGCTGTATTCGCAGAGAATAAACGGCTTGAATGCCGATTTGCCGTAATTGCTTTCAATTTCGTTACATCTCTCTTCGCAAAATCTTACTCCCGAATACATTCGCGTAAATACGTCTGTACCGGGACGTTCTGCCGCACCCTCGTAATGCACAGGACGGTTAGCGAATTTGTCAACTTCGTATACCTTATCGTACATTTTAATTGTATTGTCGCCCCAACCGCTTTCGTTTCCGAGGCTCCACATAACAACCGCAGGGCTGTTTTGGTCGCGGGTTACGGCACGCTCTGCTCGGTCTAAAAGCTGCGGGCACCAGCGCGGGTCACGCATGAGAGAGTCTAAATTAAACGTCGGCTCTGCTTCGCCCATTCCGTGCGTTTCGACATCGGCTTCAAGCATTACGTACATGCCCATTTCCGCACACAGCTCGACAAAAAGCGGTGACGGCGGATAGTGGCTTGTGCGTACAGCATTTAGATTATGCTGTTTCATAATCGTGATGTCCTGACGCATTTGTTCAAGCGTCAAAGCATAACCGACATCGGGGTGCATGTCGTGGTGGTTCGTTCCTTTAAGCTTCACGGACACTCCGTTAATGTAAAGCTGATAGCCCTTTATCTCTACTGATTGGAATCCGATTTTGAACGGAACAAACTCGCCTGCCTGTTCAAAGACAATCGTGTAAAGGTTCGGCGTTTCCGCTGTCCAAAGCTCTTTCTTTGCGGCGGGGTCTATAACATTCCCTTTGCTGTCATAAAGAGTGTATGGAGATGTGCAATCGGTTTGGATTTCTCCGTTAGCGTTGCCCGACACTGTGATATTTTGCAGATGTCCCTCCGGACGAGAAAGCATATACACATCGCGGAAAATTCCCGAAAGACGGAACTTGTCCTGTGCTTCTAAATATGTTCCTGTTGCCCACTTTACGTTTACTACTGTTATTGTATTCTCACCGACACTAAGCAGGTCGGTTATGTCGAACTCGCTTGTGCTGTGGCTTACCTGCGAATAGCCCGCGAACTCTCCGTTTATGTAAAGGTAAAAGCCTGCGTCTACGCCCTCGAACACTATGTATTTGCGCTCTGACAGTTCGTCAATGTTTATAGTGCGTTTGTACACGGCCGCGGGGATATCATGCGGCAAAAACGGCGGGTCGCACGGGAAAGGATAGCGTGTATTTATATACTGCGCAATGTCATATCCGTATGATTGCCATACTGACGGGACATCGATTTTCGCGGATAAATTTGCAGTGAAAATGTCTTCAGGTATTTCTTTTACAGAGGTGAAGTATTGAAAACCCCATTGACCGTTCAGTAATGTAAGGCTTTCACTGTCGGCGCGGTCAAACGACAGAGCTTTTTCTAAAGATTTATATGGCACATAGTACTGCCTTGGGGCGAGAGTGTTAACGTGAGGAGTGTCTAAATTTAGGTGATAATTAGCAAGTTTCATAATAGTAAATCGTTTTTAGTGAATTAATATATGAATTTTAGCATATAATCAAGTAAATTACAATGTTAATTTGTTGCAACTGTTTGGGCAACGGGTCGGGAGCCCCGACGGGCCTTATTTGTCGCTTACCAACCAACGAATACTCTTGCACTTCAAAAACTTTAAAAATATGAGAATATTAAAAAAGACCGCAAAAAAGGGAGCGATTTTTGTCGCTCTTTCTTTGCTGGGCATATTCTTGCTGGGCGTATCAGGAAATGCCTTAGGCAAGGCGTTTCTTGTGTCCGCTTGGGGATATCTTCCGGGAGCGGGGCTTTATCTTTCAGAGGACAAAAGCTATTTTCGCCTTGCTTTGCCCGGTAAAGGCGAAGATACGAGCAAGATAAAGAACGGGAATACTCCTGCCACAAAAGAAGAGAGCTTTGCGGACACTACTCCGACAGGCGGCACTATCGGGAGTATAGTGAAGAAGCACTATTCTTCAACTGCGGGTGGTTTGTTCCTCCCCTTTGATGGCGGCGCTCTTCTGAAAAATGTCACGAGTATTCCGCACGAAGAGGTACGAGAGCAGATGAGGAAAGCGCCTAATCTTAAGATAGAAACGGCTACCCCCGAGGACAAGCCGCAGGTGCTTATATATCATACTCATACTACTGAAAGCTTTGAGTATGTGGATAAAAACACATATGATAGTGCGTATAATGCACGTACGAGAGATAAAACTAAAAACATGGTCGCTGTCGGCGACAGAATAACCGAAAAGCTTAAGGCGGCGGGAATAATGACTGTGCATGACTCGACAGAGCATGACTATCCCTCTTATAACGGAGCGTACGAGAGAAGTGCCGAAACAATCAAAAGCTATCTTGACAAGTACCCGTCAATAAAGGTGATGATTGATGTTCATCGCGATGCTATCACAGGCAATGACGGCACTCGGTTCGGTGCTGTCGCAGACATCGGCGGTAAAAAAGCCGCACAGCTTATGATAATAAGCGGGGCGGACAACGGCAAGCTGAACTTCCCGGATTTCTGGAGCAATCTTGCTTTCAGCGGAGCGGTTCAGACTCAGCTTGAGGCTGACTATCAGGGGCTTACACGACCGATTTTGTTCGACTATCGCAAATATAATCAGAACCTCTTGCCGAACTCGTTTTTGCTTGAGGTCGGCTCGCACGGGAACTGCCTCGCAGAGTCGCTTTATGCAGGAGAACTTTTCGGCGACTCGCTTGTGAAAGTATTGCTTAACTCCTAGCGGAGGGCATTTCGTACTCTGTTTTCGATATGTGCAAGTGGATGACTCGGTAAGCTATTTGTGTAACCAAAACACATTTTAGAAAGGTACATCAATGAAAAGAATTCCACAAACATTAAAAAGTCTTGTCATAGCATTCATTCTTACTCTTATTGTGTTCGGGCTTTTATTTATGGCTGCTTCGACCGTAAAGGGCACCAGACAGGTTACGCTTGGCAAAGATAAATCTATAACGGGGCTTATCGCGAACAAGGACCTTGTTATTGCTGATTTATACGGACATAATGTGTTTATTGATACCTCCCCTATCAATAACACAAAAGAAATATTATCAGAAAACAGCGAGTTCCTACCAAGGAGCATTCGCCTTATGTTCAAAGGTTTCAGCGAACTTTGGGGCTTTACTCAAAAAGCGAAGGACAACTTCGGCTTTCCCATAAGTCCACTTAGCGATGATAAAGTTTTTGTATGAAATCACTCTTTTATCACATTTTTTGATTATACTATGGACAAATAGTTGAAAATGATGTATAATCAAATAAATCATTAAAAAGGTGAAAGTCATATGAGCGAACAAAATAACTTCAGTCCATTCTTTATTGACCCTAACAATCAAGACACACAAAACGATGCAAACGAACAGAGTAGTTTTTCAAATACCAATGAAGTTCACGAAGAGCCTCACGAAGAACCTGCGGAGAAAAAAGGAAAAGCAAGAGTTGTTGTTGCCGCACTTCTTATAGTAGCACTCATTGTGTCAGCAGGCGCGGGCGGGTATCTTATCAACAACACAAGCTCTACTCCGAGCATTGGCGGCAATACTTCAACGGCAAGCGACGGCGAGGAAAAGACAGGTGATGCTTTCACACTTTCTAACACAAAGGTGAACCCTGCAAAAACAACCGACGGGCTTACTCCGCAGGAAGTTGCCGCTAAGGTAATTCCAAGCGTTGTTTGCATACAGAGCTATCAGATGAACAACGTACAAGCGGCAGGTTCGGGAAGCGGAATTATAATGTCTGCTGACGGGTATATCATCACAAACAACCACGTCGTAGAAGGTGCATCTGCGCTTAAAGTAATTACTCATGACAACGAAACATATGAGGCAGAGATTGTCGGCGCGGACAGCACTTCTGACCTTGCTCTTATAAAAATTGATGCCAAAAACCTCACTGCCGCTACGTTCGGCAACAGCGACAATCTTGAAGTCGCAGAGAGCGTTATGGCTATCGGTAACCCCGGCGGACTCGAACTTAACAGCTCTGTCACTACCGGAATTGTTTCTGCTAAAAACCGCGATGTAGCATCAGAGGGCAGTCAGACAATGAAGTGCATACAGACAAACGCGGCGATTAACCCCGGTAACAGCGGCGGTCCGCTTGTGAACATGAACGGCGACGTGGTCGGCATTAACAGCAGTAAGATTGCCGCCACAGGGTACGAAGGGCTTGGCTTTGCGATTAATATTAATGATGCTCAGCCGATTATCTCTTCGCTTAAAAACTATGGATATGTTAAGGACCGTGCCGTTCTTGGTATTACTTATCAAGTGATTGACGAGATGACCGCGTCGTTCTATCGTCTTCCGTCGGGTATCATTATCAAAAGTGTTACCTCGCGCAATGCCGCCGAAGCAGGGCTTAAAAAGGACGATGTTATCACCCAGGTAGCAGGACAGCCGGTTTTCGAAGGCACCGAGCTTCTTACAGCTATCAAAAGCCGCAAGCCGGGCGACACGCTTACGCTTACGATATTCCGCGACGGCAAAACGCAGGACGTGAACGTTGTTCTGTCAGAGGACAGAGGAAGTAATGCTCCGACGATTAATAACTAAGATTTTATATAGAAAAGAACCTCCGTCACTTGATGTGGCGGAGGTTCTTTATTGGCAGTCTTTCTACAATCGAATTAAATTCGTCAACCATTGACGTCGCTTTTTCTTCATTAACATTTGGCACAAAAACACATAGGATTAAGATTATTAAAATGATAATGGCGGAAATCGCACCAACAACAGCTTTCAAAACTTTCGGAATTTGATCAAAAATTTTCATCACTTGATCAAAATTTTTCTTGGCTTTTCCTTTTGCTTTTGACGATTTTTTCTGTCCAGACATTGTACTATAATATTGGAAGAAACGCTTTCCGTCATTTTTTATATCATTTTCTTTAAGCATTCTGTCTTCGTCCAATTTCCCAAAAGCGCTTTTGTCATCCGTGATAATTGAGGTGCGTCTATTTTTTCTAAGCCAAAAAAATAATTCTAACATCTGCTTTACAAAATTGCTGAATTCCGGATAAGTTTTTTCACAGTACAAAACTTCATCATCAATATCTTTTACACGAAATTTCTTTGGGAATTCTAAAACCAACTCCATTTCTTGAAAAACGTACAAAATCATCGGGCCACCGAAATCTTTATCTCGTACAAACTCATCCTTAAATAGCTTTTTGCCATTACAAACAAAATAATAAGCGTAGGATATATAAAGCAGATTTTGAATATCAACTGCTTTTAAAGTTTTGCCCATTTTTTGGGCGTGTCTAAGGAATGAGTTTACAAAGGGGATTGGGGAGTATTCCATTGTGGCCTCCGTGGGAAAATTAAGTGTGTTGCTTATAAATAGCTAACATTACTGCTAGTATTAATTTTTTCATATATTCCACAATATTTTGTACATTTCAATAAGTTCTTGTACTCTATGTATACTATATGATATCATAATTCCCTGATTTTGTCAAGCACTTTAAAGTGTACTTTTACGAACTTTTTCTGTCGCTTGCAATTTCCCTTAACTTTATGCTATAATAGATTAATTACAGACATAATCTAAACAAGGAAACAAAACATGAAAAACTCTAACATTTGGGAGGGCCGATTATGCGTTCCCAACACAACAAAAAACAACTAGAAAAAGCACGTATCGAGATTGAACAGACCCTGCGTGCCAGAGCTTTTTGCCCGCGTGTTGACCTTTTCGAAGAGCTTGACACGACCATACGCGGCATAACAAGCGACCAAGCCGAAGAAAGGCTTGACAAATTCGGCGAAAACGTCATTGACACAGGGAACAAAAAGGGATTTTTCAGACGGCTTTTAAGCTCGTTTATCAATCCGTTTAACTCTGTCTTGGCAGTCGTTGCAGTCATAACAGTCATTGCAGGAAAACTCTCGGGCGAGGGAATTGACTGGACAACCCCTATAATTATACTCTCTCTTATACTCCTTTCCGGTGCTATCTCTTTTTGGCAGAGCGAGCGCGGAAATGCCGCCGCCGACAAGCTGTTCCATCTTATAAGCAACAATGCTGACATTTGGCGCGACGGCGAGCTCCTTGAAATTTCGACTCATGACATTGTTCCCGGCGACATAGTAAAACTTGCCGCGGGTGATATTATTCCCGGCGACGTGCGGTTTCTTTCCACTAAAGACGCGTTCGTTTCGCAATCTGCTCTGACAGGAGAGAGCGAGCCTGTCGAGAAATTCTCTTCACGCGCTCTTGACCCTGAAACAGCCATAACCGACATCTCAAACATC
>JGI994J12354_10002549_pt1 | contig 17648 bp, 12 predicted proteins | sample IntmicLarv3ML3BL_FD_12354 | JGI IMG/M metagenome (IMG submission 12354) | reverse complement strand
TTAAGCGTCTTATTGAAATCGGCTCTTACCGCGGCTTGCGTCACAGACGCGGCTTGCCGGTACGCGGTCAGCGCTCTAAGACAAATGCAAGAACCAGAAAAGGCCCCCGCAAGACAATTGCGAATAAGAAACAGTAGGAGGGACGTAAAAAGATGGCAAAACAAGTTACAAAAAAGGGCGCAACCACCAGAAAGCGCCGCGAACGCAAAAATATTGAAAAAGGCGCTGTGCATATTCGTTCCTCGTTCAACAATACGATGGTTACTATTACCGACGTAAAGGGCAACGCGATTTCCTGGGCAAGCTCCGGCGGCCTTGGCTTCCGCGGTTCCCGTAAGTCCACTCCCTTTGCTGCGCAATCTGCTGCTGAAACTGCAGCGAAGGCAGCTATGGAGCACGGACTGAAGAGCGTTGAAGTATTTGTTAAGGGTCCCGGCTCCGGCCGTGAAGCCGCTATCCGTGCTTTGCAGGTTGTGGGCTTGGATGTTACTTTGATTAAAGACGTAACGCCGATTCCCCATAACGGATGCCGCCCGCCTAAGCGTAGAAGAGTCTAATTACTCACTTCCGCACTTTGTGCGTAAGTGGGGGACGTTAGATGCGATTTCGCGTTTTACGCGAAAGGACGGCGGGATGCGTCTTCTACGGAAGGGTACATCGCCGCACGGCGTCGATGGGCTTCCTGTGGTCGCCTGACTTGAGTTTTTTCGATGGCGGAGCCACTGAAAAAACGGATTAAATTATCACTGCACGCTGTGCGTGTGCGTGAGGGGGGACGAAGGTTCCCGAGGGACAAGGGTTCCTAAATTTCCAGCAATTACATGTATGAAAGGAATGGTAACTCCTATGGCAAGATATACAGATGCGGTATGCCGTTTGTGCAGAAGAGAGGGGCAGAAGCTTTTCTTAAAAGGCGAAAGATGCTATACCGATAAGTGCGCAGTTGTGCGCAGACCTTTTGCGCCCGGCCAACATGGTCAAGGCCGCAAAAAGCCTTCTGAATACGGCTTACAGCACCGCGAAAAACAAAAGAGCAGACGCTTTTACGGCGTTCTGGAAGGCCAATTCCGCAAGTACTTCGTTATGGCAAGCAAGCAAAAGGGTATGGCCGGTGAAAACCTGCTCAGAATCCTTGAAAGCCGCCTTGATAACGTGGTGTACCGCAGCGGTTTCGCTATGTCCAGAGCTGAAGCTCGTCAGCTTGTAAATCACGCACATTTTACCATTAACGGTAAAAAAGCAAATATTCCCTCCATTCTGGTTTCTGCCGGCGACGTAATCACATTGCGTAACAAGAGCCGTCAGAGCGAGAAGTTTAAGGCAGTGCTGGAAGCAAACAGCGCACGTCCTACACCGGACTGGCTGTCTGTAGACGCTGCGAATATTCAGACGATTGTTACACGCCTTCCCAACCGTGAAGATATCGACTTGGAAGTTGCGGAACACTTAATCGTTGAATTGTACTCCAAATAAGCCATAATTCCCTTTATTACAGGGGGTATTTTGGTGTGCGGCAGCCTGCTTTTTACAGTGCTGTTTCTGCAATTGGTGTTATACAAAAGCGAGAAGGTGCGGGGGGATTCCCCTGCCAGACTGAATATTTTTAGGAGGGTTATTGAATGATTGAAATGAAAAAACCCGTCATAGATTGCGCCATGCTCTCGCCCGACGGTTCTTACGGCAAGTTCGTTGTAGAACCCTTGGAGCGCGGATATGGTATCACTCTTGGCAATGCACTTAGACGTATTTTGCTCTCCTCTTTACCCGGAACAGCTGTGACAGGTATTAAGATTGTCGGCGTTCTGCATGAGTTTTCTACAATTCCCGGTGTCAAGGAAGACGTTACGGAAATTGTTTTGAATGTGAAGAGCATTATTGCGCGGCTGCATATTCCCGGCCCCAAGACCGTTTATATCGAAGCATCGGGTGAGGGTGTTGTGACTGCAGGCGATATTAAGTGCGATGGCGAGGTTCAGATTTTAAACCCTGATTTGCATATTGCTACTCTGTCTGCCGGCGCGCGTCTTTCGATGGAAATTACCTTGAAGCAAGGCCGCGGGTACGTTTCCGCCGAGAAGAATAAGCTTTCTCAGAATGTAATCGGTTACATACCCTGTGACTCGATTTACACTCCGATTTTGAAGGTGAACTATTCTGTTGAAAACACGCGTATCGGAAATCAGACGGATTTTGATAAGCTGATTTTGGAAGTTTGGTCCGACCAGACAATTACGGCGAAGGATTCGGTTTCGCTGTCGGCAAAAATTCTTGCAGATTTGCTCTTGCAGTTTGTAGAGCTTTCGGAGGATATGGGTACGAGAAGTACCGTTGTTGACAAAACGGAATCGAAGAAAGACAAGATTTTGGAGACCACAGTGGAAGAGCTTGAGTTTACGGTTCGCAGTTTTAACTGCTTGAAACGTGCGGGTATCAACACAGTGGAAGACCTTGTGTCCAAGAGTGAAGAGGATATGATGAAAATCCGCAATATGGGACGTAAGTCTATAGACGAGGTTATTGAAAAGCTGGAAGCTATGGGACTTTCCCTTGCAAAAGACGAAGCTTAAGTTTTAGTTTAAAGGAGGTAAGTATCATGCCGGGAACACGAAAACTTGGCAGACCGACTGCAAGCAGAATGGCTATGTTAAGAGCTATGGTAACATTTTTGCTTGAGAACGGCAGAATAGAAACAACGCTGACAAGAGCAAAAGAGGTTCGCTCGCTGGCGGAAAAGATGATTACGCTGGGCAAGACGAACACTTTGCACGCAAGACGTCAGGCAATGGCATTTATTACAATAGAAGATGTTGTAAAGAAGACCTTTGATGAAATTGCGCCCAAGTACGCAGACCGTCAAGGCGGTTATACCCGTATCATCAAGACGGGTCCTCGCCGCGGTGACGCTGCCGAAATGGCAATTATCGAACTCGTATAAATGAAAAGACGGCTGTTTTGTCACGAAATTGAGGAATTTTTGTGACAAAACAGCACCTTTTTTGACCCGGAGAGCTGCTCGTTTTTTACTGCCATATAAGGCTTTAAATCGTGCAGTATTTCTGCGTTTCACGGTTGGCAACGGGTTTTTTTCAAGGAAGTTGATATTTTTTTAACAAACCATATAGGTAACAAAAAGTTAACATAAACAGGAGGTAAAAACATGGCAACAAAAAGAAAAATGAAGACTATGGACGGTAACACGGCGGCGGCGCACGTATCGTATGCGTTTACCGATGTGGCGGCGATTTACCCAATTACACCGTCATCCGTTATGGCAGAGCTGACCGACGCGTGGGCGGCTGCCGGCCAAAAGAACATCTTTGACCAGGAAGTCAAGGTTTGGGAAATGCAATCGGAGGCCGGTGCTGCCGGTACGGTGCATGGTTCTCTTGCCGCAGGTGCTTTGACTACGACTTACACTGCGTCCCAGGGTCTTCTTTTGATGATTCCGAATATGTATAAGATTGCCGGTGAGCTGTTGCCCGGCGTTATCCATTGTTCCGCGCGTGCGCTTGCTACACATGCACTTTCCATCTTCGGTGACCATTCCGACGTTATGGCTTGCCGTCAGACGGGTTATGCTATGCTGGCCGCTACGAATCCGCAGGAAGTTATGGACCTGGGTGCTGTTGCGCATCTTGCATCTATTGAAGGCCGTGTGCCGTTTTTGCACTTCTTTGACGGTTTCCGTACGTCTCATGAGCTGCAAAAAATCGAGGTTTGGGATTATGACACCTTAAAGGGCATGGTGAACAACGACGCCATTGACGCATTCCGCAAGGCTGCTCTGAATCCGGAGCGCCCCATTCTTCGCGGTACTGCGCAAAATCCTGACATTTTCTTCCAAGCTAAGGAAGCAAGCAACCCCTTCTACAATGAGCTGCCCGCTGTTGTTGAGCAGTATATGGATAAGGTTAATGCCGAAACAGGCAATGACTACAAGCTCTTTAACTACTACGGCGCACCCGACGCAGAGCGCGTAATCGTGGCAATGGGTTCGGTTTGTGACGCAGCTGAGGAAGTTGTTGACTACCTCCTGAGCAAAGGCGAAAAGGTTGGTCTTGTTAAGGTTCGCCTTTACCGTCCCTTTGTTATTGACAAGTTTATTGACGCTATCCCTGCTACCTGTAAGAACATTGCGGTTCTTGACCGTTGTAAGGAGCCCGGCGCAATCGGTGAGCCTTTGTACTTAGACGTTGTTGCAGCTCTTTCCGCTGCAGGCAAGGGTAACATTAAGGTTGTTGGCGGCCGTTACGGTCTTGGTTCCAAGGACACACCTCCTTCGAACGTGATTGCGGTATATGACAGCTTGAAGGGTAACGCGAAGCACAACTTTACCGTTGGTATTGTGGATGACGTTACGAATCTGTCGCTGCCGGTTGGTGAAAACCTTGACACAACACCGGAAGGTACAACCTCCTGTAAGTTCTGGGGTCTTGGCTCTGACGGTACTGTTGGTGCGAACAAGAACTCCATTAAGATTATCGGTGACCATACAGACATGTACGCCCAGGCGTATTTTGCTTACGACTCCAAGAAGTCCTTTGGTATCACTGTATCCCACTTGCGCTTTGGCCACAAGCCCATTAAGTCTACTTATTATGTTACAAAGGCTGACTTTGTGGCTTGTCACAACCAATCGTATGTTGACAAGTATCAAATGGCTGAGGAACTGAAGGACGGCGGTACATTCCTTCTGAATACCAGCTGGAGCGACGCGGAGCTTGATACCTTCCTGCCCGCTTCCATGAAGTCCTTTATTGCCAACCACGGCGTTAAGTTCTACACCGTGGACGGCCTTGCAAAGGGTGCGGAAATCGGTCTTGGCAACAAGATTAACATGATTCTGCAGTCGGCATTCTTTAAGCTTGCAAACATTATTCCCATTGACGACGCTGTTAAATACATGAAGGATGCGGTTGTTAAGACTTACTCCAAGAAGGGCGAAAAGATTGTTTCCATGAACCACGCGGCTATTGACGCGGGTCTTGACGGCATTCATGAGGTTGTGGTTCCGGCGGCTTGGAAGACCGCTTCCGGTGAAACCGCGAAGGTTGAGGTTGACTGTGACCGCCCTGACTTGAAGGCCTTTGTTGAAAACATTTTGATTCCCGTTAATAAGCAATTGGGTGATGCGCTGCCTGTTTCGGCCTTTAAGGGTGCGGAAGACGGCCACATGCCCCAAGGTTCCGCCGCATTTGAAAAGCGCGGTATTGCAACTATGGTTCCCTGTTGGGATCCGGAAACCTGTGCGCAATGTAACCGTTGTGCGTATGTTTGTCCCCACGCCGTTCTCCGTCCCTTCGCTGTTGACGCGGATGAGATGAAGAATGCTCCCGAGGGCTTTAAGTCCAAGAAGATGATCGGCGCTGACTATGAATATGCAATGGTTACCTCCGTTCTTGACTGTACAGGCTGTGGCTCTTGTGTGAATGTTTGCCCGGCAAAGGCAAAGGGTGCGATTGCTATGAAGCCGCTGGCTGATGAGATGCAAGCACAGGCTTCCTTTGACTACGCGGTGAAGGCTATCAGCGAAAAAGAGCTGTCCTTTGCAGAAACCACCTTGAAGGGTTCACAGTTCAAGCAGCCCCTCTTAGAGTTCTCCGGCGCATGTGCCGGTTGTGGTGAAACACCGTATGTTAAGCTTATTACACAGCTGTTCGGCGACCGTATGTACATCGCAAATGCAACAGGCTGTACTTCCATTTGGGGCGGCTCGGCACCTTCCACACCGTACACCGTAAACAAGCAAGGCTTCGGTCCCGCTTGGGCAAACTCCCTCTTTGAGGATAATGCAGAGTACGGCTTTGGTATGGCTCTGGCTGTTATGCAGCTGCGTGACGGTCTCAAGCGTAAGGCAGAAAAGCTTATTGAACTTGGCTGCGGCGACGATGCTAAGGCTTCGCTGCAGGCTTGGATTGACGGTATGGCTGACGCGGCAGCGTCTAAGGCTGCGGCTCCTGCTGTTGTGGATGCGCTTTCGAAGATTACTTGCTGCGACTCCTGCGCAAAGCTTGCGGCTGAAATCGTGAAGTACAAGGAATTCCTTGTTAAGAAATCCATGTGGATTTTCGGCGGCGACGGTTGGGCGTATGATATCGGTTACGGCGGCCTTGACCATGTTGCGGCCAGCGGTTTGGATGTGAATATTCTGGTTCTGGATACAGAAGTTTACTCTAACACCGGCGGCCAGGCATCTAAGTCTTCACAAGTTGGCCAGGTAGCGCAATTTGCCGCTGCCGGCAAGACGACCACCAAGAAGGACTTGGCCGGAATGCTGATGTCCTATGGCTACGTTTATGTAACGCAAATCGGTATGGGTGCTGATTACAACCAGACGATTAAGGCAATTACAGAAGCGGAAAGCTATGACGGACCTTCCGTTGTTATTGCTTACGCACCTTGTATCAACCATGGTATCAAGGGCGGCCTTTCCAACCCGCAGGCAGAAATCAAGGCGGCGGTTGACGCCGGCTACTGGCATCTGTTCCGCTTTGACCCCCGCCAGGAGCAGCCCTTTACGCTGGACAGCAAGGCTCCGACAGCCAGCTACAAAGACTTTATCAAGAGCGAGAACCGCTATACGATTCTGGAGCGCACCTTCCCGGGCCGCGCAGAAGAGCTCTTTGATGTTGCTGAAAAGGCTGCAAAGAGCAAGTGGGAGAAGCTTGAGAGAACCCGTAAGTTGTACGAATAAGCGAATAGGATTCTTTTTAATGGGAGCAGGTTTTTTGCCTGCTCCTGTTTTTTTGTCTTTCGTCCTATCGGCCGGGGGCGGGGATTTTTGTTCCCCTGCAACGGGGAAGAAGAGGCCTCCCCGGCCGGGGGTTCCTTTTTACAGCGCCAAAAAGGAACCGAAAAGGGCGCTTAGCGGGGGTCGTGAGTTTATGTGCTATGCATAAACGTATGTGCGGCGACTCCTTGGTGCCAATTCGAAGGTCGGTATGCTCCGACTACCGCGCTCAGCCGCGCTGTGCGGGGCGGTAGGATTGTTTTGTTGCGCTCCCTCGTCCTTCGTCATTGCGGCCATTGAGCCGCAATCTTTTAATGCGGAGGCGTTTTTTGGGGGATTGCGGCGCGGAGGCCGCAATGACGGGGAAAGACTGGAATCCCCCCCCCGCCATCCTCCGACTATTCATAAAATATTCACAAATTAGCACTTGACATCATAGAGTGCTTATGGTATAGTGTATTCAGCACTTAGGGTGCGCAAGTGCCAAATTTAATTTAGAAGGGCGGTGGCGGCGGTGGATTCTACCACGCGGAAATTTATTATTTTGAAGGCTCTGATTGAAGAATATATTGAAAGTGCGGAGCCTGTCGGTTCGAAAACGCTGCTTTTGAAGCTGCCTTTTTCCCTTTCCTCCGCCACGGTGCGCAGCATTCTGTCGGAGCTTGAAACCGAGGGCTATCTGGAGCAGCCGCACACATCGGCAGGGCGTATTCCCTCTGACCTTGGGTATCGCTATTATGTGAACCATTTGATGGAGCGGCCGACGGTATCGGCGGATGATTTGGACTCTCTTTCAAAGGTTTTGAACTCGAAAATCGGGGAGCTGGACAAGCTGCTTGCTGAAACGAATCAGGCACTTGCCAAGCTGACAAGCCATCCGGCTTTTACCATTTTCCCCAAGGTGAGCGGTGCTTTTATTCACCGGTTTGAGATTGTTACCATTGACCAGATGAACTTTGTGGTGGTGCTTGTCACAAACACAGGTATTGTAAAAAACAAACTTATTAAGCTTAAAGACCCTATTGTCAAGGAGTATGTGCCTAAAATCTGCACAATTCTGAATGACCGCTTTACGCGCATTCCGCTGGCGCTGTTGGCGCATGCCAATTATGAGGGACTTGACCGCCTTGACCCCAGCATTAAGGAGCTGATTTCAAGGACGCTGGACTTTTTGAAGTCGGTGCTGTCGGATTTGTCTGAAAGCAGTGTGGCCTTTGGCGGCAGTGAGCTGCTCTTGACCTTCCCGGAGTACAAAAATGCGGAGAAGGCTCATGAAATTCTTGAATATTTCGCCACCGATTCCCACGCTATGGAGCTGATCCCGGAGAGCAATTTGCCGTCGGTTTCCATTTCCATTGGGGACGAAAATGCGCCGGAGCCCTTAAAAAACGCCAGCCTTGTGATTTCCAGCTATAAGCTTGCGGGTGACAAGATGGGTTATGTGGGGATTGTGGGGCCTACGCGGATGGATTACGCGAAGATTGCTGCGCGGCTGCAGCTTTTTTCCGAGAACCTGTCAAAAATTTTAGACGATATTTTAATTCATGAGGATGAAGGGAACGAATAATCTATGACAAAAAAGAGTAAAGAACCAAAGGATTTGCAGCCTGATGCGGAGGCGGTTGCAGCGGCTGCTGTAGAGGAAGTAGTTGCGGAGGAAAACCCCGTTGAAAAGGAGCTTGCAAATGTGAAAGAGCAGATGCTGCGCCTTGCGGCGGAGTATGACAATTTCCGCAAGCGGACAGGGCGTGAGCGGGAGGATGTGTATGCGGCGGCGTATGTGGACGCGGTTTTGAACTTCCTGCCGGTGGCGGACAATTTGGAGCGGGCGACTTTGAATGCTGACAGCTTGGAGGCTCTAAGTGAGGGTCTGAGCTTGATTACAAAGCAGTTTTTGTCGGCTTGCGAGAAGCTTGGGGTGAGCGAAATTCCTACGGCGGACGGGTTTGACCCGCTGCTGCACGAGGCGGTTATGCATGTGGAGGATGAAGCGTTGCCGCAAAACAGCGTGGCGGAGGTGCTCTTAAAGGGTTACACCGTGCGGGGTAAGGTGATTCGCCCGGCGATGGTTAAGGTCGCAAACTAAGGACTTGCAAACAAATTACTTATATATAAAATTATTATTTTTAGGAGGACATTCATATGGCAAAGATTATCGGTATTGACCTTGGTACAACAAATTCCTGCGTCGCGGTTATGGAAGGCGGCGAGGCTACAGTGCTTCCAAATAGTGAGGGTGCAAGAACGACGCCTTCCGTGGTTGCTTTTACAAAAAACGGCGAGCGTATTGTGGGTACGGCTGCGCGCCGTCAGGCAATTACGAATCCTGACCACACCATCGCGTCGATTAAGCGCGAGATGGGTACCAATTACAAGGTACAAATTGATGACAAAGCATATCCCCCGCAGGAGATTTCCGCGATGATTCTGCAGAAGCTGAAGACCGAGGCGGAAAGCTACCTTGGTTCCACAGTTACGCAGGCGGTTATTACGGTACCTGCTTACTTCTCCGACGCGCAGCGTCAGGCGACAAAGGACGCAGGCAAGATTGCCGGTCTTGAAGTGCTGCGTATTATTAACGAGCCGACTGCGGCTGCTTTGGCTTACGGCCTTGACAAGGAGCAAGAGCAAAAAATCATGGTATACGACCTGGGCGGCGGTACTTTTGACGTGTCGATTCTTGAAATCGGCGACGGCGTACTGGAGGTTCTTGCGACCAACGGTAACAACCGTTTGGGCGGCGACGACTTTGACCAGAAGGTTATGGACTTTATTGTTTCCGAGTTTAAGAAGAGCGCGGGTATTGACCTGACCGGAGATAAGATGGCGATGCAGCGGGTGAAGGAAGCGGCTGAAAAGGCGAAGATTGAGCTGTCGGGCATGGGTACTTCGAACATTAACCTGCCCTTTATTACGGCGGATGCCACCGGGCCGAAGCACCTTGATATGAACCTGACAAAGGCGAAATTTGACGAGCTGACAAGCTCCCTTGTAGAGGCTACTATGAAGCCGGTACGCCAAGCAATGGCCGACGCAGGACTGAAGCCTTCGGAGCTTTCAAAAGTACTGTTGGTTGGCGGTTCTACCCGTATTCCCGCTGTACAAGACGCGGTAAAGGCATACACGGGTGTTGATCCTTTTAAGGGTATTAACCCGGACGAATGTGTTGCTATGGGTGCGGCGATTCAGGGCGGCGTGTTGGCCGGTGATGTGAAGGATATCCTTCTTTTGGACGTTACACCGCTGTCCTTGGGGCTTGAAACCTACGGCGGCGTGTTTACAAAATTGATTGAGCGCAACACTACGATTCCTACCAAAAAGAGCCAGATTTTCTCTACCGCTGCGGACAATCAGCCCTCTGTTGAGGTGCATGTTTTGCAGGGTGAGCGTGAAATGGCGGCGGGTAATAAGACGCTTGGCCGCTTCCACTTGGATGGCATTTCCCCTGCGCCCCGCGGGATTCCTCAAATTGAGGTTTCCTTTGACATTGATGCAAATGGTATTGTGCATGTCGGTGCGAAGGATCTGGGTACGGGCAAGGAGCAGACGATTACCATTACGGCGTCGTCGAATATGTCTAAGGATGAGATTGAATCGGCGGTTGCCGAGGCTGAAAAATTTGCGGCAGAGGACAAGAAGAGCCGTGAGGCCGTTGAGGTTAAAAACCAGGCGGACAGCATGATTTATCAATGTGAGAAGACGCTTGGTGAGCTTGGCGATAAGGTTTCCGATGAGGAAAAAGAGCCGATTACTGCGGCGATTGAAAAGCTGAAGGAAACGGTGAAGGGCGACGATTTGGAAGCTATTAAGGCGGATACTGAGGAGCTTGCAAAGGCGTTTTATCCCGTGAGTGAGAAGCTGTATAAGGAAGCGGCTGAGGCTGCACAGGCTGCGGCGGCTGCAGAAGGCGGCGAGGGTGCTGCGGATGCAGGCGAAGTTCAGGCTGACTATACGGTAGAAGAAGAATAGGATTTACGGGAGGCTTTCTGCTTCGACAGAGGCTCCGCCGCCGCTAAGGCGGGGGGGCATCTCATGAATCAGCGGGGGTGCAATCCCCCTCTGATTCATGAGCAGTGCTTCGCACTGCTTTTGCCGCGATGAATGACGGAAACGGGGCAAAAGCCCGGCACATTTCATGTGCCAAGGAAAATCTTCGATTTTCCCCGTTTCACTTATTGAAGAGAAGAAAGAGGTTGCGCCGATGGCGGAAAAAAGAGATTATTATGAAGTCCTTGGGGTAACCAAAGCGGCAAGTGAGGACGAAATCAAGAAGGCATACCGTAAGGTTGCAAAGCAGCACCACCCGGACTTAAACCCCGGCAATAAAGACGCGGAGGCCAAGTTTAAGGAAGCCGGCGAGGCATACGAGGTGCTTTCTGACCCCGGTAAAAAGGGGCGGTATGACGCCTATGGCCATGCGGGTGTCGATCCAAGCTACGGCGGAGGCGGCCGGCCGGGCGGCGCAAGCTATACCGGTGGTTTTGAGGATTTTGACTTAGGCGATATTTTCGGCGCTTTCTTTGGCGGAGGCGGCGGATTTTCGTCGCGGCAGCAGCAGTCGCGGCAAAACGCGCCCACACAAGGGGAATCCTTAGGCGCGAAGATACCCATCACCTTTGAAGAAGCGGCCTTCGGCTGTGAAAAGGAGCTGTCGGTGACGCGGGTTGAAGGCTGCCCCGACTGTAAAGGCAGCGGTGCCGCCAAGGGCACTTCGCCCGAAACCTGCTCTGTTTGTAAGGGCAGCGGTCAGGTGCGCACAAACCAACGGACCATGTTCGGCACATTTGCTTCCACCACAACTTGTCATCATTGTAACGGCCGCGGCAAGGTTATCAAGACCCCTTGTGAAACCTGTAACGGCAACGGCACAGTTCGCAAGACCCGGAAGATTTCAGTTAACATTCCCGCTGGTGTTGACCACGACCAGACCATGATTTTGCGCGGTGAAGGTAATCACGGCAAGAACGGCGGCCCTGCCGGTGATATTCACTGTACGATTCACGTGCTGCCCAGCCAGAAGTTCACAAGAAAGCGCTTTGACGTGTACGCAAAGATGCACCTGACCTTTGCGCAGGCGGCGCTGGGTGCTGAAATGCAGGTGCCGACCATTCACGGCGACGTGACCTATTCCTTCCCGGAGGGTGTGCAAAACGGGGAGGTGCTCAAGATTAAAGGTAAGGGCATCCCGCGGCTGAACAGCACCGGCACAGGCGACCATATTCTCACGATTGTTGTGGATACGCCCAAGCATCTAAGCACAGCGCAGAAGGAAGCTCTGCGCAGTTTTGCGACCCTCTGCGGCGACAAGGGCTATGCAGAAGGCAAGGGTATTTTCGACAAAGGCAAGTATAAAAAGTAAATGAAAAAAGCCTCTTATTGTAGAAAAATTTACAATAAGAGGCTTCTTTTTATGCAATAACAGTTTTATCCCAAATCTCGGTCAAATCCCGCAATGCGCTTTGCGTATTCCGCGCACAGCTCCTCAGCAATCTCCTCGCTGGCACCTTCTACGCTGATGCGGAGGCTCTCCTTTATGACGCTGGGGGTAATGTGCACCCACGCGCCGTCTACGCAGGTTTTCATTCCCTCAAACAGCTCACGGGAATTGCCTTCGAAGCTGTCGCATACGGAATGCATGACCTTTGCCTTGTTGTTTTTTAGGCTGATTTCCTTTGAGAGAATGGCAAACTTTGGTGCCATGGCTGCAATTTTTGAAAGACTCAGGTTGTTTTTTGCCATATATTCAGTGACCTTTGCCGCTGCAAAAATGCCGTCGCGCATGTACCGTTGGCGGTAGTATAGCTCCTTCGCCTTGACTCCGTCACGGCCTACCCGCAAGAGCTTTATGCCGTATTCTGCCGCTAAATCATCAAGGGCAGCGGGGGCGTTATAGCTTGCGGCAAGTTCTTTTGCGCCTTCTTCAATGGCGCACATGGCGGTGATGCAAAGGGATTGCGGATAGGTATAGCGGATGCCGTTTTCGTCGGCAAGCATGAGCTGCAGTCCGTCCACTGACAGCTCAAAGGCAGGAATGCCCAGCCGTGCCGTCCGCAGCTTGCAGCCGCAGCGCCGCAGTGCTTCCTTCAAAATAAAGCCCATTTCCCCCGCAGATGTCACGGCAACAAAAATGCCGTTGCAGTGCACCCCCCGCGCCGCCTCCGCAATATAGGCGTGGAGGAGTCCGCTGGTTTTGTCCGCCGGGCCGCTTTTTAGAGGCGACACACGGTTGAGCTCGCCGCGGAGGATTTCGTTTTCCAGCTGTTTTGCCAAGTATCGGTCAATGGGCAGTCCGTATTGGTCAAAAAGAGTCAGCTTTGCCAGTACCCCGCTTTGCTCTATGTGAACAGAAATATTCAGGTCAAGGATGTCCGAAATAAAGGCGGTCAATGATGGAAAATGGCTGTCATGCTGCAGCACCGCACCTCCGGATGCACTGACCCCGGAAGCAAGACTGCTTGCCAGTGCCATGGGATAGGCCTCCTTGGATGAGGCCAGTCCCACTCTCGGATTTTTTATCACATTGCCGATGGCAAGCCCCAGCCGCAGGCAGTATTCCGGCGTAATGAGCGTTTCCGACGCCAGCATAATGCTTCCGTCAAAGTGTGCCTCTGCGCCGATGTTGCTCTTGACGTCGCTTGCGATGCGGGTGTGGTCAGCGATGACCTTGTCCGCCCAGACGCGCACGCTGTCGCCGATGATTACATGGTCGCCCACCCGGGCATTCGGCCCGATGACTGCGCCTTCCCGCGCTTGGGTATGCCGTCCCACAATGCTGCCGGGACAGAGAATAGCGCCCTGTACATTTGCACCCCTCGAAACCCGCCCTGCAATGACCGAGCCTTGCACGGTTGCACCGCTTTCAATGTACGCGCCGGAAAGCAGGATTGTATTTTCGCCGATTTTTGCCCCTTCTTCAATTTCCACATCCTTGTCGATGAAAATCGCGCCGGTGTAGGAAATATTTTTTTGCAGGGGCAGCTTGTGGAGAACCTTGCCGGTTTCGGCGTAACGTCCTGTTTCCAGCTGCACTTTTTTACCCAGCGCGTCAATGGAGGACTGTAGATATTCCTTGCAATCGCCCATGTCCCGCCAGTAGCCTTCGCACTGAAAGGTCTTCATTTTTTGCCGCTCGGCAAGAAGGATAGGGAAGAGGTCCTTTGCGAAATCGAACTTAATTCCTACCGGGATTTTTGCAAGAACGGAGGGGGACAAGATGTAAATGCCGGTATTGATGCTGTCGGAGAACACCTGGTTCCAGGAGGGCTTTTCCACGAACTGGGTGATATTTTGCTCCTTGTCGGTGAGCACGATGCCGTATTCTAAGGGGGAATCATGATGGTAGGTGACCACGGTTACGGCGTTTTGCTCCCTGTTATGAAAGGCAATGGCGTCGCTGAGATTCAGGTCGCATACGGCGTCGCCGGACAGGACAATGAAGGATTCGCTGCCAATGAACTGTTCCCCTTGCTTTACGCTGCCCGCCGTGCCAAGGGGTGCGTCCTCCACAAAATATTCCAGATGAACACCCTGCTCGCTGCCGTTTCCCAGATGGTCCATAATCACCATAGGGCGATAGGCCAGGGTGATGCCGATGTCCTTGATGCCGTGCTTTTTCAAGAGGTCAATGCTATGCTCGATGACCGGCTTGTCAAGGAGCTTTACCATGGGCTTTGGGATGTTGAGTGTCAGCGGACGAAGCCGCGTACCTTCGCCGCCTGCCATTAAGATTGCTTTCATAAAATCCTCCTCCTGCAACAATTTAAACGATTATATATTCTGCTTTAGTATACCTTGCAGCAGAGGAGATTATACTTGGTTTTGCCGTGAAATTATTTTATAAAAAACGCGTTTCCCCCTTTACTTTCGGCTGTCTTTTCTATATAATGATATTACTGATGTGAAAATTCAATTGCAGAAAGGCTGCTTTCATATGGATAGAGAAAAATTAGCAAATCTTTTGTTTCCGAATGCGCTGTTAACCATTGCCGATATCGAGGCAAAGTACCCCAAAAGAGTGCTCCAAGAGGGCGCAAAGGTGACCCGTATGGCACCCAGCCCCACGGGCTTTATGCACCTTGGGAACCTGCTTGCCGCAACGGCGGCGGAGCGGCTTGCCCACCAGTCTGGCGGCGTTTTTTACCTGCGCATTGAGGACACCGACCAGAAGCGGGAGGTGGAAGGCGGTGTGCAAGCGATACTGGACGCTTTTTCGGCGTATAACTTACATTTTGACGAGGGCGCGACAGTGGACGGCGACAACGGCGCCTATGCACCCTATCGGCAACGGGCGCGTGCGGAGCTGTATCAGGCCTATGCAAAGGTGCTTGTGCAGGAAGGGCTTGCGTACCCCTGTTTTTGCAGTGAGGCGGCTCTTTCCGAAGCCCACGCAAAGCAGGAGGCCGAAAAGGCCAACTTCGGGTATTACGGCAAGTGGGCGGCCCATCGGGACATGCCACTTGCGGATATTGAGGCGGAGCTTCAAAAGAGCACTCCCTTTGTTTTGCGCTTTAGAAGTGAGGGTGACTCGGAGAAAAAGCTGCCTTTTACCGACCTTGTAAAAGGTACCATGGAGCTGCCGGAGAACAATATGGATATTGTGCTTCTAAAGTCGGACGGCATCCCTACCTATCATTTTGCGCATATTATTGACGATACCCTGATGGGGACGACCCATGTTGTGCGGGGGGACGAATGGCTGGCGACACTGCCGGTGCATTTGCAGCTTTTTAAGGCGCTGGCCTTGACGCCGCCCAAGTATCTGCACATTGCGCCCCTTATGAAGCAGGACGGGGAGAGCAAGCGCAAGCTGTCCAAGCGTAAGGACCCTGAGCTGTCTCTGTCGTATTACGCTGCGGAGGGCTATCCTGTGCTGGCGGTGATGGAGTATCTGTTGACCCTTTTAAACTCCAATTTTGAGGAATGGCGGATGGCGAATCCGGCTGCCTCTTATACTGACTTCCCCTTTTCGCCCAAAAAGATGTCGGCAAGCGGCGCTTTATTCGACCTGTCCAAGCTGCGGGATATTTCCAAGACGGTGCTGTCGAGGCTGACGGCGGACGAGGTTTACGCTTTGCTTCTTGAATATTCGAAGGCGCATGATGACGAATTGTTTGCCCTTCTTTCCGGCGATGCCGCTTACGCAAAGGCGATACTTTCTATCGGCCGCGGGGGTGAAAAGCCCCGGAAGGACTTTGTCGCTTTATCTGAGGTGAAGGGGTATCTCTCCTTCTTTTACGAACAACTTTTTGCGCCGGAGCAATCTTACCCGGAAAGCATTTCGGCGGCAGAGCGGAAGGCGCTTCTTGCGGATTTGCTGCAGGGTTATGACGAGGGCGACGAGCAGTCAGTTTGGTTTGACAAGATGAAGGATGTTGCACGCAAGCACGGTTTTGCGGACAATACTAAGGAATATAAAAAGAATCCCGAGGGCTTCAAGGGGCATATCGGCGATGTGTCGATGGTGCTTCGCGTGGCGGTTTGCGGGCGGCAAAATGCGCCGGACCTGCATGCTTCTATGCAGATTTTGGGACATGAGCGTATTACAAAAAGAATAGAGGAGGCAATGCTTCATGTGTGAACCTACGGAAATTATGGCATCGAATTTTATTCATGAGATTATTGATAAAGACCTTGCGGAGGGGCGTATTGAAAAGGTTCACACACGGTTTCCGCCGGAGCCGAACGGGTACTTGCACATCGGGCATGCTAAAGGCATTCTCATCAACTACCTGACCGCAAAAAAGTACGGCGGGAGTTTCAACCTGCGCTATGACGACACCAACCCGGCAAAAGAGGACGACGAATTCGTAAAGTCGATTTATGAAGATATGCGCTGGCTTGGCGTTGACCCTGACGGCGGTGTCTTTTTTGGCAGTGATTATTTCCCGCAGTGCTATGATTTTGCGGTGCAGCTGATTAAGGACGGCAAGGCGTATATTTGCGATTTGTCGCCGGAGGAGATGCGGGAATACCGCGGCACCCTTCATGAGCCGGGCAAAAACAGCCCCTACCGTGAGCGTGGTGCGGAAGAAAACCTTGCGCTGTTTGCAGAGATGCGGGCGGGCGGTATTGCCGATGGGACAAAAACCCTGCGGGCAAAAATTGACATGAGTTCGCCGAATTTGAATATGCGTGACCCGGTTATTTACCGTATTTTGCATGCCCATCATCATCGGCAGGGGGATGCGTGGTGCATCTATCCCATGTATGATTTTGCCCATCCGATTCAGGACGCGTTGGAGGGGATTACTCATTCCTGTTGTTCTATTGAGTTTGAAAATCACCGGCCGTTATATGACTGGGTGATTGAAAATATCGGTTTTGAGCACCAGCCGCACCAGTATGAATTTGCCAAGCTGAACATCACTTACACCATGATGGGCAAGCGGTATTTGCGGGAGCTTGTGGAGCGGGGCATTGTTGACGGATGGGATGACCCGCGGATGCCGACTATTTGCGGGCTGCGCCGCCGGGGGTATACAAGTGCTTCAATTACCGATTTTATCAAACGGGTGGGTGTGGCCAAAAGCTATAACCTTGTGGATATTTCCCTCTTGGATTTCTGCATTCGGGATGAGCTTTCCAAGACGGCCCTTCGCCGTGTGGCGGTTTTAGACCCCATAAAAGTGATACTCACCAACTATCCCGAGGGGCAGAGCGAGGATGTTACCCTACAGAATAACCCGGAGGATCCGGAGGCAGGGACACGGACGCTTGCCATTTCGCGGGAGCTTTATATTGACCGCGCCGACTTTGAGGAGGTACCGCCGCCCAAGTTCCATCGGCTTAGCGTCGGCAAGGAAGTGCGCCTAATGGGCACCTATTTTATTACCTGTCAGGAGATTGTAAAGGACGAGGCAGGCAAGGTTACCGAGCTTCACTGCACCTATGACCCTGCGACCTTTAGCGGCAGTTCGCC
>JGI994J12354_10002548_pt1 | contig 17650 bp, 23 predicted proteins | sample IntmicLarv3ML3BL_FD_12354 | JGI IMG/M metagenome (IMG submission 12354) | reverse complement strand
AATTAATAGTATTTCTTTATGGGAGGTTTTACAAATGAATATTGACACAACAGTAATTAGTGCGATGATTGCGACTTTCACGGCTATTATTATTTCGATTGTTACAAACTATTTTGGCAAGAAAAACACTTTAATATTCGAAGAGAGAAAGTTGAAGCAACAGTATTACATTGAATATATTCAAGCTCTTAGCGAAAATATGAACAATCTTGATTCAGCCGAAGCTACAATTCGCTCAAATCACGCGTTTAACAATCTGCTTGTCGTTGCCAGCCCTAAAGTCATTGCTGCACTTTATGAGTATAACGACTTGCAGATAAATCACTTGAAATATAACAATATACAAAATCACACTTTAAAATTCACCCTGGCACTAACCAAAATAATTCAAACAATGCGGCAAGATTTATACGGAAACAAGAACCATGTCAATGATGGCATTCCCGATATTTATTTTCTAAGCGGAGTTTTAAAAGTTAGGAGCGATGATAGCTGTGACCTATGAAAATTGGATTGAACTTCTTGTTCCGCTAATCGGAATCATTGTCGCCATAATATCAGCGGGATTAACGTATTTGTTTGCAAAGAAAAAACAGATTATGGCAGACGAGACTCGTCTGAAAGAAAAATATTATTTAAGCTATATAGAGGCGGTAAGCAGCAGTGTAATATCCGACCATTCCGAAAAATCACGCAATCAACTAGCAGATGCTCAAAACCAGTTGTTGCTTGTTGGAAGCGCTGAAGTCGTTGCAAAATTAATGATTTTTCATGAGTATGTCAAAGCATCCAATCACAACAAGTTCAATGTAGATATGCATGATGAACTTCTTACAGATTTGTTGAAAAGTATGCGAGATGACTTATATAAAAATAAAAATGTTAATGTTGGTTATCCTATCATACATCTTACAGGAAAAGCGCCAAGAAAATAATTATGCGTTTTAGCATTAGTATCTTCTCCGACTTAAATATCGATAGGCGGATTGCTCGATGATACTAAAAATTTTACTCAAAACATTATAGAAATAAATAGCTGTCGAAATTTATTATCTCAACAGCCGTAAAATCTATTTTTATCATAGTTTTATTTAAGGCTACTTAATTTCCTATATAAGGTCGCTTTCTTAACCCCGGTCAGTTCTTGAATCTCACGAATTGAATACTGCTGAGTATTATACAATTTAACGGCTTTTTTGACATCTGCTTCGTTGGATTTAGGTCTTCCTCCGACTCTGCCCCTCGCTCTCGCAGCGTTTAATCCCTCTCGAGTTCTATCGGCTATGACATCTCTCTCAAATTGGGCTATCGCGCTCATTAATGTAAACAAGAGCTTCCCGGTGCTTGTTTTAGTATCGATAGATTCTTTCAAGCTAATAAGATGAACCCCTTTGGACTGGAATAATTCCGTAAGTTCAATTAAGTCTTTCGTGCTGCGTCCCAACCTCGAAAGGGATTCGATAACAACCGTATCACCTTCGGTTATTCGGTCAATTAACTTCGACAGCTCCGGTCGTTCTCGTTTAGTACCGGTCAGCTTTTCATTATACATTTGCTCGACACCATATTTTTCAAGAGCATCAAGTTGTCTGTCTAAATTTTGGCTGTCAGTGCTGACACGGGCATAACCAAAAACATAATTTTTCATATGAACCTCCAATCGATTAAATTAGTTTCAAAAACCCACGAGATATGCAACTTTGATTTTGGAACGAGTTTTGAAACGAAACGCCCCTCAAAATCATATGTTTTCGGAATGTGTTTCTATATTATAAAAACCGTATCAAAAACGAGGGTTTTTGATACAACAACATCAATATTCATCCGGAGTAAAAATAGTGGTTGACATTCTGTCAGCCGTCGTCATAATCCAAATTTTTTCACCATTTGCAGCATAGTATGACGAAAACACTCGTTTCCCATCAACAATGTCTGGGTTTCCCAATGTTCTTTCCAACTCGTACAAATCGTTGTTATCGCCGGCAGCATGGCGGTCAATCAATGCAAACATTTCTTTTTCATCCAATAGCTCCGATGCACCTGCCGTTACTACAATCCTCCCCAATGGAAATTCTGAATTCATACATAGCTGTTCCTTCCATAACGAATAAAACTTCAATTAACCTTGCGACAAATATTTTTTAACTTCTTTCTCTATCCTGCCTTTTGTTATTAGTACAGGCTTTTTCATCACACAAATTGTAATGAAATCCACTCCGACAGTATAGGTTGCTTCAAAATTGAAGCCGGAGCCATATCCATGTTTGTCGTCGCCTGCAAAGAAAATGTTGTGTTTCTCAGCAGCGCGCTTACCTTTCTCTAACACCGCTTGTATATCTTTAGGTCGTTCAACCGTAATCGTCATTGACATTAATAACCCCGCCTTAAAAATAAAATATAGGAGCAACCGTCATGGATGCCCCTGTTTTTGAGCCTTATGCTTTATGCAAAATTCGTCGTTTCTCTTGGTTTTGTTTTGCGAATGTAGTCAATAACCTTGATTACAGACTTAACCGCCGCAACTATTGCCGAAACTACCATTAACACAACTTCAATAATTTTACGTTTAACCATTTTTCAAATCTCCCTTCATCGATGTATTTAAATTACTATAACAAGAACAAACAGCACCCGCAATCTGCAAAGAAATAAGCCAATGTCGGAAGGAGGCAAGAACATTTTATGAAGCCGAAAGGCGTAAGAAAATGTGTCTGCCGGTTTCCGTAATTGGCGAAATGATTTTGTTAAAGAGCAAATTCAGATGGGATCTCTTGCAGATCCTAATGAATTTGCGACTTGCTTGTGAATTCGGTACTTTGGGTTAAACCGCAAAGCGCCCAATCATTTGACTGCGTAATACTGATTCGGCTATCCATTACGAATGCTGCTTTTCTGTTCTTTTTGTTTTATGTGCTTTTTGCAATCTGCGATATGTCTCACAGCATCTCGGGATCCTACCGCACCCGGTAGGAGGCTGAGACTCAAGATTTTATCCGAGAAAATCTGTGGATAAAGCGGGCGAAAGTGTAGACTATAAGTAACATTTCGAGGAAATCTTATCGGAGTTTCTATTGACAATCCGCAGTTCATCTGTTAAAACTCGCACCGGCGTCGGACCTGACGTGCCCGCGGCTTGCAGTCTTCTCCCTCGTCACCCTATCCATGCGGTGCTTCAGCGTAACACTTGAAGCGTTCGGTTATATATACAAACCAAACTATTCATTGCAAAAAGCCTTTCTCTACGCGGATAAATCGGCTTTAATACTCGCCAAAATATCTATACCGTTTTTCTCGCCGTATTGTTTTATAACGTAATTGATGTAATCTTTTTCAATCATGCAATAATAAGAAATCAGCCCGTTCAGCACTTGAACATCATGCAAATCCCAGCTCTCGCCTGACTTTTTACAGCGAACATAACCATCAAGCATCGCCTTAAAATGCTTCTTTTTCTTGTGCCCGATAGTGATTTGATTATCCTTATTCAACATAACCCCCAAATTCCAGTTTCTACCCGAACTTGAACCGTACCTTGTTTTACTTTGGTTAATACTAAACGGTGCATTGAATTCTTCAAGAGTTTTGGAAATAAACGCTTGAACCCGATTTTTATCGAAATCATATTGGCACGAAATCAAAAGGTCATCGGCATATCTGGTGTAGACGAACCGTTTCCTGTCAAAATTTCTCAAAGCGTTGCTGATACGGTGGTCTAGAGGAATCATCATCACGTTTGTTATAAATGGTGAAATCGGTGTGCCTTGGGGCAAGCCGCCGTTTAGAAAGCATAGGCTAAGTGCTTTCAGCAATTCATTACGACCTGCTGTTGAGTTGACAATTTCGCTGAATGGGAAAATCTGACTGAACATAGAAAACACAAAATCAGGTGTTGTGCTGCCGAAGAAGTTTGAAAAATCTAACTTTATAAACCACTTGCTCTCGTTCCGTTGGTGGCGCTTAACTGCGTCAACCGTGCTTCTTCCACGAACGTACGCAAACGCCGATGTGTGATATAAAGCAAACATATTCTCTTCAAATATATCCTTTAACTGTCTCAACGCTGTCATCAGCTCCGGTGTGGGTGCGTCGATTCTTCTTAACCCGCCGCTGTTTTTGGGAATATGGAACGTATTATAAAGAGAAACCCTGTCCTTTGTGAACAGAGCTTCGTGGGTTTGGTTGAACGCGGTTAATAACGAAATCATGTGAGCAACGTCAGTATTATCAAGCAATTTCAGGTTAATATTATCCGTGAAATGCGTTCGCGTGTTTGATGTGTTATAAGAAACATATTTGCTTAAATCTGTCACACCTGCCATCATATCCTCGAAGGAAATTTGACGATAGGCAGGCGGTTGTTTTATTGTGATATATGGCATAGCTTCCCTCCCCAATAAAAATACGCCTGAATCAAACGACACAGGCGTAAAACAAAGACAATTATATTTTTTGCAGCTTTTCAATCAACGGCGGAATGTCATTCGATAACGCATCCCAAATCACTTTGGACTGTATGCCGTCGTAATCATGCACAACCCTATTTCGAATGCTTTTAAGCGCATTCCAAGGTATTTCGTCGTGATTTGTTTTCACTTCTTCACTCAACCTCGCGACAAGTTCGCCGAGCTGTGACAGTGAGAAAATCGAAAATGTGAGAACCAATTCATTAGAATTGAACGACTCAAAATCTAAGCCCTTAACATATTTAACAGAATCCTCGCAATATTTTATCATTTTTTCGAGAATAATTTTATCCTTAACGCTCATATACCACAACCCCTGTTTCGTTGATTTCCCGCTCTACGTGGGAATTAGGTATAATATCCAAGTCGGGAAGCAAATCAATATCCATGTCAAAAGCATCCTCAAGTTTGGATTTCAAATCATAAAAAGCCAAACCGGTGATATTGCCGTTGCTGCTCATAAATAAATCAATATCCGAGTTTTCAGAGGCAATTCCTTTTGCATACGAGCCGAAAAGGATTATTTTTTCAACTTCCGAATCCCTTGCAATAGGTTCAACAACGGATTTAATATCCGCTAAACTTAACATGGTTTTCACCCCTTGTTCATTATTTCTCAAATAAACATCCTTCTGACTTCTTCGTGCGAACGAACCCGACATTCATTCATGTCGAGCAAACCCGCCTTTACGTTGCTTATGACATACAATTCATACAAAACGTCCTCGAAAGAAACATCTTCCGGCAGCGCATTAATCACATTTAACACTTCTTGTTTTGACATGGTTTTCACGCTCCTCTTTACTGTTATTATACCACAAAATGCACCTCTTGCAACATATTATTTGATTTACCTATAATAAGATCACAGTCCCCATTCCCACCCTCGAAAGATAAAATCCGGCACCGGTTGTAACATTACCCGCGGTTTACGTTGGTACTTCTTCCCGCATAATTTGTACCCTTGTGACAGTATGACTATATACTTAACTATCAAACAAAGTCCGTCGTTTGTTGAAAGCGGCATTAGCCAATGGTTGTACAGGTACCTCCTGACAGGCTGCGCCGCGCTTCTAATCTCTCTACCAACTGCTTTACACCAGTTCGACCGTCCAATTCAGACCCTGAAGTTTAGTGTCAATTTCACGATATTCCTTGGAAAGTTTATTGATTTGGCTTTGTAATTCATTAGTATCTAAGCAGCGAACAAACTTAATTTCATTTCGGCTATACCTGTCGGATCGAATCATCGCCGACTCGTAAAACTCACGATACGCCTTGATTCTCGAACCCAAGCAATCCCGTTGAGCAATAGCATCGGCGATATTTGTTTCTTCATCGAATAATGCTGCGTTGTTCGTTCTGTTAATCCGCTGAACCAAATCAAGCAGATATTTCATGTTTCCAACATATTCGGCAATCAATTCTTGAGGATTTTCTGAGGGCGAATCACCCTCTTGAACTTTTGTGTTAGTTTTGATACGGTTGATCAACTGCCCGTTTTTCTTCTGTATTTCCGCTCTTTCGATAAGTGCTTCCGCAAGTTTCATGTCGTCAGCTTCCTTTCTTCTTTTTGTTTTTGATTTATGTAAACTTTTTTCGTTTGTAATCTGCGCCGCAACTACACGCCGCCTTCGAATATGCATCCGGAGCTGCAGGCGACGGGCTCATCGGGGAATTCGCGAGAGGATTTCGAGGAAAACATTGGTTTTATCAGCTTTTCAACGAGCTATTATAAAACCTTATTTATTTTTGAAGCCAAGTTCCAGATGCAAAAGCTTGTCAGGCACATCCGTCCGGATACCTCGATCCCCTCCGTTTTCCTCACCTTTCGTTACTTTGGGTTAAAACCTCAAAGCTCCCTGTTTTAAAGGAATATACATTACAAACCTTATGAACCTTTTTAAAAAGCGTCCAAAATGAAATTGAACGCATCCAACAGAATCAACTTTTTCAGCCCTTTTCCTTTAACGAAATTGACAAAGTTCGACACGCCCAACGAGCAAATCGTTCTAACCGTCGGAGCTACCGACAACGTAACATTGCAAGCCGACATCGGCGTTTCTGCTGTGGCTTCCTCATGCGAAAAGTCCATAGAACGCAGAAAATCATCAACCATTTCCATGTCTGACCAGTCGGCGGCATAATGCTGGGCATCTTCAAGCCGAGTTCGGAAGTCAAACATAGCTTTTATGTATGGATTGTTTTTGTTGGTTGCCGCTATTTCCCGCCGTAAGTCGATATTGTCAACACACAAGAAAACATATCCCGACAGTTTCTGTTCTGTGTATCCCAACCCCTCAACCTTTATAACATTTTCGATTTCCGGATTGATTTCACGCAGAATATCAACAAGTGCGTCAACCTTTGCCATTCCGATATGTTTTTGTGTAAACATTTGATTCGCAAGGTTTTTCGGCTCTACCGTATCGAAATCATACAGCGTTATTTTCGTTAATCCGAACCTAACAAGCAGCTCTGCCGCCGTTGAACCAACAGAACCGCAGCCGATTATATGCACGCGCTCCTTGCAGTCCTCCGGCTTGAAAAAGTCGTAGGATTTTGATAGATTTAAAACCGCCATGACCGCCCTCCCAAGTCGTATTGGTCGTACAATCCATATGTCGAATATTCATATTCCTCTAAATCACGGTCAACCGTGGTTTTATCGTACTTATAGCCTTTATACTTTTTGGATTCTACCTTTTTCATAGCACCGGCTTTCCGAACTTTTTCTTTGGCATCAGCCAGAAATTCACCCAGTCCATCATCGTCGATTAGCTTGACAGTAACATCTTTATCTTCGTATAAAATATTCTTCTCCATATCGTAAATCAAGGTATGTATGGACAGCGACTTATTCCAAACCATGAAGATATAGAACATATCCGGTTCTAATTGGTCCAGTATCTGCTGCCGGTGACGTTCGTCAACACCTGATGGAGTTACTCCCATATTACAATGAGAATGCCCCTGCATACGAATTTTGCTGAATGTATCGTCGTCAAGCCCGTAAAGCCAATTTGTATATGATTCTTGGTCGGTATTAACCGTTGCTCCCGTGACTTCCTGCGGGTAAACGAAAATGTCTTCTATTATGAATTCATCATCGCAAATCCGAGAGACTGTTCCATGCCAGCCTACTTCATCAGTGAAGTTAGTTACCAACGCAAGAGTTTTCCTGTATGCTTCGGGCGTTAGCCAGACGATAGCGTTACGGTCCTCACATTTGAAGCTCTTGCTGTAATTGAACTTCCCATCCGACATTTTTATTTCATCAAGAGCTGAAGCGAAATCATCCTTCGCAGCCCGCTTCATTTCTTCCGTCATTACTATGGGTCTCGGCATTATCGATCGCCTCCTTCCTGCTCCCTAATAGCTTCCAACGGCGAAAGCAAAGTACCGTCTGTTTTTTCTAAACATTTGACAGATGTGTATGATAAATCCTTGCCGAGAGCCGATATTATCGCCGAATCGTAAAAGTTTAGATTTCTCGCGGAAACGACCGCTTGGTCAATCGCCCCGACATAATCGTGCTTTTGCATATACTCTTGAAAACGAGCGGCATAACTGCCGATGCAACCGAATTGCTGAATGTGGGGGTTCGGCAAATATGTTCTGCTTTCAGGCGGGAACATATAGTGTGCCAGCGCTCTCAACCCGGTTCTTATGTCAGCCGAATACGCAGCACACATACGCAGTTTATAAATGCCGTCGTTGAATATCGACCTGTACAGCTTTTCCATTTGAGATTTAGTGACAGTTGAATTTATGTTGTTATACATGAACCCGCCGTGATTTCCGACATACATCTCGAACGCGTCTTCGTCATAAACGTCGGCGTAGCCATGTGCGACAAATTCAATCATAGAGCCGTTAACCCTGATTATGCTGAGGTTTTTATTGCACATGAAATATTCCATAAGTTCTGAATCTCCGGAGTGTTCGTTTACGGCGCACGCCAACCCTGCGAGCATATATTGGCGGTCTTGAATAGTTTGAAATATATCTCTTGCTGCGGTCATGTGGCTGTTGTAACTGTTTTGATATGTGTCGATTTCATTTTGAATTTCATTAAGCCTGACACGTTCATAAGCTGTTTCAAATCCCATCAGCTTAGTGCGAATAATTTCAGACCTGATATCGAGGTCGTTGATAAATTCTTCGATTAACATTTCATAATCAACAGCCGATTTATTGCCGAGACTTTTAAGAAGAGCCGTTTCTTTTTCTGTCAGAGAATTGTCGGTGAACAGGCACGGAAGGTATTTCGGAAGCATCATTTGCAAAGCATGGAAATGTTTTAGGTCTAATTTGTCGGTGAATATAACGGTGTTTTTTTCGGTATCGTCTGTGTAGAATAGGGCGTTCAGATTACGAGCATAGAAAACCTTTAAATCATCCCTGCGGGTGTAATTACTCATGTGGCGCTTACCCGTACCTACATTCGCCCTTACCGTTTCTAACATCTTTTCGCCGACGTTTGTATACACAGTATAAACTATACAAATGTTGTGTTCCGATTCCGTTAGATATTTAAGTGAATCAGGAATAAAACAGCTCATACGCTGAGATGGAGTTGCAATCGAAATAGCATTTTCGGAAACGTGCACCGCTTTACAGGAAAGTCTGACTGTTTCATTCGACGGCAGACGCTTATGAAGCAATGCCCGCAACGTCGCCAAAAACGATTGGTCGGGAGCTCCCGACGCTGTTATGTTTGAGAATAATCGATCCGTCGTTTCATCTGTTAATGCGGTCGAATAAATGGGTTTGTTGAACATCGGGAGTGCCTCCTTCCTTTACCAATTGATTATAGCAATTTTCTTAGACATAGACATAATTAAGCGTATATTCGTAGTGCCGGAGAAACAGTGTTTTTTGCGTTCTTTGCGAAAAACACGAGTTCGGAGGCGTTTACGCAGAATAGCTTAATTATGTCAACCTAAAATAAAATTGCTATAAATAATTCATGCCGAAGTATAGGCATTGTCTGCCTTGACGACATTAAGCAAATAACATTTTTCGGTAATCCCAAAATCAGCGAAGGTTTTGTCCAAATCTCCGGGATTGAGCGTTGAGCCATCGAGGTTCATAATCCCGCGAGTATAATCAATTTCCGCTTCTTCCAACGCTTCTCTCAGCGTCATGTTTTCGTCAAGAATCTCGCTCGACCGCTTGACGTTGTTGCCCATTGTCACTTTTATCATAGAATTTTCCTCCAATTCATAGTAATACTAATTCATTATTAAACCATAACCAGCGGAGTGCTGCAAAACGCCAGAGGGCGTTTTGCGTTTTAAGCGACAGATGGTTATGTGTTTAATCTGAATTAGTATAAAGTAGTTTTAAATTATTACTTAAAATAGTTGAAGGAGCCGTAAAAACGGCTCCCCCTTGTTGTTTCGCTATTCGATTAATCAAACGATTGTTAAAGTCATAAAATTTTTAAAAACGGCCAGAAATCGCCCAAGGAACACGGTCGTTTTCTGCAACAAAATTTTATTTTTGAATGAGTCATCGTTTGATTGACCTAAACGCTAACCACGATGTTTTCGGCAATAGCATTTCGCTCTGTGCGAATATCATCAAGCGTCTCTGCGATTTCTGCCTCGATTGCTTTGAGATTAGCCAACGCCAAACCGGCCTTGTCGAGAACATACTCTTTCGCATCATTAACATCCACCGGAATCGGCAATGTAGCCGTTGCCAGCTTCTCATCGTCATTCGACACTCCGCCGAAACTGATACCAAAATCGTTAACGCTGTTAGCACCGATACCCACCTTAAACAAGGTTTCTTTCGTTTCCGGGTCTGTGATTGACAACGCTGACGGTCGGTACTTCTTGATTGTTTGCAGGTCTTCCATCGTTACGCTTGATGTTATAACGTAGCTTTGACCCGCAATTGTGGTTTTTGCCATTTGGGAATTCCCCTTCCTTATGATATTTGGGCGCATATGTATCGCCCCATTTATATAGAATATATAAGTGAAAATGGCGTATATACGGTTAGCGTACATCCTTTTGCATAATATAATGCGGTGACTCAGGTTTATAACCCATACCATAACCAACACACATAATTTTGAAGCCATATTTCTTATAGATATGAATCGCCGGGACATTATCTTTATAGACAGACAGTATCAGCTTTTTGTCACTAAACCGTTTTAATACGTATCGGAAAAGATATTGACCGATTCCTTTGTTTTGAAGGGATTTATTAACAAAGAAAAATGACAGTTCGCAATTGTCACTATATTCATCAACCCGTATGATGCCGTCCAGCTTATCGCCGTTGAAATATCCATAAACAAAGAATTCATCATTATGAACAATCATAGAAAACGGAAATGTTTCCGGGGTGATACCGACCCAGTCATCCATCTTGAAAAACCAGTCGGCAAAATATTTATCGGTAACATCCTCTTCGGTTACCTCTCTGATTGCGGATAAATCAAAGGATTCTTTAAAAATGTCACAAGCCGTAATTTCGGTTTCGGCAAAGACGGTCGAGATTGCGCCAATATTTCTGACTTTCTTCTCTTTGTATTCCGCTAACATTTCTTTGACAAAAAAAGCTGTATATGGTACTTCTTTAATATTTGCCTCGAAAAACGAAGAAATTAATCCGTCCTTAAACCGGATATAATATATGTAACCTTTGGAATCATTTAAAACCGTTCTCGATGTAATTTCTTCTACATGACCAACCTCGCCGTTACGATGCCTTTCATTAATGATTTTAACCCTTGTGCCTACGGGATGTTTGGGTTCAGTTTTAACCATTTGAAATCATTCCTTTGCTGTTTTAATAAATTTCTTTATCATTTGGTAAAAGCAGGAATGAAAACAGGGATTCCCAATTGCGGGAATCCCTGTTAATGAGCTGTTTAGGTGTTACAACATACGACATCGGCGTTGAGTTTTAACTTAATAATACAACCTATAAAATTACTGCTTATTAATAGTGACAGTCCGCGTTTCAGCATTCCAGTCAACAACCGCACCAAGCGCTTCGGCGACGTATCTCAACGGCACAAACGTGCGCCCTTCAGCGGACAACACCGCCGTTCCCATTCCATCGGGAAGCTGTGCATCAATTACAACCTCTACTTTAGAATCACCGAGAGTTATCGTGACGGTTTTGCTTTCGGCATTCCAATCAACGACCGCACCTAAAGATTCCGATATGGCACGAAGGGGAACCATTGTGCGGCCTTCTTCGGAAATATACGGCACTACAAAGTTAGCTTCATCGATTTTGATGTTTTCGCCGTTCTTTGTAAGATACTCGTCACCGATGGTCATTGTTACGGTCGTTTCAATTGAATCAGTTTCAATTGAATCAGCCGATTCGGCAATAGATATTGTTTTCAGACCTCTCCCCATGAAAGAAGAACATATTCGTATTCCGTTTTCGTCATTAAATTTCTCTTTTGTTAAAGTCAACTCATAATCTTTATCCGGGTAGGGTACCCTCGCATTGCCTTCTATAAAGCAAGATTCGCCTATAACATCAATTTCAAACAAAAGACCGGCAAGCCTTTGAGCAACTTTTGTTCCCTCCGGGAAAATATACGCTCCGCCGTAAAAGCCAAGATCCGGATCTTCTCCGATAGATTCTTCGGAAAACAGCAGTACGCTTCCGTCGAATATTTCAATTTCTTCCTTAACTTCAAAGGACGGATCAGACAATCCCGGTTCTGTATCCGCTCCGCCGACGAAAACAGTCACCACGCTGTTTTCCGTATCTTCAAAGCAAAGGCGTATACCCTTTTTATCTTCGCGCATTTTTTCTGTTAACACTAACTCAACTACTTGTTCCGAATACTTTTTAGTCAAATCTCCTTTAAGGAAATCTGTTTCGCCTATGGCAGTAACCCAGACCATTAATCCGTTTCTTACCCGCGCGACCTTTGTTCCTACCGGAAAAACATATGCTCTGCCGCCATAAAAATCCTCGTTTTTGTCATAGCGTATAGGGTTTTCAGAAAACACCAGCCAACTCCAATCATTCAAAGCTATTTCGACCTTAGCTTCAAACGATTGATTGTCCGCAAACGCCGGAACCCATGCAATACCTAATACCATAACCATTGTTAATGCTGCCGCTATAACGGCTTTAAAATTCTTTGATAACATAAAAATCCTCCTGTAATTTTATTTTTTTACTTCTGATACTTCTGAACGAGACCTCCTTTCTATTTCTTACAATCACTTCGACAACCATAAAACATTTGAATCCTGTGAAAAGGATGAAAATGAATACAACACGAGAATATCGCTATCAACGTCAATAACATCATCCACACTTTGTCTGTCACGCAAGTCAATAACTTCTATATCCTCATAATTGTTTATAAGAAACGGAACAAAACAATTTCCGTAACTGTCTTTAATAACCACAACTCTGCCATAGCCGTTTCCGTCCAAATGTGTATACCCGTTGTTTCCACGCAAAAACGCCGCATATTTATCATAGAGAGCTAATTGGTCATAGTCCATTATCGTATCCGTTTGCCAATAAGTCTCACCGTTTGTCTGTTTTTCTATAGACATTTGGTTAGGGAAATCGTAGTAAGTTATGGTGTCAGGTACGGCATCAACTGCTAAGGCTTTTGAATAGTTCGTACCCAAAAAGCCGTCAACAGTTTTTTTCTGACTTTCCAAAGGTATTGACGCGTCACGCCCTGCTGCCTTGCCGAAAGCTTTATAAGCGGTTAAAGCGCCGATGTCTGTCGTCCAATGATGATCCGTGCGGTAATATACTTGTTCTTTCGCAGCTGACAAAGCACGAAATTCATCCCTTAAATCTATTGTCTTTATGCCTGATTCGTTAAGTTGATTGAACATTTCGTCCATCATCAAATTTTCATTCATTCGTGAAGGATTAAAACGCAGCTTATCCGCCAGAATGTTGGAAGGCGAAGGAACAATCATCACATAAACATTACCGGAGAAACCTTCAGAAAGATTGCAAACAGCGTTAATATTGGATTGAAGTATACGTTGTTCGGATTGTTTCTGCGGTGGTGTCTTGGCTATTAAATAATTATCACGGGCAAGCCACACGTCGCCTATTTCCAATTTCATCAAAGCCTTTTGTTCAACAAAGCTATGAATTTTCATCCATCCGTCACGCAAAACAAATTGATCCCTAACATATTCACCGTATTCTCTTGTCCAGCTGTTATTGACCAACGCTCTGATATTAAATTGCGGAGATTGATTCAAAGTACGGTTTTCCATCGCCGACATTTCCTTATCAGGCTTGATAAAATCAACAAGCATCATAGATATAAAAAACAGGCAAAACAATATCACACACGGAAACTTATATAATTTTTTTATCTCAGTCATTATAAGCCCCCTCAGAAATTAAAATATAAAAACGGTTTATATCCGCCTGCCACTAAATATGATACACAAATCGTCAGCAACACCGCCATAATCACCGCCCGTAAGGCAGCTATGTGCTTTATCCTGTCATAAATTTTTTGAGGGACGCTGCTTGAAAAGAAAATGCCGATTATTAAGATTCCCGCATAATTTCTAAGGAAATATAAAGCTCCCGTCCCGCCTTGCGGCATGAAAAGTTTATTAAACAGCGTTCCCAAGCCTACACCCGAATCACTTGAAGCGAATAGTCCCCATCCAACAGTCACCACCAGCATTGTGTATATGTGCGGTAAAAACCGGTGTTTTTCAAGCCGTTTAAGCAGAAACAGTTTTTCGATAATCAAGAATAGACTGTAATAAATTCCCCATAAAATAAAATTCCAATTTGCGCCGTGCCAAAACCCTGTAATTGCCCATACGATAAAAATGTTCAAGATTTGGTGCTTGATGCCCTTGCGGTTGCCGCCAAGCGGGATATAGACATATTCTTTGAACCATGAAGACAGCGTTATGTGCCAACGCCGCCAAAATTCTGTAATCGAGCGGCTTATGTACGGCAAATTAAAGTTTGCCGGGAAATCAAAACCAAGCATTTTGCCCAGTCCTATCCCCATGAGTGAATATCCTGAGAAATCAAAATATATGTACAATGTATAAGCCAACACACCTATCCATGCCAGCGGCGTAGATGCGTTGGCAAGCCCAACACCTTCCGTAACGAGCTTTGTTCCGTCATACCGCCCAATTATGTCTGCCCACAGCATATGAACGCTGTCGGCTATCAATACTTTTTTCGCCAACCCAAACGTAAACAGCATAACCCCTTCGTCAATACGCTCGATTGTCACTCGGTTTTTAAGAACGTGCATACGCTCACTAACGTCTGAATACAGAACAATCGGGCCGGCGATTAACTGCGGAAACATTACGACATATGCGCTGAAATTGATAATATTCTTCTCATAAGGAATTCTGCGGCGATATACGTCGATTGAATAGCTCGTTGATTGAAAAGTGTAAAAACTGATGCCAAGCGGCAATATGATTGTTTTTATGCGAAAAATGTCTGCCCCGAATATGCTGTTGACATTCGCCGAGAAGAAATTTGCATATTTAAAATAGAGAAGCATTGAAAGACTGCCTATTACAGACAGCACAAGAAAAAACACCCGTCGGGATTTGTTTTCCGACTTTCCGATTAACAACCCGCCGAAATAGTTGATAAGGATTACGAATAACATAATCCAAAGAAATTTAACCTCACCCCAGCAGTAAAATATAAGACTGCAAATCAGCAAAACAGAATTTTTGAGTTTCGGCGGGGCAATATAATATAAAAACAACGCAATCGGAAGAAACCGAAAAAGAAACAAAACACTGCTGAATAACATTTTTCGTTCCTCCGATTATTTCAATTTATCGTATATAGCTGTTATCTTGTCGATATCGCCCGACACAAGCAGCGAAACAGTCAAGCCGTCTTGTCTGACGATTCCATTCTTTATTGACACAAGCGTTTCTGCAAAATAATTTGCCGCAGATTTTTCTTTGAAAGCTAACCGTGTATTCAACCTTTCCAAAATAACCTTAGCGTCGTTTTCGCTTGCCGCTTTTATAATCACAATTTCGTCGGGAATATCCGTAGACCGCGACGTATAAGAAAGTGCCTCGTTATATTGTTCGGGTTCGATTCCATAATAGTCCGAAAGCAAATCTTGCGGCAATAAGACCATTTCAGGCAACTCAACCTCTTCGGAAATTAAAGTGTATACCTCGGCGGGGGACGGAATCTCCGCCGCCGTTTTCGCACAGCCGGTCATAATAAATGCGGCTATTATAACGATACTTAAAATTCGTTTCATTTTTGTTTACACCCTTTCTTTTGTAATCGGTATTTCAATAATTCATATTTTGTTTTGCAAATTCTTGCAACAATTTTACTATCACTGCCGAACTGCTATCGTTAAGATGAACGAAATCATCACGGCACCATTCATTTGGCAACGCATTTTGATCATTTTTAAGATGCGAATTTAAATCAACATACTTCATTCCGCGAGCTGTGCACATGCTTATCAAATCAGCTATGTATTCATCAATGAGCGTGTTATTGAAATTTTCGTTAGTGCAGTACCACGGTAACCACGCACCGGCAACTTTCGGAGTGTTTAATAATATTATTACTTCAACATTGGGTGCGGCGGCATTGATTTTGTCAATAACCCTGCAATACCGCTCAATCGTTTGCACTATAGAAAACCCGCCGGTTAAATCGTTCATTCCTAGCATTATAAACACTTTGCTTACGCCCATTTCGGTTACACAATACTCGATCGTTCTTTCCTCGCCCCTATAACCGAAATAAATGGTATTTGCACCCATATCTCCTGCGCAATCCGCTACTCTAATGCCGTTAATTTCGGAAAGAAATTTGGCGTCCCCAAGAACATTTGCAGTGCCTCGCTCCGAAATCACATACTGAGCTATCCCGGCTATAATGGAATCACCTACAAAAACCGAATTGTTAAAGTAATCATTGGGGGTTGCATAATCGGTCTGATTCTGCGTGATGTTAATTTCGTTTACATTGTCAAATGTTATGAGACGTCCCTCAATATTGACATTATCCAATGTAAAATCGTTTTCTCCGATACCATACCCGATAATGACATCGCCTTTAACCACCATGTCTTTTAACACAACACCTGCTTTGCGTATAATTATGCTTTTTTCGTAATTGGGTTCACTCTCACTTCTGTCGATTAAAGCATCTATTGAGTTTGACAGCGTTTGAATAATCGCTTCACGCGTAAAAGGTGTTTTCGGCAAATAATTTGTGCCGTCGCCTTTTTGAATACCGGATTCTTTCAGCGCATAAACGTACGGACGATACTCCGGCGCGATTTGGGTATGGTCGCCATAGCGTTCCAATGGCGATGCAACAGGGATAAGCCCAAGTTCAACCGCGATTGCTTTGGCCGCCTGCTCTCGAGTGAGAGCATCTGAATTTTCCCAATCTCGAACAGGTTTCCCAAGCAGTTTATCAAAAATGATATTTAAATCTATTTCCCTAATGTTATCTCTCGGACCGAACAAGCCGTTCCCGTAGCCTTTTAAGACATCAAATTCAGGCGCACTCCACGCTATTATAGCACCTTTGGCATAGCTGTCCTCAATGTCCGTATAGACAGAATCATTGTCGTTGCTTATCAACGGCATTTGTGACGGCAATACAAAAGCTGAAGTAGTCAGCAGTATAGCCATTACCAAAACAACTTTGGTCATCTTGTGAAAACAGGTCGAAATTTTTTTATTCAATATCTTTCACTTTCCCTTCTTTTTATAATCAGCTGTCTTGTTGAATAACAAAGAAGAACCTGCCTATTGCAGAATAAAGTAGACTTTTTTCTGCACAAGTATTGAAATGTTTTTCAAATATGCTATAATCCATACGGTGGGTTGATTAATAGCATTATGTTTTAAGCTGTAAAGCTGATAAGCAGTCGGTTTATTGAGCAAAATAATTGGAACTGTGATACTATGGCCGCTGTGCATATTATTTGAAAATAAACATAATGTTTTTATGTGGAAAAAAGTCTAAATTTTTCCACAAAATTTTATTGACTGCTCCACGCTTGGAATGTTTTGCAATCCACTCCAAGTCGTCTCCCTGCTTCTCTTGCCGAGATTTCTCGGTGCTCCCATGCTTCCAACACTTCGTTAAACGTCGGCGGGCGTTCTATCGATGGTCTGCCAAACTTAACACCTCGTTTCTTCGCCGCC
>JGI994J12354_10002547_pt1 | contig 17654 bp, 11 predicted proteins | sample IntmicLarv3ML3BL_FD_12354 | JGI IMG/M metagenome (IMG submission 12354) | reverse complement strand
CCCGCACCGGCGAGGCCGCCAGCCGCGAGAACGAGCGGCTCTACCGCCTGCTCGGCCTGCGGGAAAAGCGGCGGGACTTCGTGTTTGAAACCGCCATGGTCGTCGCCCGCGCCGCCTCCAACTGGGAGGCCACCATCACGCTCTCCAAGGGCGAAACGCACGGCATCTCCGCCGGAAACTGCGTGGTGGACCCCAACGGTATTCTCGTCGGCGTCGTGACCGAAATCGGCTTCAACTGGTGCACCGTGAGCCTGCTCACCGACTCCTCCATCGAAATCGGCGGCAAGCTCGCCCGCAACGATGTCGTTGCCATTTTGGAGGGCGACTTCGCCCTTATGACTGCGGCCAAATTGAAGCTCTCCTTCCTGCCGGAGGATGCGGATTTGCTGGCGGGCGACCAGGTCGTCACCTCGGGCCGCGGCGGCGTTTACCCCTCCGACCTCGTGGTTGGGCATGTTGAGAGCGTGCTCACCGAGCCGGACGGCGTGAGCCGCTATGCCGTGGTGATGCCCGCCGTGAACTTCTCCGAATTGAAGCAGGTGTTCGTTATCACCGCCTTTGATATCAATGAGTGACACCAACAAAGCAAAGGAGCCTCTTTTATGACCCAGCGCGAGCATACAATTAAATGGTTCATGTACTCGCTGGTTTTTTTGCCGGTGCTGATTTGTGATGTCATGGTGCTCAACCGTTTTCCGATTCTGGGCGTTGCGCCGATGCTCATGCCCCTCGCCGTGGCCGCCGTGGCGGCGCTCGAGGGCAGCGTGGCGGGCGCAGGCTTCGGGCTGGCGGTTGGTTTGGTCTGCGATGCGCTGTACGGCTCTGCCGGTTCCATGACCCTGCTGCTGCCCCTATGTGGCGCAGGCAGCGGCATCGTCACCCGCTACGGCCTGCGGCAAAACATCATCGGCTGCCTCGTGTGCAGCCTGCTCACCCTGCTGGTCATCGACCTGTGGCGGGTGGGCTTTCGCATGTTCTGGGGCTTTGATTTGCAGGCGCTGCTGCAGGTGGCGGCGCTGGAGATTTTATACAGCCTGCCCTTCGCCCTGCTCGTGTTCCCGCTCAACAACTGGGTACACCGTCGTTTGGGCGGCAGCAAATATTTTTAACACCAACCGAACCGAAAGGAGGCTGCGCCCTTGAAAAACCGAAGAATGCAAGTGGTGGTGGCCTTTTTGCTGGCCGTCGTGCTGGCTTTTACCTACGTGCTCTACGATTTGCAAATCGTGCAGGGCGCAGACTTTCTCGCCCGCTCCACCCGCAAAATTCCCGAAATACAGACCGTCCCCGCCGCTCGCGGTGCGATTTTAGACCGCTACGGCCGTCCGCTGGTGTCCAACCGCCTGTCGTACAACGTCGTGCTCAACACCGCCCGCATGGGCGACGCAGAGAGCAGAAATCAAATCCTCTTCCGCCTCACCCAGCTGTGCCGGGCCGAGGCGCTCACGTGGAACGACAGCCTGCCCATCTCCCAATACCCGCCCTTTTACTTGACCACCGGCTCGGCGGGCAACACGGCCATTCTCCGCTTTGAACGCTATCTGGAAAACCGCCGCGCCGTGAAAAACGACATGGGCGAGGCCCTCAACAATGCATTCACCGGCAGCCAACTCATCGACTGGTTTCGCACATATTACGGGATTCCGGAGGACTTCAGCAGCACGGATGCCCGCGCCCTCATCGGCCTGCTCTACGAGCTGGAGCTGCGCAGCCGCTTCATCACCCAGATGTCCTACGTCTTTGCCGAGGACGTGAGCCACGATTTCATCGCTATGGTGAAGGAAGAGCAGCTGCCCGGCGTGACCATGCAGGCCACCACCACCCGCGTCTACCACACGGAGTACGCCGCACACCTGCTGGGACGGGTCGCTCCGCTGGATGAGCGGGACGTGGACTATTTCCGTGAGCTTGGCTACCCGCTGGACGCCATCGTCGGCAAGGACGGCGTGGAGCTGGCCTTTGAGCAGGAACTCCACGGCACGCCCGGCGTGCGGGAGGTGGAGACCAATCAGATGGGCAAAATCGTCAGCGAGACCTACCGCACCGTGCCGAAGCCCGGCAGCAATGTATTTCTCACCCTCGACATTAACCTCCAGGCCGCCACCGAGCGTATTCTCGCCGAGCATATGCCCTCCTTCCCCGAGGGACAGGGCGCTGCGGCGGTGATCATCGACGTCAGCGATGCCGGAGTGCTGGCCTCCGCCTCCTACCCCACGTACAATCTGCAAACCTTCAGCCAGGACTATGCGCAGCTGTCCGTCGACCCGCTCACGCCCATGGTCAACCGCGCCTTCACCGGGCGTTATGCCCCCGGCTCTACCTTTAAGATGGTCACCGCCGTGGCGGCGCTGGAGACGGGATTGCTCACGGATCGAACGCTCATCCGCTGCACCGGACGCTATACCTATTATCGCGAGAGCCAGCCCATGTGCTGGATTTACCGCCAGTACGGCGGCACGCACGGTGCGCTCAACGTGGCGCAGGCCATCACGGAGAGCTGCAATATTTTCTTCTACGACACCGGCCGCCGCCTCGGCATCGACACGCTCGTGGAATACGCCACCATGTTCGGCCTCGGCCAGCCCACGGGCATTGAGCTGCACGAAAACATCGGTGCCGTGGCAAGCCCGGCCTATTCGGAGAGCCGGGGGCAAATCTGGTACGAGGGCAACACCATGTACGCCGCCGTGGGGCAGGAGAACAACCAGTTCACCCCCCTGCAAATCGCCAACTACATCGCCACCATCGCCAACGGCGGCTCTCATTACAGCGTCCATCTGCTCGACACGGTGAAATCCAACGATTTCCGCATCGTGGAGTTCCGGCACGAGCCGGACTTGCAAGACCAGCTCACCATCAGCGACAGCGCCATGCGCGCCGTCCACAAGGGTATGCTCGACGTGATTGCCGGCGGCAGCCCCGCCCGATACTTCACCAATCTGGGCGTGCAGGTTGCGGGCAAAACCGGCTCGGCGCAAATCGCCGCCGACAAGGAGGCGAACGCCGTTTTCGTCGCCTTCGCCCCCTATCACAATCCCGAAATCGCCCTCTGCGTCGTCGTGGAGCAGGGCGGCAGCGGCACCGAAGTCGGCGCCATCGTGGCGGATATTTTGAGCTACTATTTCACCGTCTCCCGGACGGGCGACCTGCCGCAGGGGGAAAATACCCTGCTGCGTTGACATCATACTGCTAGGAGTGCGTCTTATTTTGACTGTTCCCATTTTCGACCCGGCGCAAAGCCAATATAAATTTCCTTACGGAGCCGTGCCACAGGGCACGGCTGTCCGCTTTACCCTCCGCCCGCATCGGCAGACGCAGGTGCTCGGCGGCGCGCTTTGCGCCCGCTTTGAGCTCGACGGCGACCGCCTCGTCTCCTTCCCCCTTCAGTGGGAGGGGCTCGACGGCGCCTGCGACCGCTTTTGCGTCACCCTGCCCACCGGAGATTACGTCGGGCTTGTCTGGTACAGCTTTCATCTGCGCTGCCGCTTCGGCGAGGAGCAGACGTTGGGCGAATACCGCTTCACGGTTTACAACGAGGCGCTGCCTGTGCCCGACTGGTTCGGTAAGGGCGTGACCTATCAAATTTTCCCCGACCGCTTCGCCCGCAGCAAGCCGCCTGCCGCCGAGGGCTTGGTGGGCGAGCGGCAGTTGCATGAGAACTGGTCTGACGAGCCGGTCTACCTACCCAACGAGCAGGGCAAAATCACAAATTCGGACTTTTTCGGCGGGAATTTTGCCGGTATGCTGGAAAAGCTTCCCTATCTCCAATCCCTCGGCGTGCGCACCATTTACCTCAATCCGATTTTCGAGGCGGCGGAAAATCACCGTTACGGCACGGCGGACTATGAAACAATCGACCCCATGCTGGGCACGAACGAGGACTTCTCCCGCTTCTGTGATGCCGCCCGCGCCCTCGGCATGCGGGTGATGCTGGACGGCGTGTTCAACCACACGGGCTGCATCTCCCGCTACTTTGGCGGCGATAGCAGCTATGCCGAGCTCGGTGCAAAGCAGGGCGAAGCTTCCCCCTACCACAGTTGGTTTCACTTCACTCGCTGGCCGGAGGAATACGAATCGTGGTGGGGCATCTCCACACTGCCGCAGGTGAACGAGAGCGATCCGTCGTACCTCGCATACATGCTCGACGGCCCGGATTCCATCGTCCGCCGCTGGTTGCGTGCGGGTGCGGACGGCTGGCGCTTGGACGTGGCCGACGAGCTGCCCGATGAGTTCATTGCCCGCCTGCGCACCGCCGTTTACGAGGAAAAGCCCGATGCCGCCGTCATCGGCGAGGTGTGGGAGGACGGCAGCAGCAAAATCGCTTACGGCGTGCGCCGCCGCCACCTGCTGGGCGGCCATCTGGACGGCTTGATGAACTACCCCTTCCGCACTGCCCTGCTCGGCTTTTTGGACGGCGACGATGCCTCGGTGTTCATGACCGAAATGGAGGTGCTGCGCCGCCACTATCCCGCATGGGCATACCACAATGCCATGAACTCCCTCGGCACGCACGACACGCCGCGCATCATCACTCTGCTCGGCGCAGGCGCACTTGCGCAGGGGAGCGATCGCCACTGGCGGGCGGCTTTCCGCATGGACGAGGCGCAATACGAGCACGGCAAGCGCCTGCTCAAGCTCGGTGCGCTGGTGATGTACTGCTTCCCCGGCTCGCCCACGCTCTACTACGGCGACGAGGTCGGCTTGCAGGGCTTTGAGGATCCCTTCAACCGCCGCACCTTTCCGTGGGGGAGCGAAGATGCCGAGCTGCTCGCCTACTTCCGCNTGCTGGGCAAAGCCCGCTGCGACCTTGCGCCGTTACAGCAGGGNGCAATTCGCTACATCTGCGCCNAAGGCGGCCTGCTCGCCTTCGTGCGAGAGCAGGAGGGCGAGCGCATCCTCTGTGCGGTGAACCGCAGCGACGAGGCGGCATACTTCTCCCTGCCGTGGGCAGGGGCGATTGCCACGGATTTCCTCAGTGGTGTGGGTTATGCCGTTGATGAGGACGGCTTGCTTTGTTTGACCCTTGCACCGCAGCAAGGGGTTTTGCTTGTATCGTTGTAGTGTGTGTGGAAGGGCCTCCCTGTGGGAAGGCCCTTCTTTTTTGCAAATCTTTTCTAAAATGCTTTTTACGAGGGCTCTTCATTTGTCGTTCTGAGCGAAGCGAAGAATCTTTCTTTTTCTATAACTGAATTCAAGTTTCGCTTGAGGCGAGTTCATTTTTTGTGCTCAAAAAAACGAAGCAAAAAAAGCTTTTTCATCGGCTTTGTTGCATTTCGGACGTTCTTAGCGTGGGAACGTCCGAAATGCAACAAAGCCGACGGGGTAACGCTTGCCAAAAGTGGAAGTGTACATAGCATCACAGGGTACAGCGGACGATGACGGCGGAAATGTTGCCTGTGCGGTGGAGTTAGGGCGGCCTGTGGCCGCTTTCTGTGGAAATGCAGGGGCGAGTGCATGTGGAAGAAAATGCGAAGCATTCTCATTCTGAGCGCAGCGAAGGATCTTAACGTAGATTCTTCGCTACGCTCAGAATGACAGGAGGGCGGGACGCTGAGGACAGCGTCCCCTACGTTTTTGCGCACACCTCAAGTTCTCACCGCAAGAAGAGGGCACAGCCCGACAGGAGGACATCACGCATGCAACATCTCCACCGCCATCCGTGGCACTACCCTGTGATACTATGTAACGTCCTTCCTTCGCCAGCCGTTACCCCATCGGCTTTGTTGCATCGAGTCCATTCCCCCGTAAAAATGGACGAAATTGCAACTTTCAGCCGATAGAGAGCGGTTTTTGTATTCTTTTTGACGCACAAAAAGAATGAGGCCTTGCGGCTTGAGCGTGCTAAAAAACAAAAAGAAAAAAGTATCGAAAAATCAGCAGATAGAAAAAGCACCGATTCAAGAGCCTTTGTGAAAACTAAAAGCAAACTCGCCTCAAGCGAAACCTAAAAAAGACTAAGGAAAACAGAGAAAAATTACCAGCATCTAAAAAGCTCAACAAAAAAACGAAAAACGCAAAATACTACCCGCTGCGGGTATGTCGCACCCCTTTTTTTCATGATAAAATTTCGTTAGCATCACAAGCACGGCGCAAATCGCCACACTCAATCGCATCTTAAATTCGTTGCCAAGCATATTTTGAGAGGAGTATCAATATCATGAAAAAGAAGTTGCTGCCTTTGCTGCTCGTCGCAGCAATCCTGTTCTCTCTTGCCGCCTGCGGCTCGCCCGCTCCCGTCGCCGCAACGCCTGCACCATCGACGCCCACCCCGTCACCCACGCCGCAGCCGACACCCGAGATGAACATGACCGCACAGCTCAAAAACGTGAGCATCACCATTGTCGGCGCCGAATTGTCTGAGCGCAGCGGCGTCGCCCAGCTGCGGCTGTATTATGACTGCACCAACACCTCCGCAAAAATCCTCTCCCCGCTTTACGGCTTTGAGACCGAACGCACGGCCTTCCAAAACGACGAGGAGCTCAGCAGCAACATCTATGAGCTGGACAATGTGAGCGAATACAGCAAGTACGCCCCACTGCTCTCTCCCCGCTCAAGCCCCAGCCCGAGCTTGTACTCGTCCCCACGCCGGAGGACATCACCGATTGGCTGGGCTATCAAGGCTTGGCGTCCGATTTCGACCCCAATTTCTCCAAGACGGAAATCAACCTTGCGCTGCTAAGGCACGAGGTGGTGAAGCATGAGGGCAACACCTATCTGCGGGTTTACTTCGAGCTTTCCACGCCGGCCGTGGCGGACGACAAAAAGGTCTCCGCCTTTATGGACACCAACTACTGGTTCTTCCAGGACGCTATTCAGCTGGAGCGCGATTCGGCGATGGACACCTATAGCCTGCCCGCTCCGGCGGATATCGGCAAGCACGGCGACACGGTTTTGCTCGACGAGACCAACACTTACGTGGTCAATCGCCTGCTTCACTCCGATTCCGACGTTGTGGTGATGGCCAGCCTCTTCGGCAACAACGCCACCAAGGGCGACCCCTTCATCGGAACGATTATCTCCGTCAAGTAAGCATCCTCCCTTTTTTCGATCGGGTTTTGCACAAAAGAAAAAGCCGGTATGACCGAACGGTCATACCGGCTTCGCTATTTTGTTTAATCCTTCTTTTTCAGCTGCCGCATCCGCTCGGAGTGGTCGAGCAGCCGCTTGCGTAGGCGCAGGCTCTCGGGCGTGACTTCCAGCAGCTCGTCGTCCGCCAGAAACTCCAAGCACTGCTCCAGACTCATGTTGCGCGGCGGAACGAGCCGCATGGAGTCGTCGCTGCCGCTGGCGCGCATGTTCGTCAGCTGCTTTTTCTTGCAGACGTTCACGGCCATGTCGTCGCTCTTGGGCGACACGCCCACAATCATCCCCGCATACACGGGCGTGCCTGCGCCGATGAACAGTGCGCCGCGATCCTGTGCACCGAAGAGGCCGTAAGCCACGGCTTCGCCGGTTTCAAAGGCAATCAAGCTGCCCGTGCCCCGACGGGACAGCTCGCCCTTATAGGGCGCATAGCCGTCAAAAATGCTGGCCATAATGCCCTCGCCCTTCGTGTCGGTCAAAAACTCGTTGCGGTAGCCGAACAAGCCCCGGGCGGGCACGAGAAACTCAATTTTCATCCGCAGACCTACGGGTGTCATCTCCAGCAGCTCGCCCTTGCGGGAGCCGATTTTCTCTATCACCGAGCCGACTGCGTCGCTCGGCACGTCCACAACCAGCCGCTCAATCGGCTCGCAGCGCACGCCGTCCATCTCCTTGTAGAGCACGCGGGGCGGGGAGACCTGGAACTCATAGCCCTCGCGGCGCATGGTCTCAATGAGGATGGAGAGATGCATTTCGCCGCGGCCTGCGACGTGGAAGCTGTCGGTGTTGTCCGTCTCGCTGATGCGCAGGGAAACATCCTTGAGCGTTTCACGGGTGAGGCGGTCACGGATGTTGCGGCTGGTGACAAACTTGCCCTCCCGCCCGGCAAAGGGCGAGTCGTTGACAGAGAAAGTCATCTCCATCGTCGGTGCAGAAATCTGCACGAAGGGCAGGGGCTCGACGCAGTCGGCGGTGCAAATCGTGTCGCCGATGGTGATGTCGCCGATGCCGCTCATGGCGATGATGTTGCCCGCCGCAGCGGACTGCACGGCTTCCTTGCCCAAACCCTCGAACTGATAGAGGTTCACGGCCTTCGCCTTTTTGAATTTACCATCCTCATCGTGGTAGTTGCACACGGCAATCTCCTGGTTCTGGCGAATCGTGCCCCGCTCAATGCGGCCGATGGCGATGCGGCCGACGAACTCATTGTAGTCAATGGAGGACACCAGCATCTGGAACGGCGCCGCCTCGTCCACGTCCGGCGCATGGATATACTCCAAAATCGTCTCGTAGAGGGGAATCAGATTCTCACCCGGTACGTTAGGGTTATAGCTCGCCGTGCCCTGCCTGCCGGAGCAGAAGAGCATGGGGGAATCTAGCTGGTCGTCCGTGGCATCGAGCTCGATAAGCAGCTCAAGCACCTCGTCGATGACCTCGTGCACCCGCTGGTCGGGGCGGTCGATTTTGTTCACCACCACGATGGCGCGGTGCCCCAGCTCCAGCGCACGGGAGAGCACGAAGCGCGTCTGCGGCATGGGACCCTCCGCCGCATCCACCAGCAGGATAACGCCCTGCACCATTTTCAAAATGCGCTCCACCTCGCCGCCGAAGTCGGCGTGCCCCGGTGTGTCGACAATGTTAATCTTGGTGTCTTTATACTGGATGGCGGTGTTCTTCGCCAAAATCGTAATGCCGCGCTCGCGCTCCAAGTCGCCGGAATCCATCACGCGCTCGGTGATGGATTGATTCTCACGGTACACGCCGCTCTGCTTGAGCATTTCGTCCACCAGCGTTGTTTTGCCATGGTCAACGTGGGCGATGATGGCAATATTTCTTAATTTTTCATTTTTCACTCGGGAAAACACCTCGAATATTCGGATTTTTCAGCTCAAAACAGTATTATACAATGTTTTCCACCCGTTTACAATTGTGGATTTTCACAAGCTTGCCCGTATGCCCCACGGGAAAACAGGTACATTCTTCTCCCGCAGGCTTCGCCGCAAGCTACGCTGTACAAGGCGCACAAGTTTTTTTGCCCATTTTCATCTTTTCTTTCCGAATAAAATTCGAGCGGAATCATGGACAAATGCAACCTTTTATGGTAATATAATGTGACTCACTTTTTTCGCTGCTGTGTGATAAATCCCGGTCGCGTATGGGGACTATTTTGGTTCTCATTTCATGATACATTCCACATCACAATTGGCGGGCGTAGTCCGCCGGATTACACAAGGAGGCACGAAAAGTCATGGCAGATAAGCGCATTTTGCATACCATGGACGGCAACACCGCAACCGCACACGTTGCCTACGCATTCACAGAGGTCGCAGCAATTTTCCCCATCACGCCCTCTTCTAACATGGCAGAGGTCACCGACAGCTGGTCGGCCAATGGTCAAAAGAACATTTTTGGCCAGGAGGTTCGGGTTGCTGAAATGCAGTCAGAGGGCGGCGCAGCAGGCGCAGTACACGGCTCTCTCGCCGCCGGTGCGCTCACCACGACGTACACCGCATCGCAGGGTCTGCTTCTTATGATTCCCAACATGTATAAGATTGCCGGTTCGCTGCTGCCCAACGTAATCCACGTCTCCGCCCGTGCGCTGGCAACGCATGCCCTGTCCATCTTCGGCGATCATTCCGACGTGATGAGCTGCCGCTCCACGGGCTATTCCATGCTCGCCTCCACGAATCCGCAGGAGTGCATGGACTTGGGCGCCGTGGCGCATTTGGCGACGCTGAAGGGTCGCGTGCCGGTGCTGCATTTCTTCGACGGCTTCCGCACCAGTCATGAGATTCGCAAGGTCGCCTGTTGGGACAACGAGACGCTCGAAGGCATGGTCGATAAGCAAGCCATTGCCGACTTCCGCGCCCGTGCGCTCAATCCCGAGCATCCGATTTTGCGCGGCAGCGCCCAGAATCCGGACATTTTCTTCCAGACCCGCGAGGCCTCCAACACCTATTACCAGCAGTTCCCCGCCATCGTCGAGGGCTGCATGGCGCAGGTCAACGCCGAAATCGGCACGGACTACCAGCTGTTTAACTACTATGGTGCGCCCGATGCAGAAACCGTCATGATTGCCATGGGCTCTGTCTGCGATGCGGCAGAGGAAGTCATTGACTACATGAACGCAAACGGCGGCAAGGTCGGCCTTGTCAAAGTGCGTCTGTACCGCCCCTTCGCCACCGAAAAGTTCCTCGCCGCCATCCCCAAAACCGCCAAAAACATCGTGGTGATGGATCGCTGCAAGGAGCCCGGCGCCATCGGCGAGCCGCTCTATCTCGACGTGCTCTCCGCTGTCAGCGGGAGTGACTTTGCCTCCTGCCGTGTCGTCGGCGGCCGTTACGGCCTCGGCTCGAAGGACACCACCCCCGGCGGCATCATCTCCGCCTTTGACAACGCCGCATCGGCGAAGCCCGTCAACGGCTTCACCATCAACATCACCGACGATGTCACCAACAAGTCGCTGCCCATCACCACTGACCCGGTTGTGGCCGCCGAGGGCACCATCTCCTGCAAGTTCTGGGGGCTGGGCTCGGACGGCACCGTGGGTGCGAACAAAAACTCCATCAAAATCATCGGCGACCACACGGACATGAGCGTGCAGGCTTACTTCCAGTACGACTCCAAAAAGTCCGGCGGCGTGACGCAGAGCCATCTGCGCTTCGGCAAAAAGCCGATTAAATCCACCTACTTCGTCACGAAAAATGCCGACTTCGTCGCCTGTCACACACCGTCCTATCTGGAGCGGTATGACATTGCGCAGGGCATCAAGCCCGGCGGCACCTTCCTTATCAACACCGACTGGGGCATCAAGGAGCTCGGCACGCATCTGCCCGCCGCCGCCAAGCAGTATATCGCCAAAAACGACATCAAGGTGTACACTGTGGATGCCATCCACATTGCCCGGGAAATCGGTCTCGGCAACCGCCCGAACACGATTTTGCAGTCTGCCTTCTTCAAGCTCGCCGATGTCATCCCCGTCGATGACGCCGTGAAGTACATGAAGCAGGCCATCAAAAAGTCTTACAGCAGCAAGGGTGACCACATCGTCGAGATGAACTACGCCGCTGTGGATGCCGGTCTCGATGCCATCACGGAAATGGCCATCCCCGCCGACTGGGCCACTGCTGCGGACACAAGCGAGCCCGCCAAGGTCGTCGCCCGTGACGAGGCGCTGACCAACTACCTCAACGATGTTATGATTCCCGCCAACGCCCAGCGCGGCGACGCAATCCCGGTTTCCAAGCTCGCCTGGGGCGCAGACGGCACGCTGCCGCAAGGCACCGCCGCCTTTGAAAAGCGCGGCATCGCCGTGGACGTGCCCTGCTGGCAGAGCGAGAATTGCATCCAGTGCAACCAGTGCTCCTACGTCTGCCCGCACGCCGTGGTGCGCCCCGTGGTCATGACCGAGGATGAAAAGGCGCTCGCACCTGCCGGAATGAAAATTGTCAAGCTCAACGGCAAGGACGCCGATGGTCTGTACTACGCCATGGTCGTCTCCCCGCTGGACTGCACCGGCTGCGGCAGCTGCGCCAACGTCTGCCCCGCCAAGGACAAGGCGCTGGTCATGGAGCCGCTCGAGAGCCAGATGGCCGAGCAGCCCATCTTCGACTTCGCCACCATGCAGGTGAGCGAGAAGCGCACCGTGCCCGGCACACCGGAAAACACCGTCAAGGGCAGCCAGTTCAAAAAGCCGCTCTTTGAGTTCTCCGGCGCTTGCGCAGGCTGCGGCGAAACGCCGTATGCCAAGCTCATCACGCAGCTCTTCGGCGACCGCATGTACATCGCCAACGCCACCGGTTGCTCCTCTATCTGGGGCGGCAGCGCACCGAGTACGCCGTACACCGTCAACGCCAGAGGGCAGGGTCCCGCATGGGAAAACAGTCTCTTTGAGGACAACGCAGAATTCGGCTTCGGCATGAATCTCGCCGTGACCCAGCGCCGTGAAAAGGCCGCTGCGCTGGCGCAGCTCGTCATCGACCGCCAGCAGACTTTGCCCGAAATAAAAGCCGCTTGCGCCGCCTGGCTCGAGAGCATGAACGACTCCGCCAAGAGCCAGGAAACCGGTGATGCACTAAAGAAAATNCTTCAAGAGGCCATCACCGCCAACCCNACCTGCGACGGCACGCCCTGCAAGCAGGAGCTGCTCGACCATGCCGACATGTTCACGAAGAAGTCCATGTGGATTTTCGGCGGCGACGGCTGGGCGTATGACATCGGCTATGGTGGTTTGGATCACGTGCTGGCCTCCGGCCAGAACGTCAACGTGTTCGTCTTTGACACCGAGGTTTACTCCAACACCGGCGGCCAGGCCTCCAAGGCCTCCCAGACCGGCCAGGTGGCGCAGTTCGCCGCCGCAGGCAAGGTGACGAAGAAGAAGGATCTGGCGCAAATCGCCATGCAGTACGGCTATGTGTACGTGGCGCAAATTGCCATGGGCGCCAACCAAGCGCAGACCCTCAAGGCCATCGCCGAGGCCGAGGCCTACGACGGCCCGTCTCTGATTATCGCTTACGCCCCCTGCATCAACCACGGCTTGACCGTGGGCATGGGCAACTCCATGCTGGAGATGAAGCGCGCCGTGGATGCCGGTTACTGGCACCTGTTCCGCTTCAATCCCGCCGTGCCCGAGGGCGGCAATCCCTTCTCCCTCGACAGCAAGGCACCCACCGCCAGCTACCGTGAGTTCATCGAGAGCGAAGTGCGCTACACCTCCCTCCAGCGCTCCTTCCCCGAGCGTGCCGCCGTCCTGTTTGAGCAGGCGGAAAAGAACGCCGAGAAGAAGTACGAGCAGCTCTCGCGCCTGCCGGAGCTGTATAAGTAAGTTTTTCTAGTTGTTATGAGAGCGAGCCGCCGTTTTGGCGGCTCGCTTTATTTTTTTATCCCAACCTGTAGGAGCGAACTTTGTTCGCCCGCAGGCGGTCATAGCCTCCCTACAAATATATTCGTACTTCACTCCGTCCCCGTAGGGGACGCTGTCCCCAACGTCCCGCCAGTTCTCCTCTATCTGTCATTCTGAGCGCAGCGAAGAATCTTTCTCTTTTCTCTACCTTTTTCATATTTCGCTTGAGGCGAGTGACTTTTGTTTATAACAAAAGCCACTCGCCTCGGGCGAAAGTGAAGAAAAACATAGAAGAATAAAAGACCCTTCGCTGCGCTCGGAATGACAAATTAGGGGAAACACAGATTGCGGATCAAGCCCGCAATGACAAAACGAAAAAGCCCCGCATGAAATGCGAAAAAAGAACAAAAAAGGTTTCCGCCAGCTTCGGCAGAAACCTTGAACAAAAACCGAAAAAATGCTATACTATTCCCACAAAACAAAAAAGGAGACCACCCCATGATTACATTTGACTCCGCCCATTCCGGCATCGCCGCCGACTTCGGCGTGGACAGCTACGCCTACCGCCTGAAAAAAGCGCACAGCGACCTCCTAAACGCCACCGGAAAGGGCAGCGACTTCGTCGGCTGGGTGCATCTACCGGAGACCTACGACAAGGCCGAATACGCCCGCATCCACGCCGCCGCCAAGACTATTCGGGAGCAGTACGATGCCCTCGTCGTCATCGGCATCGGCGGCAGTTATCTCGGCAGCCGCGCTGTGCTCGACCTGCTCGGCGGCGATTTCCCCGTCTATTTTGCGGGCAATACTCTGTCCACTGATGCGATGGTTTCCCTGCTGAAAACCTTGGAGGGCAAGGACTACGCTGTCAATGTCATCTCGAAGAGCGGGACAACTACCGAGCCCGCCGTCGCCTTTCGCATCTTCAAAACCCGGCTTGAGGCGAAGCACGGCACGGACGGCGCACGTGCCCGCATCTTCGCCACCACCGATGCCGCACGCGGCGCACTGAAAACCCTCGCCACCGCACAAGGATATGAGAGCTTTGTCGTGCCCGACGATGTGGGCGGGCGATATAGCGTGCTCACCGCCGTGGGTCTGCTACCCCTCGCCGCCGCCGGTATCGACATCGACGCTCTCATGAGCGGCGCACAGGCCGAGCGCCTCGCCCTGCATCAAGGCGGTCTCGACAACCCCGCATGGCAGTACGCCGCCGCCCGCAACGCCCTGTATCACGACGGCAAAAAAATCGAGGTGCTCGCCTGCTACGAGCCGTCGTTTCGCTTTTTCGCTGAGTGGTTCAAGCAGCTCTTCGGCGAGAGCGAGGGCAAAAACGGCCTCGGCGTGTTCCCTGCCAGCGTCGAATTCACCGCCGATTTGCACTCCATGGGGCAGTATTTGCAAGAGGGCGAGCGCATTTTGTTTGAAACCGTCGTCCGCTTTTCTCAGTCGCTCGAGTCTCTCGCCGTGCCCGCCGACCTTGGCAGCGCCGACGGCCTCGACTTCCTCGTGGGGCAGAGCCTCGACTTCGTGCAGGCGCAGGCAGAAAACGGCACCCGCCTCGCCCATGTGGACGGCGGCGTGCCGAACCTCGCCATCACCGTGCCCCGTCGGGATGCAAAAAGCGTGGGAGCGCTGATTTACTTCTTCGAGTTCGCCTGCGGCCTGTGCTGCTATCTGCTGGGCGTAAATCCCTTCGACCAGCCCGGCGTAGAGGCCTATAAGAAGAACATGTTCGCTCTGCTTGGCAAGCCCGGCTACGAGGATTTGGCGGCCGAGCTCAAGGAAAAAATGTAAACAGGGGCGTTTTATGAGCCTAGTCACATGGCTGGCAACCGTGTTGACGGCTGCGCAGTCAATCTCCACTCCGGCTTCGCTGTTGAGCCGCCGTCCTATCGATATTCCCCCGAGCTTCCGCCCTATACGAATCAAGTCAAGCCCCATTTATATAATATTCGCTGGATGATTTTCTTCTCTGCTTGAAAATAAAAAAGGCGCCTTTGTCTGTGCAGAATAGAAAATAACAGTTGTTTTTATCGCACATATTTGATACAATAGTAACAGGACGGAAGTCGCTTCCAAAAAAATGCAAGGAGTGATTCAACATGGTTAGAGTCATTATGGGTCCCAGCGGAATGGGCAAAAGTAAGCAGGTCATTGATATGGTCAATTCAGCGGTGAAAACCGAGCACGGCAATGTCGTTTGCATCGAGCGCGCCCCGAAGTTGACCCTTGATTTAAGCTCCAGCGTGCGTCTGATTGAAACCAGCGATTATACCATCAAGGGCTTCGACGGTCTGCGTGGTTTCCTCTGCGGCGTCTACGCCAGCAATTACGACATCACCCATATTTTCGTGGATTCTCTTTGCAAGTTGATTCCCTCCGATGCCAACGATCCCGCCGTCTCTCAGTTCCTCGACTGGCTCAACGGCTTTAGCGAGAAAAACAACATCAAATTCACCCTTACCATCACCGGTGATGCCACCGGCGTGACAGACGGCGTTTCCAAATATTTCTAAGGTCCGCAACACGACAACACACAGTTAAAAGGAGTCGGTAAAAATGGAACTTATTTACACCTGTTCCATGTGTGGCTACGAATACGACAACAGCGACGGCCCGTTTGAAGCTCTGCCCGATGATTGGGTCTGCCCCCTGTGCGGTGCGCCAAAGGGGCTCTTTGAAGCGAAATAGGAGAATGCCTCCCCGGATGGGGAGGCATTTTTTGTTGCACTTTTTTCCGCTTTCGCCCTTTCCCCCTAACCCCTCGGACGAGTGGTACTCCTCTACCCGCCCCATAGGGGCGCACTTCGTTCGCCCGCAAGCCACCACCCTCGTCATCGCCCACCCCACCCCGCTATTGCGGGCTTGACCCGCAATCTCTGCTTTCCTCTCTCAGTCATTCTGAGCGCAGCGAAGAATCTTTTTTCTTCGTGCTACTCTTTTCGTGTTTCGCCCGAGGCGAGTTCATTTTTTGTGCTCAAAAAAACGAACCAAAAAAGCTTTATTCCCCTGGTTTGCTGATTCATTTCGAAAAGCACAAATGCTTTCCTCATGGGCAACCCCAGCGGGCGGAAGTTTGGCAAGTAGTGAGTCTAGTGGTGCTTATCATCTTACGACAGGGTGCAGAGATAATCCGGTGCAAGCTTTGTGTTTGCAAGCGTATTCTTGGCGCACTGTGTGCTTTTTCTGTGGGAATGTAGGAGACGCAAAACGTAGGGAACAACCCCTGTGTCGTTCCGAATTCCCAAAATGTCACATGATAGCGGAACAACACAGGGGTTGTTCCCTACTTAATCCTAAATTCTCATCGCAAGCGGCCACAGGCCGCCAAAAAACCTAAAGCTGCGCAATCAGACTCCGCACCACCCTCCGCTGACTCCCCAGCTGCTCCGCCGCCCGCTCGCAAATCTCCCGCAGGCACGCATCCGCCGTCTCGCTTGCGCCGTACCGCTGCGCCAGCCGCTCCAGCTCGTCATAAACCTGCCGCAATGCCGCCTCATAAGCCTTCGACAGCGGCATCGCAGCCACCTCCTCCGGCGCAAGCTGCACGCCCGTCATGATAAAATAAGCCGAGCGCAGCTCCCGTGCGCTGTGCAAATTGTCCGCCGCCAGTGTGCGCAGCGTCCGCTTTTGCCGCCCGTAGCGCCCGGACAACACCTGAAAGCTCGCCGCCAGCCGCAGTTCCTGCTCCATCAGCGCCTGCACCCGCCGCTCCTCCACCTGATTGGGATTCAGACAAACCCACTCGCCCGCCGCCTGCTTCTGCACCTCGTTTTTCATCCCGTAGCCCTCCCCGCCGAAGCTTTTATTCCCTTCATCCTATGCGGGAGGGGTGAATTCGGAACCAAACAAATGCTTTCTGCACAAAATTTTCTATCACATCGCCCATTCCCGACACAAAACAGTGGAAATGCGCCCCATCCTTTGATACAATAGCAGCAGACACAACAATCGGAGGAGGAACCCGTCATGCCCACGCCCTTGCTCGATGCCCTCAACCGCTACGCCGACGCTGCGCCGTTGCGAGCGCACATGCCCGGTCACAAGGGCACGCTCTCCCCGCTCGACCTCACCGAGCTGCCGCCCACCGGGAATCTCTATCAGTCCGGCGGCCCCATCGCCGAGGCGCAGACGCTCTGGGCGCAGGCCGTCGGCTTCACCCACTGCCTCTTTTTGACCAACGGCGCAACGGCGGGCATCTTCGCCGCCCTCGCCGCCGCAACCAAGCCCGGCGACCACCTCCTGCTCGACCGGGACAGCCACCTCGCCTTCCACCACACTATGGCCGCCCTCGACCTGCACCCGCATGTGCTCAACCGCAGCTTCGGCGCACCCATCACCGCCGCCGCCGTGGAACAGGCCATGCTTGCGCAACCAAATGCAAAAACTATTTGTATAACTTCGCCTACATATTACGGCGCATTGTCGAATATCGCCGCAATTGCCGCCGTTGTCCACGCCCACGACGGCGTTTTTCTCGTCGACGGTGCCCACGGGGCGCACCTGCCCTTCCTGCTCGGCACGCAGGTTTACGCCGACGCCGACCTCCTCGTGCTCTCTGCGCACAAGACCCTGCGTGCGCTCGGGCAATCCGCCCTGCTGCTCTCTTCCCCCCGCTTCCCGCATGAAATGCTCCGCCGCTGCGCACAATTATTTCAAACCTCCAGCCCCTCCTACCTGCTCATGGCCAGCCTCGATGCCGCCCGCGACCACATGGCGGGCGCAG
>JGI994J12354_10002546_pt1 | contig 17661 bp, 13 predicted proteins | sample IntmicLarv3ML3BL_FD_12354 | JGI IMG/M metagenome (IMG submission 12354) | reverse complement strand
GACCGCAACTATTGTAGCAAAAGGAGGTTTTCTTGTATCTAAAGATTTTTTCCAACTCACCGGCATAGCCGGTGGTTTTTTTGCGCTAAAGCACAATGAAAAAGCACACAATGTTTCACGTGAAACATTGTGTGCTTTTGGGTGATGCCGGAGGATTCTGCCGGCGCGATAAAAAGAATCCCGGGGAAAAGGGGAAGCGCACCTTGGTTCCTGTTACACAAGGAAGTATTTGAAAACACCCTCTAACCTCTCACTTTGCCAATAGCTACAACATAATATCACAGAAAAAGCCAGCCGAAAAACAAATTATTTTCGGTCGGCTTCTATTTCAATAAAAGGCTTACTTCGGATGCGTCTCCCGTACCGCGTTCTCAATGGCCGTGGCCAGCACCTCGGCGGCCAGCGTGCCTACCACGTCGGAGGAGGCCTCCACCCCGCCGCACGCCAGCGCATAGACCGTGTCGCCATCCATGGAAAGGTGAACGGGCGAAATGCGCCGCGCCAATGCGTTTTGCGCCATGGCGGCGACCTTATTCATGGCGGTTTTGTCCAGCTTGGCGTTGGTGATGATGACGCCAAGGGTGGTGTTTCCCGGATAATCAGGGGGAGAGCAGGTTGTGGAAAAACTTTGTCCCCCAACGGTTTTTTCGCCGCCTGCCGTTTGCTGACGCAAAAGCTCCAGGGTGTAAAGGTCTTGTAAGCTGTCGCCACCCTGCATGCCGCCAATGCGTTGTCCGGCGGCGCTAAAAACATCGCCAATGGCATTAACCACCACCAGCGCGCCGACCTCCAGCTCGCCCAGACGCATGGCAAAATGACCAACGCCGCTCTTTTGGGCAAATTCCATGCCGCGAAGCTTGCCCACGGTTGCCCCCGCCCCCACGCCAACGTTGCCTTGGGGGATGCGGGAAGAGCCTTGTGCATTAACGCAAGCCGCGTAAGCCATTTCGGCGGTGGGGATGGCGCATTGGTGGTCAAAGATCCAGTCAACCCAAGAGGGGGCCGCCGCCGGAGCTGCGCCGGAGCCCGCGTTCGTGTTAAAGCGTGCACTGGAACCCGCGCAGGAAGCGGCGTCGGTATTCAACTCGTCCCCTGCGCCAGCTTCAGTGCCGGAAAAACCTAGATCAGAAACGGAAAAACCCAAATCAAAAATACAGCTTTGGCACACGAGGGGAACCCGCAGGGGGCCGACCGGGGTGCCCACGCCGCGCTCGGCCAAAAAGCGCATTGCGCCGTCTGCGGCACCCAGCGCAAAGGCGCTCCCGCCCGAAAGCAGCACGCCGTGCAACGCGGTCGCGGCTGAAAGTGGGTGGGCCAGCGTCGTTTCGCGTGCAGCCGGGCCGCCGCCCCGAACATCTACGCCCGCCGCCGCGCCGGAGGGGCAGAGCACCACGGTGCAGCCGGTTGCGCCCGACTGCGCATGGCCGGTTTGGAAGGGCTGAATGGAAGAAAAATCAATAATTTTCAGCATTTTTGATCTCCTTGTGCGGCGGTAGGGATTCCCAAAGTTTCGGCAGCCCAAAACTCTTTGTGCGGATAAAAGGAACCGCAAAAAGACGGCAAAGGATGCCGCGGGGGGGTGAGAGAGGCGCGAATAATGCGGGAAGGCAAGGCTACATCGCGAAAGTTGAAAAAAACTATATAAAGCAAAGGGAAACTGCACAATGTTTCACGTGAAACATTGGCAAAAGCAAAGGGTTGCACCGCGAGGCCAGCACCAAACCGCGCGGCGCTCGCCAGAATGCACGACGTCCCGCCGCCGCGCACGTCGGTCGCCAGAACGCACGAGCTATCGCCAAAATCCGCCGAAAAATCTCTTACCGCGCCGCCTTGGCATTTAGCTCGCGCACAAAATCGGCCATTTCCAACGCGTCCTGGTCGGTGGCGGCGTCGTAGCGCAGGATGGTTTTGCTTCGGCGCAACAGGTCGGCGTTGGCCAAAATTTCCTCGCGCGAGGGGTACAACTCCACGGCCAATCCTTGAAAAAGCGTGTCGGCATAACGCTGAAGCATAATCATGCCGCGCGGATAATTGGGGTCGTTGTAGATGTCTAGTACGCGCAGGTTAGGCACTTTCACGACGTGTTGAAAATTGTGTTCGCCCGCCGGATGGGTGTGAATAAAGATGCTATCGAGCCCGCGAGCCACGGAGGAGGTATACGGCAGGCCGAATTCCGCATAGGTTGCGGGCGAAATTTGCGCCGAAGTGTCCTCGGAAAAATGCCCCGCGCCCCGCCCTGGCAGCCACACGCCAAACCCGGCCAAGGTGCCTTCGCCGCAGCGGTCGGCGGCGGTGTTTTGCTGTTCAATCCACCAATTGGTGGCCGTTACGGCATAGGCCAGCGCCTGATGCAGGGTTTCGGGGTCGTCGTAAAAATCCATTAAAATTTCGTTGTCCCGCATGGAACGTACCAAATCCAGCGGCGAATAAAAACCCCGCTGACGCACGGCAAATCGGCCACGGGCGCGCGCGGCAAGCTGTTCCATGCCGCCGATGGTCATGGCGTACCAGGGTTGCTCGGCGTTGAGCGGAAAGGCAAAATCGCGCAGCGTGGGGAGGTACCCCTGATGCCACGCGCCGTCAGGAAAAACCCGAACATCCCCCGGTAAAAAACCGTCAAACTCCGGCGTACCGTAAAAGGGCGCCAGCGAGGGAATCAGCGCGTCCTCCAGCCCAATGCGCAAGCGATGCAGACAAAAGGCCTCCAGCCGATTGACGCAAACATCCAAATAGGCGTCCCGCCCGGCAATGGAAGGAAACCCCCATTGCGTCAAGGGAAAAGCCGAAGGCAAGGGCAGCGAGGCAATAGAATCCACGACCAAAAGCGTGCCGGCGTCTGCCCTGTGAAAGGCTTGCCACGCGGCCAACCGGGTTTCCAAATTCGGGCAAAAGCCAAGGGTTTTCATGCCAATCTCCCATCATAAGGTGTGCAATGTGGTGAGGTGTGCAGTCCGGAAAAGCGCCTGCCTTGGTCGGGCTTTTCGTGAGCGCAGGCGCGTATTTTTGAAAAACGTCCGGCGAGACAGGGTCGTTTGGCCGAGTGTACAGTTTGGAAAGGTGTGCAACGCGACAAGGGACGCAGCCCGGAAAAGCGCTTAGCCTGGCAAAAAACCAATGTGGGCAAGGCGTTCAGCGTGGCAAGGCGCTCAATTCGGCGTCAATTTCCATGGCGGCCCGGCGGCCCGCGCCCATGGCTTGGATAACCGTGGCGGCACCGGTGACGGCATCCCCGCCCGCATACACGCTGGGGCGGGAGGTTTTCACGGACTCCTGCACCACCAAACACCCACGGCGATCAGTCAAAAGGCCCGGAGTGGTCTGGGCCAGCAGGGGATTGGGGCTGGTGCCAACGGCCATAATCACCATGTCGGCGGGCAGCTCAAACAGGCTGTCCGGAATGGCCACGGCTTGCGCGCGGCCCGAAGAATCCGGTTCGCCCAGCTGCATTTTTTGGCAATGCATATGCGAAACGCGGGCCTCTCCGCATAGTTTTACCGGGTTGGTTAGGCAGAGCATCCGCACCCCCTCTTCCTCGGCGTGGTGAACCTCCTCGGCGCGGGCGGGCATTTCGGCGAGGGAGCGCCGATACACAATGCTGACCGTCTCGGCCCCTAGCCGCAGGGCGCAGCGAGCCGCGTCCATGGCCACGTTGCCACCGCCGACCACGGCCACGTTTCTGGCCGCTAAAACCGGGGTTTGGCTGTCCGGCCGATGGGCTTCCATCAGGTTGACCCGGGTCAAAAACTCGTTTGCGGACAGGACGCCATTGAGGAATTCGCCCTCGATACCCATGAACCGCGGAAGCCCCGCGCCCGAGCCGATGAAAATGGCGGCGTAGCCATCTGCGGTCAGCTCGTCGATGGTCAGGGACTTGCCAATCACGGCGTTGCACACAATATCCACGCCCATGGTGCGCAACAGGGAAATCTCCCGCTGCACAATGTCTTTTGGCAGCCGAAAGGCCGGAATGCCATAAGAAAGTACGCCGCCCGGGCTGTGCAGGGCTTCAAAAAGCGTGACGGAATACCCGCGCGAGGCCAGCTCGCCGGCGGTCGAAAGCCCGGCAGGGCCGGAGCCGATGACGGCAACTTTTTTGCCAGAAGAGGGGTTTTGCGAGGCCGCACAAGAGGTTTGCGCGGAGGTTGCGCATCCGCAGCCGTTTTGGGCTGGCGCGCAGGCGTTTTGCGAGGACGGGCCGCCGCAAGCGCATTGGTCTGCCGCCGCGGCGCTTTGGCCGGCTTCCGGCGCATGCCCGCAAGGGGTTTCGCTCGCTGCGGCGCACCCGCAAGGGGCGGTTACAGCACAGCCGCAAGGGGATTCACCCGTTGTCGTGCAAGGGATTTTCTCGCAGGAAGCATCCCAACAGCCTTGCGCGAGGTGGTCGGCCACATAGCGCTCCAGCCGTCCAATGGCCACGGGCTGGCCTTTGCGGCCCAGCACACAGTTGCGTTCGCATTGCTCCTCTTGGGGGCAAACCCGACCGCACACGGCGGGCAGGCAGTTGGTTTTGCGAATGGCGGCGTAGGCCCCCGCGACGTCCTGTTGCTTCAAGCATTCAATAAAGCCGGGAATATCCACTGACACCGGACACCCTTGTACACAAAGGGGATTTTTGCATCCCAAGCAGCGAGAGGCCTCGATAGCCGCCATCTCGGGTGTGTAGCCCAAGGCGACCTCATCAAAGTTTTTCACACGCAAGGCGGCGTCTGCCACCGGCATTTCAACGCGATCGGGCATTATTGGCCTCCCAGCTTACAGATGTGCGCTTCCAGCAACGCCTGCTCCTGTTGGCGGTACGCCCCCAAGCGCAGGTTTAAGGTATCAAAATCCACCAAATGGCCGTCAAAATCCGGGCCATCCACACAGGCGTACCGCGTTTGGCCGCCCACCGAAACCCGACACCCACCACACATGCCGGTGCCGTCGATCATAATCGGATTCAGGCTGACCATGGTGGGCAAATTGTGCGGGCGGGTCAGGTTGGCCACGGCTTGCATCATGCGTACGGGGCCGATGGCCAGGCAGAGGTCAAATGCGGGTTCGGAGGCAATCAGCTCTTCCAGCGCAACCGTCACCAGCCCCGCGCGGCCATAGCTGCCGTCATCGGTGCAGATGATCAGGCGGTCCACCATGGTTTGCAGCTCGTCCTCCAAAATCACCATGTCACGGTTGCGCGCGCCGACGATGGCGTTTACCACAGCGCCCTTTTCATGCAAGGCTTTTATCTGCGATAGCAGCACTGCGGTGCCTACGCCACCGCCCACGCAGACCGCGCGCTTGGCGTCCAAATGAGAGGGCTGCCCCATCGGCCCGGCGACATCGGCCAACGCGCCGCCCACGGGAAGCTCGGCAATTTGGCGGGTGGAAGCGCCCATGCATTGCAAAATAATGTCGATCCAACCCTCGGCGCGCGACCATCCGGCCAGCGTCAGCGGAATGCGCTCGCCCAAGGCGTGGGGCCGAACCATGCAAAACTGTCCGGCCTTGGCTCCGCGTGCCACCAAAGGCGCGGCCACGCGTAGCCGGACAATGCCGGGCGCGAGCGTTTGTTTGTTAATGATTGTGTACATATGCGTCCTCAATGTTGTTTGCAGTCGCGGCTGCGTCAAGTTCGATTTTACTTGCAGGCATGGTTGTGCAACGTTTGGTTTGCTTGCAGGTGCGGCCGTGTGTCAAGGTCGATTTTGCTCACAGTGCGGTGCGTCAAGCGCGTAGTGTGCGGCAGGGGTGCCGCAATCGGGCGGGGCCGCAGAGGTTCGCAAAATGGGTCGCGCGCCGACCCACCGCCACAGCATCATTGCTCAGCGATTGAGCAATTTTATCACTTTAACGAGGGTTTTGCAAGGCCCATGCGGGTCTTTCCGCTTTTGGAAAACGCAAGCCGCCGGAGCGTGTCCGCTCTTGGAGCGGATGCGCGGAACCCTGCTCGTTATGGGCAGGGCGCACGAGGGCATGACGTCCGAGAGGGTTGCGAAAAAAGGAGCCTTTCTGCGCAAAGAGTTCTTTTCCCCGAAGCAAAGGCTCCAGCCTTTCTTCTTTTTATATGTCGCCGAGGTTTGGCGCATTTGCAGGGTTCACCACCAAGACGCCAGCAATGTGTTGCATTTTTCAGAAAAAGTGGTATACTATACATCGTGCGACTGGGCGGGTGCCCGGTTGTCGCCTGTTCAAATCCCTGTTGGGGGCTTTGAGCCGCCCCTACGCGCGCACGGTTTGATTTTTTCAAGGAGTGGGGTTTTCCCGCTCTTTTTTATCGCAATCGCAAAAAAATGGAGGGTTTTTATGAACAAAGAGCTGGTTGAAGCACTCAACATGCTGGAGCATGACCGTGGTATTGACAAAGAGATCTTGTTTCAAGCCATCGAAGCAGCGTTGATTTCTGCCTACAAGGCCGACCACACGGTCAAGGGGAATATCAATGTGCTGGTGGATCGCGCAACGGGAGATCTGCATATTTTCCAAGTGATGATGGTCAGCGAAGAGATCACCGACCCGGCCACACAAATTCCGCTGGAAGAAGCCCGTGCAATCAATCGGGTGTATGAGTTAGGCGATATTTTGGAAATTGAAATCACACCCAAGGAATTCGGGCGTATCGCCGCCCAAACCGCCAAGCAGGTAATCGTTCAACGCATTCGCGAGGTTGAGCGCGGCAAAATCTTTGAGGAGTTCGCCGAAAAAGAAAACGAAATGCTCACCGCCATCGTTCAGCGTGTGGAAAAAGATATGGTTTTTGTCGAGCTTGGCAAAACCGAAGGCATTTTGTTTGCCAAGGAGCAGCTTCAAGGCGAAACCTACGAACCCAACGATCGCTTGCGCGTGTATGTTATCTCGGTGCACAAGGACACCCGGGGCGCGCAGGTACTGGTTTCCCGCACGCACCCCGGTTTGCTCAAGCGTTTACTGGAGATGGAAGTGCCAGAGATTGCGGCCGGAACCGTGCAAATTAAGGCCATTGCCCGCGAGGCCGGAAGCCGCAGCAAGGTGGCGGTGTATTCCACCGACCCGGCTGTCGATCCCACCGGCGCGTGCATCGGACGTTCGGGCGTGCGTATCGAAAACGTCGTGCGTGAGCTCAAGGACGAAAAGGTGGATATCATCGAATGGTCGCCGGATCCCGCGCGGTTTATCGCCAAGGCATTGTCCCCTACCCGCGTGCTGATGGTCTATACGAATGAAGAAGAGAAATCTGCGCGCGTGATTGTGCCCGACCACCAGTTGTCGCTCGGCATTGGCAAAGAGGGACAAAACGCCCGCTTAGCTGCCCGCTTGACCGGCTGGAAAATTGACATCAAACCCCAAAGCACAGTGGCCGAAGAACTGGAAGCCAACGCGCTGGTGGATACCTCGCTGGAAGATGATTTGATGTCGGATTACACCTAGGTAACCACTGATTAAAGGCTGGCGTGCCATCTTCGGCGTCTTTTGGCCCCAAGCGGCACGCGGCAAAAACTTTCATATCTCGTTTAATATGCGCTTTTTTGCCACGCACCTCTTGAAACCAAAATCCACGCGAATCTGCCGCACCCCCTTTAATCAGCGATTACCTGGGTACCCCCATGAATCAGTGGGTACCGAACTGCAAGGAGCCAAAGCGTGGAGCAACCCCAAGCCGCAACAACCCGTAGGGGCGAACAGTGTTCGCCCGCCCAACAACCCGCGCAACCCCGCATCCCCGAGCGCATGTGCGTGGCCTGCCGCGCAAAAAAAACCAAACCGGAGTTGGTTCGGTTGGTACAAAGCCAAGGCGTGGTGGGGATTGATTTTTCCGGCAAAAGCCAATGCCGGGGCGTGTATCTTTGCCGGGACACGGCGTGTCTGGAACGCGCACGCAAGCAAAAGCAGCTGGAGCGAGCCTTTCGACGGGCCATGGAGCCAACGCTGTGGACGCAGTTACAGGAGGCGGTATCACATGACACCGCAACATGAACCCGGTGATCCAGGCGGTGCAAGCGAATCCCAGCAACGCAAGCCCGGCGCGACAAAGGCAAGCGGCGCAAGCGAGACCCGGAAGCGCAAGCCCGGCGGGGGGACATCGCCAAGCGACGTAAGCGAGGCCCAGCAACGCAAGCCCGGCAAGGCAGAGCCAAGCGTCGCAAGCCCAACCCCGCAACGCTCACCCGCTGACCCGCTGACGGCCCTGCAAGGAGCCTTGGGGCTGGCGGCACGCGCGGGAAAGATGATCAGCGGTGCGCACCCCGTGCTGCAAGGTCTGTTGCACAACAAGGCGCAGTTGATTGTTTTTGGCGCGGGCATCGGCACGGCATCCATGCGAAAGTTTACGTGGGAGGCCGAGCGCCACAACATTTCCAGCGTGCACCTGCCGATGGATGTCGGCACATGCGTGGGCAAAAAAAGCTGTGTGGTGTTTGCCATCACAAGCCGAGGCATGGCGCAAAACATCGCGCGGCTGGCCGAAGCGCTTCCATGCGTGCAGAACGCGGAATTGCCCGCGTTGAGCACATCGTCAAGCGCGAACCCGCCCGCACACGGCGCAGCGCCAAATGCACAGCCGCCTGCGGACACATCACCAAATGCGGAGTCGTTCGCGCCGGGGACATCGCCAAACGCGGGTTCGCGCGAACAAAACACATCACTAAACACACCGCCGCTCGCATAAGGTACATCACAACGGTAGATTTCACCGATTTTCAAGGCATTTGGCAAAACAGGAGGAGGGCACTGCATGACTCAAAAGGTTAAGATTTTCGAAGCGACCAAGCAAGCCGGGGCGGACGCGCAGCAAGCGCTGGCCGCTTTGCGCCGCGCACAAAACGCCGCTGTGGAGCAATACCAAGCGGCCAGTCGTTTGGAAAAGATTCTCCTCCAACGGGCGCAGCAGGAGTTGGATAACATCCAACGAGCGCAGGCCCAAGCACAGTTGGCCGAGGAACTGGCCCGCGCGGCGCAGGAGTTGCCCGACATCGTGACCGACGAGGTTGCGCCCGTCGAAGCGCCGCCAGCGGCCCAAGGCGGGAAAAAAGCGGCGGCTATGGCGCCTCCCGCAGAGGTGGCCGCGGATCAGCCAATCCCCGAAACGGTGGAGGAGCCGGCACTCAAGCCAAGCCGGTCACGCAAAAAGGCACCGGAGGCAACGGGTGCGCCGGTAGCAGGTCCGGAAACGGCAGCGGATGTGCCCGCAACGGCCGCGTCGGAAACGCCAACGCCTGCGACAGCATCGGAAACGAAAACATCTGCGGAAGGTGCGCCCGAAACGGCGTCCCCGGCAGTTGTGTCTGCGGCACCGGCCGCTGCGGCTTCGGGTGCTTCTGCAGCGGCCTCGCTGGGAGGCTCAAGCACATCGGGCACACCAACAACGGCGACAGCACCGGGCCAAAGCATATCGGCGCCGCCGCCTGCGGCACCGGTTATGCCTACGGCATTCGGCCAAGGCGGAACGGCCCAAGGTACGGCGACTCAAGGTACAGCGGCTCAACTGCCGATAACGCCCAGACCTGCGCCTAAGCCAGGCACACCGGTGACATCCTCCGGCCTCAAACCCGGCGATCGGGTTGCCGCGCCGCCGCGTCCGGATATCAAACCAGCCGGTGTTCAAAAAGTTTTGCGCCCCGAGCCGCCGCGGCCTTTGCGCCCGGGCGACCGGGTAGCAGCCGCCCCGCGCCCGGATATCCGGCCTGCGGGTGTTCAGCGTCCCCTGCGGCCCAACGAGGGTCGTCCGGCTTCGGGTGGATTCGATAATCGTCCCCGTCCGGGTGGCGCGCCCCAGCAAGGCCAGGGCCCGCGTCCGGGCGGCGGCGCGCCGGGTGCAGGCGGGTTTAGACGCCCCGCGCCCAAGACGGATACGGTGGCATCGCCCCTTTCCGACAAAGAACGTGTCAGCAATTACGATCCCAATCGCTCCACCTATCAGCGCAACCATGAGAGCGATCGCCGGGAGAAAAATAAGAGGGATCTCTTCCGTGCCCATGTGGCCCAAACCGGGGATTCGGATGATGGCCGTTGGGGTCGGGGCCGCCGCCGGGGGCCGCAAAAAGCCAGAGCGGCTGCCATTGTCATTGAAAGCGCTGTGATCACCACCGAAATGGTGCCGGTGAAGGATTTGGCCGAAAAAATCGGCAAACCCGCCGCCGCCATTATCAAAAAGCTGTTTGCGCTCGGCCAAATGGTTACCATCAACCAAGAGATTGATTTCGACACCGCCGCCATCGTGGCTGCGGAGTACGACGTGGAACTCACCCAAAAGCTGGATAAAACCTTTGAAGAACAGCTCTTTGAGGTTGAAGATTTTGTCGACGAGGACGACAATCGCGGCACGCGTCCGCCGGTGGTCACCGTTATGGGTCACGTCGATCACGGCAAAACCTCCATTCTGGACGCCGTGCGCCGGGCCAACGTGGCGTCGGGCGAGGCGGGAGGCATTACCCAGCACATCGGTGCGTATCAGGTCGAATTAGACGGCCAACCCATTACCTTTTTGGACACCCCCGGCCATGAGGCCTTTACGGCTATGCGGGCGCGGGGCGCACAGGTCACGGACATCGCCGTGCTGGTGGTGGCCGCGGACGACGGCATCATGCCGCAAACCGTTGAGGCCATCAACCACGCCAAATCGGCCAAGGTGCCGATCATTGTGGCCATCAATAAAATCGACCGGCCCAACGCCGACGTCAACCGCGTCATGCAAATGCTAACCGAACACGAGCTTTTGGCCGAAGATTGGGGCGGCGACACCGTGGTCTGCCCGGTTTCGGCAATCACCGGCGAGGGCATTCCGCATCTGTTGGAAATGATTCTGCTGGTGGCCGACGTGCAAGACCTGCGTGCCAACGCTAACCGTCGCGCCAAGGGCACCATCATCGAGGCCCAGTTGGATCGTGGCCGTGGCCCCGTGGCCACCGTGCTGGTGCAAAACGGCACCCTGCGCGTGGGCGATACCGTTGTTGCGGGCACGGCGTATGGCCGTGTGCGTGCCATGATGAACGATAAAGGCGAGCGCGTCAACGAGGCCCTTCCCGCCATGCCGGTGGAAGTGCTGGGCTTTTCCGAGGTTCCGGCGGCGGGAGACATTCTGTTCGCCGTGGAAGAGGATAAATTCTCGCGTCAGGTGGCCGAAGAACGCCGCGATAAAATGCGTGCCACGCAAATGGCCTCGCAGTCGCGCGCGTCGCTGGACGATTTATTTGCCCGTATCAGCGAGGGCGAGGTCAAAGACCTTAACCTCATCATCAAGGCCGACGTGCAGGGCAGCGTCGAGGCCGTGTGCCAAGCCATGACCAAGCTATCCAATGAGCAGGTTCGCGTCGCCATTGTGCACGCGGGCGTGGGTGCTATCCGCGAGCAGGATGTCATGCTGGCCATGACGTCCAACGCCATCATCATTGGGTTTAACGTGCGGCCCGAGGCCTCCGCAAGGGCCGAGGCCGACCGCGAAAACGTGGATATGCGCTTGTATCGCATCATCTATCAAGCCATTGAGGACATTGAAAAGGCCATGAAGGGCCTGCTTGCCCCCGTCTTCCGCGAAACGGTTTTGGGACACGCGCAGGTGCGCAACGTGTTCAAGGTGACGGGCGTCGGCACCATCGCCGGTTGTTATGTGGCGGATGGCAAGGTGGCGCGCTCGGCGCAATTGCGGCTGCTGCGCGACCTCATCGTCATTCACGAGGGCCAAGTCGCCTCGCTGAAACGCTTCAAAGAGGACGCCCGCGAAGTGGCCTCCGGCTACGAATGCGGCATCGGCATCGAGGGGTATAATGATATCAAAGAAGGCGATGTGATCGAAGCCTTTGTTGTGGAAGAAATCAAGCAGGATTGAGCGTGATGCGAAGCGCGGGCAGTTCCCCCCTGTGCGCCGCGCAGACAAGGGTTTCTGTGACGTTCTTGGGGGTCGTGGGCTTTGCTCGTTGCCCTGCGCCGCGCGCGCATACAAGGATTTCGATCTGTGTTCCGTATTCGTCCGGATAAAGGAGGCAACCCATGGCCAATTACGACCGCCGCGAGCGCGTGGGCGAAGAGATTAAAAAACAGCTTTCGCAAATTTTACCGGGGCTGAAGGAACTGGAACGCCCGGCGCTGTTTTCCGTGATGTCGGCAGAAATTTCCGGGGATTTTCGGCTGTGCAAGGTGGGCATCAGCACACTTGGCACCAAGGCTGAAACCGAAACCTTTTGCCGTGCACTGCAAGCCATGCAAGGCAAAATTCGCCATGAGCTGGGCACACGGGTGAAAATTCACCATACGCCGGAGCTGGTTTTCGAGCCGGACGACAGCATTGCCCATAGCGTGCACATTAGCGATGTCATCAGCAAACTCAACATCCCGCCCGCCGAGCCCGATATGGAAAGGGACGAGGAAGATATCTAATGGCCCGCACGTCGCATTCGCGCCGCGCTATTCGTCCCGAGCCAACGCTGGTGTAGGCGCTTATGCCGCAAAAGCGGCGTCGCGCAGTCGTTGGTGCTCGCAATGGCCCGCACGTCGCATTCGCGCCGCGCTATTCGTCCCGAGCCAACGCTGGTGTAGGCGCTTATGCCGCAAAAGCGGCGTCGCGCAGTCGTCGGTGCCCGCAATGGCCCGCACGTCGTCCCCTCCAACGAGACGCAACCGTAGGGGCGAACAGTGTTCGCCTGGTACAACGCCCGGTACGACGCCCGGCGCAACGCCAAACACCACCACCGCGCAACAACAGAATCGTAGGGGCGCGCCATTGCGCGTCCCGTTTGTGTAAAGGCAGGAGAGTTTATGCAAAACGACAAAGAAAAACTTTTACAATCCCTAAAAAATGCCCAACGAATTCTGCTGTGCGGCCACGAAAACCCGGACGGCGACTGCTTGGGCAGCTTGGTGGCCATGCAACGGATGCTGGCCCACATGGGCAAACGCGCCGACGTGCTGCTGGCGGGGCCGATTCCGCATACATTTGAAGGCCTTGGGCCTTTTTTGTCCATCGTTCGTCCGCCGGAGGGAGCAAACGAGGCGCCCGGGCCCATCGACGGCGGGCGCACATTGTGCGCCCCTACGAGCACAGGAATCGCCGCCGCGCCGGCCCCGGTAACGGCGGAACCTGCAACCGCCGCGCGGGTCCAAGCAACGGCGGAATATACCGCCGCAGCGTGCGCCCCTGCAACGGCGGAACCCGTCGCCGCAGAAAGCGCGCCGCCGAGCGATTCCGCCTGCCCCCCCGCCAACCTCGCGGACTACGACACCCTGTTGGCGCTGGATTGCGCCAGCGCAGAGCGCACCCCTTTGGGCGAGGCGTTTACCCTCCATGCCAACACCCTGTGCATGGATCATCATGTTTCCAACACGCGGTTTGCCGGGGTCAATTGGGTGGATCCGGGGGCTGCGGCGTGTGGGCTGATGGTGCTGGACGCCGCCGATGCCCTGGGTTTGGCGCTCGATGAAACCATGGCCAACGCGTTGTTTGTGGCGCTGTGCACGGATACCGGGCGGTTTTCTTTTCAAAATACCACCCCGGCCTGTTTTGCGGCTGCGGCGCGCTTGATGGCCGCCGAAGCCGACATCACGGGCTGGCAGTTTCACATTTTTTCCCAGCGTTCGGCAGCCTCCACCCGCATGATGGGCCGCATGCTGGCAACCCTGCAGCGTTCGGAGGATGGCCGGGTGGCCGTTGCGTATACCACCGCCGCTGACAACGCCGAAATCCACCCCCAAGAAGGCGATTTTGAGGGCCTGGTGGACGTGCTCCGCAACATTGAGGGCGTGGAAGCCTGCGCCTTTGTGCGGGCGCGGTCGCGAGGGGGCAGCAAGGGCTCGCTGCGGGCGCACCATGCCGATGTGCAAGCGGTTGCCAAGCAGCTGGGCGGGGGTGGGCATGTTCGCGCCGCCGGATGCGACGCTGCCGAAACGTCCGAACAAACCGCCGCCATCCTCATGCCCCTACTGCAAAAGGCCGTGGACGCATTGCCAAGCGCAAAAGTGTCAATGGATCCAAAGGTGTGCGGCCAAGGGGCTGATGGCCAAGAGCTGAGAGGTCCAGCGCCGAGCGCCCAAATGCCGAGCGGGCCGGTGGCCAGTGTCCAAGAGACGAACGCCAAAGCGTCGAGAGCCCAAACGCCTGCCACCCCCAATCCAGATTCCGAGGCCCGGCCATGACGGGGGTTATCAATATGCTCAAGCCCACGGGCATGACCAGTCACGATGTCGTGGCTTTTTTGCGGCGGGTTACGGGCGAAAAGCGCATCGGCCACGCGGGCACGCTGGATCCGGCTGCCGCGGGTGTGTTGGTGGTGTGTTTGGGCCGGGCTACGCGGCTGGTGGAGCTGTTCATGGATCATCCCAAAACCTACGTTGCCGGGGTGGCTTTTGGGGCCGAAACCGACACGGGGGATGCCGAAGGGCAGGTGTGCCAAACTGCGGAAAAGATTCCATCACTGAAAGAAATTTCCATTGCCATGAAAGGATTTATTGGGGAAATTCAGCAAACGCCCTCGCCGTATGCCGCCATCAAAATCAAAGGGGTGCCCGCCTATGTCCACGCGCGGCGCAACGAGGCCGTGGACATGCCATCCCGCACGGTGACCATCCATGAATGGTCGCTTTTAGGGCAGGAGGAAAGCTTCCACACGCAATCGCAAGAGACGCTTTCGGGGCAGGAGGACGACGCCCATGCGCAGTCGCAAAAGGCGTTTCAAGAGAAGGAAAATTGTGCCCCCGCGCGACTGCACGTCAACACGCGCGTGGTGTGCTCCAAGGGCACCTATGTGCGCACGTTGGCGCAGGATTTGGCTCGCGGGTTGGGCAGTCGGGCGCATTTGTACGCGCTGGTGCGCACGCGGTCGGGGCCCTTTGATATCGAGCAAGCCGTTACCTGCGAGCAGGTGCTGGCGCTGGCCGAGCGCAACGAGCTGGCGCAAGTGCTGGCCCCGCCCGAGATTGTGTTGGCCGAGTACCCGGTCTTCCAAGTGCCGCCCGAATGGCAGCAACGCGTGAAAAACGGCAATGCATGTATGATAAAAATGCCACACGAGGGATTTGTTCGCATGATGTTGGGCGACGCCCTCTTTGCGCTGGGCGTCAGCGATGGCAAAAGCGTAGCCGTGCGCGCCATGCTGGCGGAATAGCGCAAAGCCTAGAAGAAGAGGATAAAACCTTTGCACATCCATCGTTTTTTTGATTTAAAAGAAACAACCCCCAGCGTCGTGGTGGTGGGGGTTCTGGATGGCGTGCATCGGGGGCACGAGGCGCTTCTGGCCCAAGCCGTGCAGATGGCGCAAGCCGTGCAACCGGCGCAATCCCCCATCGCGCGGGCGGCGGAGGATACGACTGCGGGCATGGCCCCATCGGGCGACCAAGTCCCCATCGCGCAGGTGCTGGTGCTGACCTTTGAGCGGCATCCGCGCGCGGCGATTTTTGGCGAAACCGTGCCGATGTTGGTTTCGCCGGAGGAGCGGGTTTCGCGGATTTTGACGGCGTGTAAGGACGCTACCGACATTCCGGCTGCGCGCGAGAACGCCCCCGACGTGTTGGCTTCGTCAGAGGCCGCACCCATCGCGATAGAGGGGTGTGAGGATCCCCCCGCCGTTTTGACTGCACACGAAAACGGCCCCACCGTGCAAGTGCGGGTGCTGGCGTGCGAAAAAGACCTGTTTGCCCTGACGGCGCAAGCGTTCTTGGAAGAACTGTACGCCCGGGTCAATCTGGTTGGCATGGTATGCGGCACCAGCCATACCTTTGGCGCGGAGCGTGTCACCCACGCGAGCGACGCTGCCCGCACAGACGAGGTTACCCGTGTGAAGCCCCCCTCCCCGGTTGTGGCCGGCACAGCCCAAAACACAGGCAATCCACAGCGGTTGCAAGCGTGGGCCGAGGCGCGCGGACTGGCATTTGCCTGCGTGCCCCCTGTGACGTTTGGGGGCGAGGCAATTAGCTCCTCGCGCATTCGGCGGGCTGTGGCGCAGGGGCAAATGGCGCAGGTAAAGGCCATGCTGGGGCAGGATTTTTCCTACATCGGCGCGGTTGTGCCAGGCGAGGGAATCGCGCGGCAGTTTGGCCGGCCTACCATTAACCTCGTGCTTGATCCGGAACGGGTGCAACCCCAAAACGGCGTATATGCGGGATTCGCCGAACTGAAGGGGCGGGCGTATCCCGCGGTGATCAACGTGGGTAACGGCCCAACCTTTGGCGATGCCCGTCCCCGCCGCATGGAGGCACACCTGCTGCAGCCCGCGCCCGAAAAATTACCGCCTCAAATGACGCTGCGATTTGTAGAAAAAATTCGCGATGAGCAGCGTTTTGCCACGCCAAAGGATCTGTTCGAGCAAGTGGCAAGGGATGTGGCCGTGGCGGAGAGAATGCTGCGAGAAGCGTCACTTTGGGCATGAAAAAAACAGAAGTTTTTTATCGGTGCGTTTATCGTCAGAAATATCGCCGATTCTGTTGATGTGTCGCGTGATTTGTGTTGTTTAGTGCTTGCTTCGATACCGCTTCGGGCAAAATTTTCTCGTTATGCCTCCGCCTATTGCGGCGCCTCGACTTGCCGAATGCTCAGCCCAATGCGCTTTTTGGTCAGGTCCACTGCCAGCACTTTGACGCGAACGACATCCCCCACCGTCAGCACCTCGGAGGGGTGTTTGATGAAGCGATCGACGATTTGGGAAACATGGACCAGCCCGTCCTGGTGCACGCCGATATCCACAAACGCGCCAAAATCAATGACATTTCGCACCGTGCCGCTTAAAACCATGCCCTCGTGAAGGTCTTTCATATCCAGTACATCCGTGCGCAAAACCGGCGCGGGCAGATCCTCGCGGGGGTCGCGGCCCGGTTTGGCCAGCTCTAGCAAAATGTCCCGCAGCGTGGGCTGGCCGATGCCCAGCGTCTCGGCACATGCCGCCAATCCGCGGGCCTCACAGGCGGCGGTCAACGCTTGGCTGTCCGTGAAATTTTTTGCGGAAAGCCCAACCAACGCATAGAGCTTTTTCACCGCGTCGTAGCTTTCCGGGTGAACGCCGGTGTTGTCGAGGGCGTTTTTGCCGTTGCGCACACGCAAAAAACCGGCACATTGCTCATAGGCTTTTGGCCCTAATTTTGGGACTTTTTTCAGCGCCGCGCGGTCGGGGAAGGCTCCATTTTCCTCCCGATACACCACCACGGACTTGGCCAGCGCGCCCGAAATGCCCGACACGTTTTCCAAAAGCGAGGGGGATGCCGTGTTGACATCCACCCCCACGGCGTTGACGCAATCCTCCACGACGCCGCGCAGGGTTTCGTCCAGCCGCTTGGGCGGCATGTCGTGCTGATATTGCCCCACGCCAATGGCTTTGGGGTCGGTTTTCACCAGCTCGGCCAAGGGATCCTGCAATCGCCGCGCCAGCGACACCGCCGAACGCAGCGAAACATCCAGCTCGGGGAACTCCTGTGCCGCCAGTTTGCTGGCCGAATAGACCGACGCGCCGGACTCATTGACCACCACATACCCCGTGCCCGGCCATTGGGGTAAAAGCCCGGCCACAAACTGTTCGGTCTCGCGGCCGGCGGTGCCGTTGCCGATGGCGATTACGGAAACGCTGTGCTTATCAACCAAGCGCGACAAGGTTTTTTCGGCCTCGGCCAGTTTGTTGTGCGGTGGCACGGGGTAAATCACATCCGTGTCCAAAAGGAGCCCGGTCGGGTCCACCACCGCCACCTTGCAGCCGGTGCGAAAGCCGGGGTCGATGGCCATCACCACGTGCCCGCCGA
>JGI994J12354_10002545_pt1 | contig 17665 bp, 14 predicted proteins | sample IntmicLarv3ML3BL_FD_12354 | JGI IMG/M metagenome (IMG submission 12354) | reverse complement strand
GTCGTAAAACTTCGAACAAGGAAAATTATATACATTGTAAAAAACCATAAAACTAAAGAAACATGAATTGGAATGCACATGAATTTATTTTGATTGACTGGATTATCATTGCAGTCGGGATATTGTTAATTACGTGGGCTGTTTGGCGTGCTGTACAAAAAGACAAACGTTTGCAACAGGGAGCCAACAGCGAAGACTATTTGTTCGGCAAAGGAGAGCCATGGTATATTATTGGCGCAGCCATCTTTGCTGCAAATATCGGTTCGGAGCATCTTGTCGGTCTTGCAGGAACAGGCGCAAAAGCCGGTGTAGGTATGGCGCACTGGGAGATGCAGGGCTGGATGATACTTATTTTGGGTTGGGTCTTTGTGCCATTCTACCAACTCATGAGCAATAAAATGGGAAAAATCATCACAATGCCCGATTTTCTCAAATATCGCTACACACAGGCAACAGGTTCATGGTTGTCAATAATTACTCTTATAGCTTATGTATTGACCAAAGTCAGTGTGACAGCGTTTACCGGAGGGATTTTCATGGAGAGTCTTCTTGGTTTGCCTTTCTGGTATGGCGCAATCGGCCTGATAGTCTTAACAGGTATCTTTACTGTTCTCGGAGGAATGAAAGGGGTGATGACACTGTCGGCGATTCAGACGCCGATACTTATCCTTGGTTCATTTCTTGTACTTTTCTTGGGATTAGCAGCACTTGGAGGCGGAAATATTGCTGAAGGCTGGACTGCAATGTTAGAATTTTCCAAAACTCTAAACGTTGGAGCAGATGGTGTCGTTCATGGTACGAACCACATGTTCCACTTCGATACGGGCGACCCGTTGTACGACGATTATCCCGGTATCTGGGTATTTCTCGGAGCGTCAATTATAGGTTTTTGGTATTGGTGTACAGACCAGCACATCGTTCAACGTGTGCTTGGACAACGCAAAGGCGAATCTAACGATGTAGTAATGAAACGCGCACTCAGAGGTAGTATCGCTGCAGGTTATTTCAAATTGTTACCTGTATTCATGTTCTTGATACCCGGCATGGTAGCTGCCGCATTAGTTGCGCGTCCCGACAGCGGTTTTACGTTAGATAACCCTGACACCGCCTTTGGTTCAATGGTTAAGTTTGTATTGCCTGCCGGTGTGAAAGGGATTGTCACCATCGGCTTTATTTCGGCATTGGTTGCTTCTTTGGCGGCTTTCTTCAACTCTTGTGCTACGCTGTTTACAGAAGACTTCTATAAACCAATGTTCAAAAATAAAAGCGAAACTACTTATGTTTTGGTAGGACGTATTGCAACGATTGTTGTCGTAATACTCGGTATTGTATGGATACCTATTATGATGAGTCTCGGCAGCCTTTACGATTATCTGCAAGGCATTCAATCACTGCTTGCTCCGGCTATGGTGGCGGTATTTGCACTGGGTATATTCTCTAAAAAAATTACGCCTAAAGCCGGTGAAGCCGGTATGATAATAGGATTTACAATCGGAATGTTGCGTTTGCTGACCAACATCTTTACAAATACGGGAAAAGACATTATGACCGGCTGGTATTGGGAATATACGACTTGGTTTTGGCAAACAAACTGGCTTATCTTTGAAGTATGGCTGCTTGTCTTCATTTTATGTATGATGGTTATTGTATCGTTTTTCACTCCGAAACCAACCACTCAACAGATAGAGGCTATCACTTTCACGGACGACTACAAAAAACTCATCAGGAAGAGTTGGGACAAATGGGATGTTATTGCATCGGCAGGAGTTGTAATTCTTTGCGCCCTATTCTATATTTATTTCTGGTAGCATTAAAAAATTAAGAGTTAAAAATTAAGAATTAAGAATTAAGTGTCAATATAAAAATGCCGAAAATTAATTATTATCGTGATAGCTCAAAGTTTTATGCAGCTGTTGACTGTATAATTTTTGGATTCAAAGAAGGAAAAATTAGTCTTCTTCTGTTGAAAAGAAAATTCGAACCTGCAAAAGGCAGATGGTCTTTGATGGGAGGATTTGTACAGAAAGATGAAAGTGTGGATGATGCAGCAAAAAGGGTATTGAAAGACCTTACAGGGCTTGATAATATTTATATGGAACAGGTAGGCGCATTCGGTGAAACGAATCGCGACCCCGGTGAACGGGTTATATCCATTGCTTATTATGCACTGATAAATATTAACGACTACGACAAGGACTTAGTTAAAAGTTTTAATGCGTTCTGGACAGATATAAACGAGTTACCGGAGCTTATTTTCGACCATCATGATATGGTAGAGAAAGCACGTAACATAATGAAACAAAGAGTTAGCAACGACCCCATAGGCTTTAATCTGTTACCTGAGTTTTTTACTCTGACACAGCTACAAAGCTTGTATGAGGCTATTTACGGAGAGTCTATCGACAAACGTAACTTTCGCAAACGCGTTGCTGACATGGTTTTTATAGAGAAAACGGATATGATAGATAAATCCGGCTCCAAGCGTGGAGCTTACCTCTATAAGCTTAATAACGAGATATATCACAAAAATCGTAAATTTAAAATTTAAATGTAATTCCAAGCTCAGAGATAAAATATGTTAGAATCATTGAAAGAAGAAGTTTTTCGTGCCAATATCGACCTTGTTAAACACGGGTTGGTAGTATTTACATGGGGTAATGTGTCCGGAATAGACAGGCAGTCGGGACTCGTTGTCATTAAACCGAGCGGAGTATGTTACGAAACAATGAAAGCAGAAGATATGGTCATTGTTGACCTTGAAGGGAAGGTAGTAGAAGGCAATTACAAGCCGTCGTCTGACACTCCTACGCATATAGCGCTGTATAAAGCTTTCACCGAAATAGGTGGTATTGTACACACACATTCAACTTTTGCCACGGCATGGGCGCAGGCAGGATGTGACATTCCAAACATCGGTACAACACATTCGGATTATTTCCATGACGCCATCCCATGTACGAGGGATATGAACGAAGCCGAAGTAAACGGAGCATACGAGTTCGAAACAGGGAATGTAATCGTTGAGCGATTCAAAAACCATAACCCTGTACATACTCCCGGGGTTTTAGTCAAAAACCATGGCCCGTTCTCATGGGGAAAAGATGCGGACAATGCCGTACACAATGCTGTCGTAATGGAAGAGGTAGCCAAAATGGCAACTCTATCCTATTCCATTAACCCCAACCTCACAATGAACCCCCTTTTAATCGAAAAACATTTCAGTCGCAAACACGGTCCGAATGCGTATTATGGACAGCAAAAGCAGAGCTTTTGAATGAAAAATGAAAAATGAAAAGTGAAAAATAAAAAATACTCAATACACAATTAAAAAGAAAATATTATGGGAATTTTCGAAAATTATGAAGTATGGTTTATTACGGGAGCACAGCTTCTGTATGGTGGTGACGCAGTAGTAGCAGTTGACGGTCACTCGAATGAGATGGTAAAAGGCCTTAATAAATCGGGCAATCTCCCCGTGAAAGTTGTTTACAAAGGAACGGTAAATTCAGCAAAAGAGGTTACCGACACTTTTAAGAAGGCAAACAATGACGAAAAATGTATCGGCGTCATCACATGGATGCATACATTCTCTCCGGCTAAAATGTGGATTCACGGATTGCAGGAATTTCGCAAACCGTTATTGCACCTGCACACACAGTTTAATGAGGAAATTCCATGGAACACAATGGATATGGACTTCATGAACCTTAACCAGTCGGCTCACGGTGACCGCGAATTCGGACATATCACCGCACGTATGCGCAAACCGCGCAAGGTTGTCGTAGGATACTGGAAAGATAAAGGCACGCAGGAAAAGATATCTATCTGGATGCGCGTGGCGGCTGCTTGGGCCGATTCACAGGATATGCTTATCATTCGTTTTGGCGACCAGATGAATAATGTTGCCGTAACGGACGGTGATAAGGTTGACGCCGAAATGCGCTTAGGCTATCACGTAGACTATTGTCCTATTGCCGAATTGGTGAAAGTACAGGAAAAAGTTACGAAAGCCGAGATAGCTAAAATGATGAAGGAATACGAAAGTCTGTATGAATTTGCTCCCGAATGTAAGGCAAAAGGTTCAAAACGCGGACAGGTTGAGAATGCGGCACGCATCGAGATAGCCCTGCGCAAACTGCTAAAAGCCAAGGGAGCGAAAGCGTTCACTACAAATTTCGACGACCTCGAAAACGTAGACCAGATACCGGGGCTTGCATCACAACGCCTTATGGCAGAGGGTTACGGTTTCGGAGCCGAAGGAGACTGGAAAACAGCTGCCTTATGCCGCACAACATGGTTTATGAGCCAGGGAATGCCTAAGGGATGTTCTTTCCTCGAAGACTATACGCTGAACTTCGCAGGTGAGAAAAGCTCAATACTGCAAGCTCATATGCTGGAGGTATGTCCGCTTATAGCAGTAGAAAAGAAACCGCGCATGGATGTATTCCCTCTCGGTATCGGAGGTAAAAATGACCCGGCACGCCTTATCTTTACAAGTAAGACAGGACCCGGTGTAGCAGCAACAATAGTTGATATGGGTAATCGATTCCGTATGATACTAAACAAAGTAGACTGTATTAAACCGAAACCGCTGCCTAAACTCCCGGTTGCATCTTCGCTTTGGATTCCGCGCCCGAACCTCGAAATAGGTGCCGGAGCATGGATACTTGCAGGAGGAACTCATCATACAAGCTTCTCGTATGACCTGACAGCCGAATATTTCGAAGATTATGCCGAAATTGCAGGTATCGAACTGCTAATCATAGATGAGAACACGACAATCTCCGAATTCAAAAAAGAAATGCGAATGAATGAAGTTTATTATCTGCTAAAAAACAATTAACAATGTACAATGCTCAATGCACAATTGACAACGTTCTTTGATGTTAATAAATAAAATAATGTGTCGTTTTGCTTCTAAAGAAAGCGACCGTTGGTTCAGAATGGAAAAAATTAAAAATGTTTAATCATTAAAGCTTTCCCAACTTCTCCCCTTGGGGAAATTGAGAGGGGCTTATAATTAATAAATTATGAAATACGTAATTGGACTTGACTATGGAACCGACTCTGCACGGGCTATTATCGTAAACGCAGAGAACGGAGAAACATTGGCCTCATCGGTCAGGAATTACCCTCGCTGGACGGATGGGAAATATTGTAATCCTGCGATAAACCAATATCGCCAGCATCCTCAGGACTATATCGATGTACTTGAAACAACGGTCAGGGACGCATTGTCAAAATGCCCCGATGGAACGGCCGGGCAAGTTGTAGGTATAGCATTTGACACTACGGGAAGCACGCCCGCTTTTACTGATGCTACGGGCACACCGTTAGCTATGCAACCCGAATTTGCGGAAAATCCCAACGCCATGTTTGTTTTATGGAAAGACCATACAGCAATTCGAGAGGCAGGCGAAATAAACGAGCTTTGCAAATTGTGGAAGATTGACTACTCCGCATATGAAGGCGGAATATATTCTTCAGAATGGTTTTGGGCAAAAGCGCTTCATGTTTTGCGCGAAGATAAGGATGTACGTGAAAAAGCATATTCGATTGTGGAATATTGCGAATGGCTGCCGGCAATACTTACCGGAGTAAAATCATCTGACGATATTATCAGAAGTCGTTGCGCTCACGGACATAAAGCGATGTGGCACGAAAAATGGGGAGGTCTGCCCGACGAAGAATTCCTTACGGAACTCGACCCGTTATTAAAAGGCTACCGCGAACGTCTGTTTGAAAAAACGGAAACAGCTGAAAAACCCGTCGGAAAACTTTGTCCCGAATGGGCGACAAGGCTTGGATTGTCCACCGACGTTATTGTAGCGGGAGGCGCTTTCGATTGCCACATGGGTGCGGTAGGTGCATGTATAACTCCTCATACGCTTGTACGTATAATCGGTACATCGACATGCGATGTGATGGTTGCAAGTTATGACGAGATAGGTGACAACCTGATAAAAGGTATATGCGGACAAGTTGATGGCTCCGTAATACCCGGTATGATTGGACTCGAAGCGGGACAATCTGCTTTTGGTGATGTATATGCTTGGTTCAAACGTGTGCTTGAGTTTCCGATAAAAAACATTTTATCGCAATCAACAGCTATAGACGAAGAGACAAAAGCCAAGCTTATAGAAGAGGCATGCGACAAGATTATCCCTGCACTGACAGAAGAAGCCGAAAAGATTCCGATTGGTGAAAGTACCGTTCTGGCGACAGACTGGATGAACGGACGTCGTACGCCCGATGCAAACCAACTGCTGACAGGAACAATCGACGGATTAACGCTCGGAAGTACGGCGCCGCATATTTTCCGCGCTTTAGTCGAGGCAACGGCTTTCGGTTCGCTTGCCATCGTTGAGCGCTTCATTGAAGAAGGCGTACGTATTGACAATGTTATAGGTATCGGAGGGATTGCACTGAAATCGCCGTTTGTTATGCAGACATTAAGCGATGTGCTTAACATGCCTATTAAAGTATGTAAGACGGATCAGGCTTGTGCGCTCGGAGCAGCCATGTTTGCCGCCACGGCTGCCGGAGTATATCCGGATATTGAAGGAGCACAAAAAGCTATGGGCTCAGGATTTGCAAAAGAGTATGTTCCGAACGAAGAAAACGCACGGATATACCGCGAAATCTATGATAACTACATCAAACTCGGTAAATACGCGGAAATGAAATCAATGCACAATTAACAATGCACAATGTACAATTAAAAATTAAGAATTAAGAAAACACCGATTAAGTGAGAGCAGAGGAAAGCTCGCTTTTCTTTGCCGAGCGTGAGATGTTTGGATGTAGTCAATTAAAAATTAAGAATTCATTTTCAATTTTTAATTAATGCAGTAATGAGCAATAAAAAAAAAGATTTATGAAATTAAAAACGATTTTTGCAACAATTATTTTTGCGGTGGCAATTTCATTGCCTACGGTGTTGTCAGCACAAAAGAACGCATCAATAAAACTATTTCCGGAACAGGCAAAAGATACTATTCCGAAGGAGATATACGGACACTTTGCGGAACATCTGGGAACATGCATCTATGGCGGATTATGGGTTGGAGAAAATTCTAATATCCCGAATACGAACGGGTACCGCACCGATGTGCTTAACGCTCTGAAAGAGCTGGATATACCTGTCCTGCGCTGGCCCGGAGGATGCTTCGCCGACGAATACCACTGGATGGACGGCATAGGACCGAAAGACAAACGTCCCAAGATGGTAAATACAAATTGGGGAGGAACGATTGAGGACAACAGTTTCGGTACGCACGAATTCCTAAATCTATGCGAGCTTCTTGGCTGCGAACCGTATATCAGCGGAAACGTCGGCAGCGGCTCTGTTGAAGAAATGGCAAAGTGGGTGGAATACATGAATTCCGACGGCGATAGCCCCATGGCTAACCTACGCCGCCAAAACGGTCGCGACAAAGCCTGGAAAGTGAAATATTTTGGAGTAGGCAACGAGAGTTGGGGCTGCGGAGGAAACATGACTCCTGAATATTATTCCGACCTTTACCGCCGTTATGCAACATATTGCCGCAACTACGACAGAAACAGGCTCTACAAAGTGGCAAGCGGTGCGTCGGATTACGATTATAACTGGACGGAAGTGTTGATGAAAAATGTAGGTAACCGAATGCACGGACTGTCTCTTCATTACTATACTGTCAAAGGTTGGAACGGAAGCAAAGGCTCGGCAACTGTATTTGACAGGGACGACTACTATTGGACAATAGGCAAATGCATTGAGATAGAAGATGTTATCAAAAAACATTGCGAAATAATGGATCGATACGACAGGAATAAAAGGATTGGCCTTCTTGTTGACGAATGGGGCACATGGTGGGATGAAGAGCCGGGAACAGTACGCGGTCACCTATACCAGCAAAGTGCCCTTCGCGATGCGTTTGTGGCAAGCCTCACATTCGATATATTCCATAAATATGTGTCGCGTGTAAAAATGGCTAATATCGCACAGATAGTAAATGTTCTGCAGTCGATGGTTCTGACAAACGACAAAGGAGAAATGATTCTTACACCGACATACCACGTTTTCAATATGTACAAAGTGCATCAGGATGCCGTAAACATCCCGCTGTCTATAATGTGTGACAGGAAGGACGTACGCGACAATCGTACTATTTCGATGTTAAGTGCGACTGCATCAAAAAATAAGAAAGGTGTTATTAACATCTCTCTTTCAAATATTGATGCCGACAACGAACAAAGTATTACCGTCGATTTATCGGGCCTCAAAGCAAAAACTATTAAAGGAACAATTCTGACTTCGGCAAACCTGACAGACCATAACACATTTGAAAAATCAAACGTTGTAGCACCGAAAGAATTTAAAGGAGCAAGCATAAACAACGGCATAATGCAAGTTAAAATGCCTGCAAAATCAATTGTAACAATAGAGATTAATTGATAGCCAACAAGCATTTTATTATACAAAGTAAATATAGATAATGGAAAAGGATGCGTCGGATTATTGCCACGCATCTTTTTTTTTACTATTTTTGTCCTCTGTATTACAACATCAAAATTATGAAGAAGACATTAATAGTTATACTCGCTGTACTTCAGGCTATTACGCTGTTTGCGCAGAGCAAAAACCCTAAATGGGTTGACAATGCGTTCAAGTCGGTTTTTAATATTGAAGCAACCGATAAGAACGGAACAACAAAAAACGGGTACGGTTTTTTTATAAGTGATAATGGTGAAGCAGTAGCTTCATACGACTTATTCAGAGGTGCTGAAAAGGCTGTAGCCATATTGTCATCGGGCGAAAGACTGTCGATAACGCAGGTCTTGGGAGCTGACGATATGTATGGCGTCATACGTTTCAAGGTAGCTGTACCTAAGAAGACTGCATTCCTAAAGATTGCCCAAGACTCACCGACTGCAAACACTGTTGCTTATCTCCCGCCTGCATCTGTAGGGAAAAGCACTACACAGGGTGTTATTACTGAAATAACGAAAATAAAAAATACATACGATTATTATAAGATCGGTCTGGATCTTCCCGCTTCACAGGTAAGCTACCCTTTGCTTAACGGTGCAGGTGATGTCTTTGCTATGGCACAATCCGATGCCTCGGGCAAAGGGAATACATACGGCATATCGATTTCTTATATACAAAGCTTGTTATCGACAGCAACGGATATGCTAAAAAAAACATATTCCGACATCGGAATACGTAAGGCGTGGTCACAAGATTTTGAAGAAGCACAGATTTCTTTATTCCTGTATGCTTCACAACAGGATGCCCGTACATACCTTGAAACTTTGAACGATTTTATTTCTGTATTTCCAAACAGAGCTGAAGGTTATTACAGTCGTGCGACACATTACGTCTATAACCGGGAAGAATTGGCTTCGTCGGAAAACGAACAAATACAGATGCTTGACAATGCTTGGAACGATTTGGAAAGTGCGGATAAACTTTCAAAAAATAAGGATGAGGTATTTTACAATAAAGCCAAGCTTATCTTTGGAGTAATATCAAACGACAGTACGTTTCAATACAAAAACTGGAACATAGAATTTGTTGAAGAGAATATCCTAAAAGCTATTGCCGTAAATGACCTTCCCGTATACCGTAACCTCGAAGCCGATTTAGCATTTAATAGCGGAAACTACGAAAAAGCATTTGAATTATATTCGATCGTTAATAATTCGGAAGCGGCATCCGGACAATCTTTCTACCTCGCCGCAAAATGTAAGCAGCAGTTGGGCGGATACAATTACTTGGAAGTAATAACGCTGTTAGACAGTGCTGTTGCGAAAAGTCCGGTAAACGAAGCCGCAGTATATCTGCTTGAAAATGTTGAGTTGAAGATGTTGGCAGGACAATATGAACAGGCAGTAAAAGATTATGACTTGTACTATCTTATGTCAGGAGGAAACGTTTATGATGACTTCTTTTATTATCGTGAACAGGCAAAATATCGTGCCGGTGATTTTGAAGGAGCGCTGAAAGATATTGAAATGTCTATTTTAATAAACAATACAAATGCCATTTACTATGCTGAAAAGGCATCGGTATACCTTCGTTTGCAAGACTTGCCGAAAGCACAGGAAAGTGCGGAAAAAGCAATCGAGACAGACCCCGAATTTGCATCGGCATACCGTATATTAGGCGTCAGCCTCGTGAGGCAGGACAAGAAAACCGACGCTTGTGTGCAGCTGAACAAAGCCAAAGAACTTGGCGACCCGGTGGCTGAGCGGTTAATAAAGGAAAACTGTCAATAATTGAAAAATTTCAATAAGGAACTATTTTAAACATAAAACTAATAAATTTTTAAATATATGAACAAAATTGAAACTATGAACATGGCAGCCGATAATATTCGTATCCTTGCTGCATCGATGGTTGAGAAGGCCAAATCGGGACATCCGGGAGGTTCAATGGGAGGAGCAGATTTTATTAATGTGCTCTATTCCGAGTTTATTAACTATAATCCCGAAAAGCCTGATTATCCTTATCGCGATCGCTTTTTCTTGGATCCGGGGCACATGTCGCCCATGCTTTATTCTATACTTGCATTGGCTGAACTTTTTCCTCTAAAAGAATTGGAAAATTTCCGCCAGTGGGAGAGTTTGTCACCCGGACACCCTGAAGTTGATGTTCTTCACGGTATCGAAAACACATCAGGTCCGTTAGGACAAGGCCACGCTATGGGACTTGGGGCTGCTATTGCGGAACGTTTTATGGTTGCACGCTTCGGTGAGTGGATGGCGCACAAAACTTATATTTATATATCCGACGGCGGCGTTCAGGAAGAGATATCGCAAGGTGTAGGACGTATAGCCGGAAACCTTGGGTTGAATAATCTTATAATGTACTATGACTCAAACAACATTCAGCTATCTACGAAAGTGGACGAGGTTAGCACCGAAGATGTTGCGGCAAAATACAAAGCATGGAACTGGAATGTAATATCTGTAGACGGCTGCTCTGTTGATGAGATACGTAAAGCTTTGAAAGATGCTAACGCAGAAAAGAAACGCCCTACAATCATTATCGGTAAAACGGTTATGGCGAAAGGATCAGTTGATGCAAAAGGTAAAAGCTATGAGAATACCGTATCGACACACGGACAACCATTGTCGGCAGCAGGAGCTGATTTCGACGCTACAGTGAAAAATCTTGGCGGAGACCCGAAGAAGCCGTTCACTATCTTCCCCGAAGTTAAGAAACTATATGACAGCCGCCGCAAAGAGCTGAAAAAGTGGTCACAGGATATGGCGAAAGAAGAGGGAAAATTCCGCAACAAAAATGCTGCATTGTCTGAAAAACTTGATTTATTCTTGAGCGGCAAAATGCCTAAGATAAATTACTCTTCTATCGAAATGAAGGAAAACAATGCTACTCGCGGAGCATCGGCAACGATGTTAAGCGTTTATGCAAAGCAGGTTGAGAATATGATAGTAGCCTCGGCCGACCTGAGTAACTCCGACAAAACAGACGGTTTCCTCAAACATACAAAAGCATTTAAAAAGGGTGACTTTTCCGGTCAATTCCTTCAGATTGGAGTCAGCGAACTGACGATGGCATGTATAATGAACGGTATGGCGCTTCACGGAGGTATTATCCCTGTTTGCGGTACGTTCTTCGTATTCTCCGACTATATGAAGCCGGCTGTACGCCTTGCTGCTCTGATGCAGTTGCATGTAATATATGTATGGACGCACGACTCATTCCGCGTAGGAGAAGACGGCCCGACTCACCAGCCTGTTGAACATGAAGCGCAGATACGCTTGTTGGAACACCTTAAGAACCATGGCGGCAAACGTTCTACTATCGTTCTTCGCCCGGCAGATGCAGAAGAGACAATTTTTGCATGGAAGATAGCTGTCGAAAGCAACCGCCCGGTAGCGCTCATACTTTCGCGACAGAACATCACAAACCTTCCCGCCGCAAGCGGTAACCGTCGCAAGGAAGCGCAACAAATTGCCAAAGGCGGATATATTGTCACTGACTGCAAGGGCAAACCGAATGTAGTTCTGTTGGCAAGCGGCTCGGAAGTGGCAACACTTGTCGAAGGTGCAGAGAAATTAACAAAGGATGGAATTAAGTTACGTATAGTATCAGTGCCATCAGAGGGATTGTTCCGTGACCAGAAAGCCGACTATCAGGAAAGTGTGCTGCCTAAAGGCGTAAAACGTTTTGGGTTAACATCCGGTCTGCCTGTTACTTTGCAGGGACTTGTAGGCGACAACGGCTCCATACACGGTATGCCGAGCTTCGGATATTCGGCACCTTACAAAGTATTAGACCAAAAACTCGGTTTTACGGGAGATAATGTTTATAAGTTAGTTAAGAAACTGATTAAAGGCTAAATATCGTAAAAATGAATTTCACGAACACGACAATAGGGCTGGCAAGCGATCACACAGGCTTCGAATTCAAGGAGTTGATAAAAGAACTCCTTGAAGAAAGAGGTTTTAAATACAAGGACTTTGGAGCTTACTCAACGGAAAGAAGCGATTATTCCGACTTTGCGCACAAAATAGCAAATGCTATTGACAGCAATGAACTTGATATGGGTATAGCTCTATGCGGCACGGGAAACGGTATGGCCGTTGCTTTGAACAAACACTTGTCCATACGCGCAGGCTTAGCGTGGAATGAAGAAATCGCAAGGTTAATCAGCGCTCATAATAAAGCTAATATTCTCGTTATTCCGGCGCGGTTCACAACTCGTGATGAAGTAATAAAGATGGTCAATGCCTACTTAGACACTCCGTTTGAGGGAGGCCGCCATCTCGATCGCATAAATAAAATTGCCCCGGTGCCCAACGGGTGTTTTTAAAGTATAGCTCTGTAATATAATTGAAAGGCTGCCCACTCGCTTTGAGGGGCAGCCTTTTCTATATATAAATAATCAGGTAATAAGGCTTATTTAGTAAAAGCAGCATTGATCAGGTATTCTGCGCTTTTCTTTACATCTTCCTGCGGTGTTCCGTCATATTCTTCCACTTCTACGAACCAGTCTTTGATACCGTTTGCGTAGGCTTGGTTAAATATTGCTTTAAAATCAACGAAATTATGTACACCTATCGCTTTTACGTCTTTTATATGAAGGAGTTTTATCCTGTCTGCGTATTTTTTCATATAATCTACAGGATCATAACCGCCTTTCTTTATCCAGTAAACATCGAGCTGGAATCCTACATGTCTTGGGCTTGTATTCGCTAACATATAATCATAAATAGGCTTACCGTCTATTTTGCCTTCAAATTCAAAAGCGTGATTATGATAACCGAACATCATGCTTGCACCTGCTGTAATCAAAGCAACTTGATTATAATAATCACAGTAACGTTTTACATTATCAGCCGTTGCTCCTTCTCCTTCGAACGGGCCTGAAGGAACGACCATATATTTCATACCTGCTTCGCTATGAGCTTCTGTAGCTTTATTCCACCAAGCCATATCTTCATCTCTGTTATTGCTTAAATTACGGCTCAGATGCGAGCTTGTCAATCTCATTCCCAAGTCTTCTGCCATTTTTTTCAATTCGCCGGGTTCTTTACCGTAAAATTTACCGTTATTATAAGAAGCTGTCTCAAGGTTAGTATATCCCATTTTAGCCACTGCCTGAAGAACTTTCTCTATACCTTCATCATTCACCATATCCCTAAGTGAATAAAGCTGTAGCCCAACATACTTTGAAGATTTTACTGCTCCAACTTGTGACGCAGGATCATTTGCATAAATGTGCGTGTGTGTATGCGTATGAGTGTGAGTGACTACACATGAAGACAATAAATTAGGCGCTACAACACCTCCGGTAATCAACGCTGATGCTTGTTTGATAAAATCACGTCTGCTTTTCATAATATAATTATTAAATATTAGTATTCTTCAAAAAACGTACAAATATAGGCATTTTTTTAAATAAAAAAACAACATTTGTGTACAAAAACCATCTTTTATTTACTTTTCGAGAACAAAGGTTTTACGACCTATACGGTTTCCTGCGGCAAAAATATCGGCGCGGTATGTACCGGGCGACAAAAATTCCTCAATATCCCAATACAAAACAACACTCTGCTCATCTCCGTCATATTCAACATTTCTTTTCATCGAATATGCTATTTCCTTTCCCTCGAACGGAAAACGGCCCGAATTGGGCTTTGTCAGGATATCATCATCAGGCTTCATCAGGCGTACATATATAGTCTGTTCGCCAACCGGTGCCGTAATATTTTTAGCAATAATAAACGACAGTTGTATCTGTGCCGCATTTTTTATATTTTTTGCAGCTTTCCCTTTCGAAGTCAACAATCTCGTCTGAATATTTACCGCATCAAGGCGAGATGCCATCTGTACCCGTTCTGTAAGCTGTTCTTTTTCTTTAGTGAGTCGTGCTGCTGTCGAAGAGGCTTGTTGATATCGCTGAGTAACCTGACGGTTCTCGGTTTTCAACTGTTCATTTTCCCTATTAAGAGAATCTATCTGTACCACATAGTTCCGCATAATCTTGCGGAGAGTCTCTATTTCTTTCTTCAACTCATTGATACGGCTCGCATTAGTAGATTTTACAGTTCGTAGCTCTTCCTGAAGGCGTTGAATCTTTGCTTGCGCAGTCGTGTACAAAGCTATAAGCGAATCGTTCCCGATGCTGAACTCAAAACCTTCGTATTTAAGTGATACTTCCTCAAATTCTTTATTGTCTAACAAGCTTTCTTTTTCAAGCTCAAAAATTGCGCTCATCTGACTCATCTGTTCCTGCTGATACCAGATATAATACCCTCCCGCACCAATAATAAGCACAAGAAAAATAATACCCATTATCCACCAAGTCTTNCGATTTACAGCTCTTTCTTCTTCATCCATAACATTAATTTCTAATATCTATTTCCATAGGAAGATTAAAACTGCTACAAAGATAGTGCAAGTCGAGAGAAGTACAAAATATGCTTGCATATTTTTATTTAGTATTTTTCATTTTTCACTTTTCAGTTTTCATTCGCCTTCGGCGCTGTTTTTCACTTTTCACTTTTCATTTAAAAAAACGCCGCCTATCTTCATTGTTGTTTGTTATAATTCATTTTTGCTGACTTTTTTATTATGCTTAATTTCAAACCCGACTCTATACGAGGCAGTTAGCAAAAAAACCCGTTTGCTCTCTTTATACAGATTCGGAGTAACGGAAAAGAGAGAGTATTTCCGGTTTCCGGATTGCTTCGGAGGTGCAAACGGGAATTATTACGTTTCGAGAGAGATGAACTGAAAAAGTATATCGTAGTCTTGCTGCAAAGCAGCATTATCATTGATTTTTTTTAAAATTCGTGTAAAAGTATAAAACTTTATTGAAGGGGTATCGCCATATTTGGAAATCTTATCGCCATATTTGGAAAACTTATAGCCATATTTGGAAACATCCTGTTTTTCAGTTGATTATAAATGTCTCAATATCGCATAAAAAAGTATTGAAATATACCTCACAATAGCCTTCAATACTTGCATTTGGTTCGTGTGACAACTTTTTCGCTGTTTTGGCTAAAAAAAAATTAAAAATGACCGGTTATATGTCATTTTTTTTATTTACTTTTGCGCTTGTAAATGAAAATATGACTTGACTTTTTTACCAATTTAAAATAAACGCTTAAAAAAAAGTTTACCTCAGAGAGATTTCACAATAATAATTTTAATAAAACATCTAAAACATTACTATAATGCTTGAAGCTAAAACAATTTATAGTTTTCTGGCTTTTATTATGGCCATTATCTCGTCTACTCTGGGATTGTTTTTACTGTTATCTTCCGCATCCGCCAAAAATCCGGGTCTGAAACCTTATAACCTCTCTCGTAAGGTGTTGGCAATAGCCTATATTATATTGGGTATGTTTTATCTGTTGGATGGCATAATGATAAGTAACGAAGTTGGTGGTGACCTGTTTATTGCAGCAAATATCAGCTTAGTGCTGCCGTTGTGCCAAGCCTATCTGTTTACTTATGCTTTGATTATATTGATTGAACCGTCTTTTGCTTCGCACAAATGGAACAGGGTGCAACAGATATGTATTGCCATAGGGTTTATTTCAATTATTGTCGGTTTTTTTCTGGGTATAAAGACATTGCAGTATGTATTTTTTAGCCTGTGTCTTTCGTTTTATTTTTACTTCTACTTTTGTAAAATAAAAAAAGCTCATAAATATTTGTTTATATGATTGATTATTAGTATCTTTGTTGTCATTACTAACACACCTCTGGTCAATTTTGAATATGCAACAAAGTCGAACAGAGAAAAAAAATTTTTTTACAGTCCAAGGTGACAGATTGACTTTCAAGTTCATTAATTCGCTGATTTACAGCGATTATGGTGATAAATTCAGGGTCTACAGAAAGAGTAGTACGCATGTGGCCTGTGATTACGTCAGTGGCCTCTTACAGTGCGAAAAAGGACATGAGAATATGGAGCGAATGGTTGAAAAAGTAGAGGATTCGAATTATGCTCGTTACATTCATTTTTTATCAAGTAGTCCATGGGATCATGATGGGGTGAATAAGATAACGGCAAAGAAAGTGAGCGATCATTTGTCGGCTCAGAAAAAGCGAAGCAAAAAGCCGACAGCCCTGACCATAGATGAGACATCGCATTTAAAGAAAGGAGTCAAGTCAGTTGGCGTAAGTCGTCAATATGCCGGTGTGTCAGGCAAAGTAGACAATTGTCAGGTATCAGTTCACACAAGCCTGAGTAATGAAAAATATTGCAGCCTGACAGGAACCAGGCTATATCTTCCGGACAGTTGGACTGAAGATGCAGACCGTTGTGAAGCTGCCGGCATTCCGTTATCTAAAAGAGCATACAAGACAAAGCCGGAGTTGGCGTTGGAACTGGTAAAAGAGGCTATAGATATTGGCGTTGAATTTGATTTCATCAATGGTGACGGTCTTTACGGTCATAATGCGGAATTGACAAGAAAGCTGGATGATTTAGGAAAATTATATGTATTGGATATCCATAAAGACGAACTGATTTTCCTCACTGAACCGACATTGAGCATACCGGAAAAGATTCCCGGCAGCGCAGGAAGACCTCCATCATTATTACATCCTGATACAACTCCCATACAGGTGCAGAAATACATAAAAACACTTGATTATGAAAAGGATTTTAAAGAAGTTAAGGTTCGTAGAACTGCGAAGGGATGGAAGAAATGCAAAGTACATACCGTTACCGTATGGCATTGGGATGGCAAAGAAGAGAGTGCGAAAAAGCGCACCTTGGTAATAACAGTTTCTGACAAAGTGAAATACAGCCTTAGCAATGGAGAAGTGGAAGAATACAGTGCAAAAGAATGGGCTTACTTCCAATGTAGCCGCTATTGGGTAGAGCGTTGTTTTGATGACAGTAAAAATGAGTTGGGTATGTCCGGCTATCAGGTAACAGGCTGGCTGGCATGGCAACACCACATGGCGTTAGTAATGATGGCGGGGCTTTATATTCTTATTATGAAACTTGATTATAAGAAAGCGATGCCTTTGTTGAGTGTCAGAGATGCACGATTGTTGATCATTGCAATGAATTTTACATCAGACAAGGAGGTTGATTTATGTATGGAATTTATACACAAAAGGCATAAACAAAGACAGAAAGCTATAGATATGTTTTATTGAATTTATTTTTAAAAAGTAGAA
>JGI994J12354_10002544_pt1 | contig 17678 bp, 15 predicted proteins | sample IntmicLarv3ML3BL_FD_12354 | JGI IMG/M metagenome (IMG submission 12354) | reverse complement strand
TCGATGCCGTTGCGGGCCATGTTTTCCTGTGTGGCCACCATGGCGTCTGCCTCAATGTCGCAGCATAAGACATGGCTCGCGCCCAGAAGCAGCGCGCCGCAGGCGAGGATTCCGCTGCCGCAGCCCATGTCGAGGACGCGCCGGCCGGATAAATCCAGGCCGCTCAGGGCCTCGAGGCACATCTGAGTGGTGGCATGTGTGCCAGTGCCAAAGCTGCTCGATGGGTCGATGGTGAGCACCACGCGGCCCTCGGGGTTCCCAATCTCTTCCCAACTGGGACGCACAAGAAGCCGTTCCCCAATGGGGGTCGGCTTGAAGTATTGCCGCCAGGAGGTCTCCCAATCCTGATTCTCCATGGGGGTGATGCGGATGACCAGGCTGCCCCACAGGGCGGCGTCGGGCTCCCCCTTGAGGCGGGCGACCTCCAGGCTGGCTTCCCGGAGGACACTTTGGCCGGTCTCATCATCGGCCACATAGAAGTTGACGGTGACCGGCCTCTCCGGGTTCTCGAAGAGCTCGGAGCCCAGATAATCCCACCTACTCTGGCTGTCGGCGGCCCACTGATGCACCGTCTGAGGGTCGTCGACCTCGCAGCCGCCGGTGATTGGGGCCAGCAGGTCGGCCAGCACCTCGGCGTAAAGCGGGGTGGTTTCGATGGCGGTTTTGAAGTAATTCATGGGTTTCTCCTTTAACTGTGCGTAGCAAAATGAAAATGGGAATTGAGTTTATTATACCAAATACGCCCCTTCTTTGCCTAGACACAAAAAGTTAAAAATTGTTTTGACAACTTTGCCCTCTCCCCCCTTGAAAGATGCGGACAAACCTGCTATATTAAGGATAGTTTGACTAACTAACTTTATCAAGATTGTGGGGCTCTTATGACGAGTAACGGGCAGCTTCATGCCTTTATCACCCAAATTTCCGGCCGCATCAACCGGCTGGAGGAATACGCCCTGGAAAACGGCCTTCAGGAGCCGGTCTCCACCGCCGAGCTGCGCATCATACAGTCGGTCGGCCTGGAGGGCAGCGAGAAGATGAGCCACATTGCCGCCGCCCTGGGCATCACGCTGGCCACCCTGACAGTCTCCTGCGACAAGCTGGAAAGCAAGGGCTTCATCCTACGGCGGCGTGACCCCGAGGACAAGCGCACCGTGCGGGTCGGCCTCACCGAAAAAGGGATTGTAGCCTACCGCTTCCACGCCTCCTTTGTAGAGGGGATTATGGACTATGTGCTCAGTGAGCTTTCAAAAGAGGAGCGTGCCGCCATGCGCAAGGGGATTGTTCGCATCAACGCACTCTTTGAGGACATGACAAAGGAGACTGAATATGATTAAGATTATTGTGGACAGCTGCTGCGACCTCCCCGAGGACTTGCAGCATCAAGCCAAGATTTCCAGCATCCCCCTGCACATCACTGTGGGGGGGCAGACTTATCGGGATGACGGCAGCCTGGATACCGGCAAGCTCATCACCGAGATGCGCCGCAGCCCGAACCCGCCGGTGACGGCCTGCCCCTCCCCCGGCGACTTTGCCCAGGCCATGTCAGGCGAGGACGACACCTTTGTGGTGACCATGTCCAACCATGTCAGCGGCACCTATCAAAGCGCCATGACCGGCGCCATGGTCAAAAGCGGCAACGGCCGGGTACATGTCTTTAACTCCAAGAGCGCCTCGGCGGGCCAGGCTCTCATCGTCCATAACCTGCTGAAATCCATCAAGGCCGGTGTGGGCTATGAGGACATTGTCTCCAAAACCGAGGAGTTTATTGCCAACATGCGCACCTTTTTTGTGCTGGAGTCCCTGGATAATCTTATCAAGAACGGGCGCATGAACCGGCTGGTCGGCCAGGTGGCGTCTATCCTCAACATGCGGCCCATCATGGGTGCCGACGATGGCAAAATTGTCCTAGTGGAAAAGGCCCGGGGCACCTTGAATGCCATGAGCAAGCTGGCCGACCACATCCTCAGGGGCCCCGCTGCGGGCCGAGAGGTGCTGGTCATCGCCCACTGCAACTGCCTTGACCGCGCCCAGCGTCTCAAGGATGATCTGCTGAGCAAGGGCGGACAGCTGAAGGATATCATCATCGTCAAGACGGGTGGGCTGAGCACAACCTATGCCAATGATGGTGGGATCATCGTAGCGAACTAAAGTTTCGACAAAATGCAAGCATTTTGTCGAGGTTTGAACATAGATAAAAACTCGGGAAGTGAATTCCCGAGTTTTTTATTGTTAAGGAGGGGATTAAAACCCCACCCTTTGTCATTCTGAGCATAACGAAGAATCTTGCCCTTTACGTCGACCTATTCCACACCCCCGGGGTGAAGAGCAGCAGAATCGGGAAAAGCTCCAGCCTGCCAATGAGCATGTTCATGGAGAGCACCAGCTTGCTCAGGTCAGAGAATCCGGCATAACTGCCCATGGGGCCAATGGCCTCGAAGCCGGGGCCGGTGTTGTTGATGCAGGCGATGACGGCGGACAGGTTGGTCTCCATGGAGAAGCCATCCAGAGACACCAGCAAAAACGAGAGGACAGCCACCAGGGCGTAGAGGGTCATGTATCCCATAACGCCGCCCACCGTCTCCCCTTCCACCGCCGTGCCGCTGATGCGCACACGGTTGACCTGGCGGGGGCGTAGGGCGCGCATGAGGCTCTGCCGGGCTGATTTGACCAAAATCAGTATCCGTGCCACCTTGACACCGCCGCCGGTGGAACCGGCGCAAGCGCCGACAATCATCAGCACCATGAGCACCACCTTGGAAAACTCGGGCCACAGATTGTAGTCCACCGCGGCAAAGCCGGTGCTCGTCATGATGGCGGCCACCTGGAAGGCCGAGTGCCCCAGAGCGGGGCCGAAGGCGAGGCCCAAGGTGCGCACCAGATTGACGGCGATGAGGGCCACCGAGACACCCATGACGCCCAGATAGACGCGCAGCTCTTCATTGAAAAGCGCCTTGCGGAACTGGCGAATCATGAGCAGATAAAACACATTGAAGTTGACGCCGAAAAGCACCATGAAGACACCGATGACCGATTGCGCATAGATGCCATAGCCGGCCACGCTGTGGCTCTGGGGCGCGAAACCGCCTGTGGCCGCCGTGCTCATGGCCAGGTTGACGCTGTCGAACACCGTCAGCCCACCTAGCAGCAGCAGAACAATCATCACCAGGGTCAGGGCGATGTAAATGGTGTAGAGCACCTTGGCCGAATCACGCATTTTTGGCAGTAGCTTGCTCACCTGGGGGCCGGTACTCTCAGCCCGAAGCAGGTAGAGGGAGCCGCCTCCGGCGCTTTCGGCCATGGGCACCACAGCCAGCAAAAAGACGAGCACACCCAGGCCACCGGCATAGTGGGAAATGCTGCGCCACAAAATCAGGGGCTGTGTCAGGCTCCCGCCGGCGGCCAGCACGGTGGCCCCGGTGGTGGTGAAGCCCGAAACCGATTCAAAGAGGGCGCTCATGAAGCCCCCAATCTCGCCGCTGATGTAGAACGGTAGCGCCCCGAGCAGCGAGACCAAAATCCACCCCAGGCCCACGGTAACAAAGCCCTCCCGTGCGTAAAAGCCGGCCGAGCGGGCGGGGCGCCTGCCTCCCAGCAGGCCGAGGGGCAGCAGCAGCGCCATGGTGATGCCAAAGGCGGCGGCCACATTTGCGTCTCGCAGCGCCATGGCCATGATGAGGCAGGGCACCATGAGGATAGCCTCAACCCGTAGGATGAAGCACAGCAGATAGCGGATGTAAGATGTGTTCATAGAGAGAGCGGGGGCTGTTCACCCTCCGCAAAGATGTCATTGAGCTCGGCGATTTTATGGGCGCTGGCCGCTACGATGAAGACACTGTCGCCGCGCTCGATGTGGTCTCCGCCCTTGGGCACAATGGCGGTGCCCCGGCGGTGGATGCAGGCGATGAGGGTGCCCGGTTTGAGGCGCATCTCCTTGAGGGTACGGCCCAGGCCGTGCGTGCCCTCGGTGGCGTGGAACTCCATGGCCTCGGCGGCCCCGCCGGCGATGCGGTGGAGGGCCAGCATGGCCTCGGGCTCGGCGTTGTGCATGGAGCGCACGTAGCGTAGAATGGTGTCCACCGTCAAATCCTTGGGGCTGAGCACACAGTCGATGCCCTTGTCACGGAAGACCTCGTTATACTCAGTGCGGTTGATTTTAGTGATGACCCTTGGCACCTTGAGATAGTTGGCGTACATGGAGATGATGAGATTTTCTTCATCCATATCGGTGAGGGTGACCACGGCATCGGCCTGCTCGATGCCCTCGCTGAGCAGCATCCGCTGGCTCGAACCATCGCCGTGGATGATGATGGCCTTGGGCAGCAGCTCGCTGAGCTCGAGGCAGCGCTCCATCTTGCGCTCGATGATTTTGACACCGATGCCGGCGCGAATCAAATCCTCGGCCAGATAGTAGGCGATGCGGCCACCGCCCACCAAGATGACATCCTGAATGCGCCTGGTCTCGACGCCGAGAAGCCGCACCAGCTTATCCAGATTGTAGAAGGGTGCGGTGACGAACAGCTTGTCCCCGGCCAGAAGCGAGAAATCACCCCTTGGGATGATGGTCTCATCCCCCCGCTGCACGACGCAGACCAGCGCGCGGATTTTGTCCAGCTCATAGAGCTCGCGCAGCTGCCGCCCCACATAGGGGCTCTCGGCCTTGAGGCGCACCTCGACAATGAGGGCACGACCCTTGGCGAAGACATCGGTGTGCATGAAAGAGGGGAAACGCAGCAGGTCGAAGGCCTCGTGGGCGGCGGCGCGCTCGGGGTTGATGGTCATAGAGAGACCCAGCTCGTCCCGCATGAGGGCCAGCTGTTCGGCGTATTCGTGATTGCGGACCCTTGCGATGGTACTCTTGCACCCGAGGCGCCGAGCCACCAGACAGCACAGAAGGTTCGTCTCATCCGACTGGGTGGCGGCAATGAGCAGGTCACTCTCCCCCACCTTGGCGGCCTGCTGTGTCTTCAGGGCAACGCCGTTGCCGTGGAAAGTGAGCACATCGAGCCGCTCGCTGGAGTCTCCCAGCACCGAGAGCTCACGGTCGATGACGACCAGGTCGTGGCCCTCCCTCGAGAGCTGGGCCGACAGGGCGAATCCGACCTTGCCATCGCCCACGATGACGATTTTCATAGCTTAGCGGGGCATCAATACCCGGCCTTGCGGTCGACCAAGTACTTGAGGGGCTCGCCCTTGATGTAGCGGGCGAAGTTTTCCTTGAACATACCTGTGATGAACCTTCTCGTGTGGCTTAAAGACATGTTGCCCGAGACATGGGGCGTCAGCAGCAGGTTTTGGGCATCCCACAGGGGGTCATCCTTGGGCAGCGGCTCGGGGACAGTGACGTCGATGCCGGCCCCGGCCAGATGGCCGCAGTCAAGCATCTTTTTGAGGGCCACCTGATCGATGGCCGAGCCACGGCCCACATTGAGGACATAGGCACCCTGACTCAGCAGCGCCATGCGGCGCTCGTCCAGGATGTGTTTGGTCTCGGCGGTGGCCGGCAGGCAGATGCCCAGGACATCGGCACCTTCAAGGGCGGCGTCCAAATCCTCGGTGGCGTAGACCTTGTCGAAGCCCTCGGGCATGCCCTTCCCTACCACGCGGCGGATGCCGCGGATCTCAAAGGCCCCCAGGGCCTTGACCCGGCGGGCAAAGTTGCTGCCGATATCGCCCATACCCAGCACGGCGATGGTCGAGCCGTAAACCGAGCGCATCTCGCCGGCGCGGTTCCAGTCGCGCTCCTTTTGCATGTCGCCATACTTGGGCATGTTGCGCATCATCATGAGCAGGCTGCACACCATGTGCTCCGAGATGGTGATGCCGTAGGCCCCGGCCGAGTTGGTCAGCTGAACCTCGGGGCTCGTGTATAACGCCTCGTCGCAGTAGTCGTCAACACCGGCGAAGGAGCATTGGAACCACTTAAGGGCGGTGCAGCTTTTGAGTTGGCTCGAGGGCATTTTGCCAAAAAAGACCTCGCAGTCGACCGCGCCCTCGGTTTGGAGGGTGGTATCATCGTAAAAGCGCGCCTCGAAGCCGGCCTCCTTGGCCATCTCGCTCAGCTCGCGCCGGACATTTTCGTCGGCATAGGGCAGGTTAATCCCAAGAACTCTCATGTGGGTGGTGCTCCCTTCTGTGTATCGTCTGATTTATTGTTTATCCGAGGCCCGTCGCTCCTGGGCGAGAACGCGGTTGAACGCGCCGCCCAAAATGAGCAAAATGGCCGTCAGGTAGAGCCACAGCATCAAAATCATGATAGCGCCTATGGAGCCATAAAGCAAGGAATAGTTGGCCATATTGGCCACGTAGTAGGAGAAGAGCAGCGTCGCCACCGTCCAGATGACCACGAAGAATCCGGCCCCGGGCAGCGCCATGCGAAAGCTATAGCTTTTACCGCCCACCAAGTCATAAAAGGCGGCCAGCAAAACAAAAAGCACCACCGGCCCCACAAAGTAGCCGAGAGCGTGGAGAAGGCCGACAAATTGGGGCGAAAGGTCAATATACTGCCCTACCAAATCCTGAAGCGCACCGCTGGCCACCATAAGCACCAAAAAAACCGGAATACCCATGATCAGCAGCAAACTGAGGCCGAAGGAGGTGATGACAAAAACGACGCCCCGGCGCTCAAGCTGATAGGCCCGCGTCACCGACCGCATGAGGGAGCGCATGGCCCGGGCCACCATGTAGACCGTGAGGAAGAGCCCCGACCACAGCAGCAGCCCGGAATCCTGTCCCGAAATATAGGCCAAATAGTCGGTAAACAAACCTACCACCTCGGCAGGCAGCACCAGGCCAAAGCGCTGGAAAACCAACTCAGCATCCAGTTCGAGGCGGCTGATGAGGTTGTTGACCACAATGAGCAGCGGAAAGATAGAAAAAAGCAAATAATAAGCCAATTCCGCTGACGAACGGGCCACTCCGTCCTCAAAATATTGCCGAATGAGGCCGGCGATGACCCGAAAGGGTCGGCTGGCAATGAGCTTCCTCACGGCGTCTCCTCCCCTTCCCGGGCGGCATAGTAGCTGCGGATGAACCGCTCGTCCTCAATTTCCAGGCTGCGGTCTCCGGCCAGACTCTCCAGATGATGGGTCAGCTCGTGATGCAGCACCTCGGTGAGCCGGCGCTTCCAGTAGCTGCTGCCGCGATGGCCGTAGAGGATGCGGAAGGAGCCGTAATAGATGAGCACATAGCGCCCCAGCCCCGCGGGGTCATAGACATAGCGGCCCATGACGCGCAGCGTTCCGTCGGTATCCTGGGGGTGCATGGGGGCGTCGGCACTCAGGATGACGCCGCCGTTGAGCTCCCGAAAAATGGCCTCGGGCAGGGCGTCCATGGCCTCATCCAGATGGGCTTGGGCCTCTTCAAGTGAAATCACAGTGGCTGTTCCTCCATGAGCAGGGCCTCAAAACCGGCCCGGTCGGTGATGAGATTGAGTACTTCCAGAAGGCTTTGGGCACTCAGATTGGGCGGCAGGTTCAGGCGGACGCACAGGGTGTGGCGCTTTTCAGCGCTGTTTTCTCGGCCGGAGAGGCCGAGGGCATAGAGCTCGGCCTTGGTGACGGGCACCCGCGGCGGCGTGGCCTCCCCTTCCATGGCCCCGGAGCGGCGTACCGCCTCAAGGATGATGGCGTCGGTCATGCCCTCCACCCCCAGCAGCCCGGCCTTGCCGGGGGCGCGCTTGCGCTTTTCCTTGCCCTCAACCGCCGGAATATAGGCCTGATAGACCTTGCCGCTGACAGCCCCCTTGAGGAAGCCCCGGATGACTTGGCCCGCGCCGTCTGAATCCGTGAGAACGATGATGCCCCGGCTTTCGGCCATGCGGCGCAGAAAGGCGAGCTTTTCTTGATCCTTGAAGATGCCGAAGCCCGCGGTCTCAAAGACAGCGGCATCAAAAAGCGCTTTGATGCGGTGCCGGTCATACCGGCCCTCCACCACGAAAACGGCGTCTAGCTTGATCATGCCGCTTTCCCGGAAAGACGGAGTAGCAGCAGCTCCAGAGTTCTACCATCGTCGCTGATGTTGCTCTTGAGGGTGACATCGCACTCGAGGCACCAATCCTGTGCGCGGCGCAGAAACTGGACACTCCGGCCCCGGGCCCCGCGCATGAGCAGCTTGGCCGGATAGCTCGAGCGAAAGCCGCACAGCTCCATGATATAGCTCTCGCCCTTACCGGCCTCCATGGCCAGTTTGGTGCCGTAAAGGCGCTGAAACTGGCGGATGACGGCGGCCAGAATGGCCACCGGCTCCTGGCGTGTGTCCAGCAAATCCTTCAGCAGGCTGAGGCCGCGCTCGAGCTTGCCCTCCAAAACACAGTCAGTGAGGGCGAAGACATCGGCCTCGAGCACCCGGGAGGCCAGAGCCTCCACATCCGCCGCCGCGACGCTCTCCGGCTCGGTGCCAGCTGCGATTTTGTCCACCTCGGTGATGAGGTTGCCCATATCGTAGCCGCACAGGAAGAGCAGGCGTTCGCACACATCGCGATCGATGTGCTTGCCCCGGGCGTGGAAGTGGCGTTTGAGCCACGGAATCAAATCCGAGGCCGGAGCCCGTGGGAAATCGACCAGCACACCGTACTTTTCCACCGCCTTGTAGATATTGAGGCGCTTGTCAGCCTTGAACTCAAGGGTATCAAACCAGAATACCAGACAGACATAGTCGGGCAAGTCGGCCAAGATGTCGGGAAGCTGCTCTTTGAGGTCGCCAGCAGGGGTCATGAGCTTGTAATCCCGCACCACCACCAGCTTGCGCGCGCCTATGGGCAAGGTAAAGAGCGCATCGGTGAGGGCGTCGGCCGAGAGGCGCTCGCCTTCCAAAAAGACATAATTGAAGTCCTCAAAGCCCTGACACAGCAGGGCTTTGAGCTGCGAAAGGCTGTTGGCCTTGAGGTAGCCCTCCTCGCCGTGGAAGATATAAAGCCGCCCTGGCGTGCCCGCCTTGATGTCGGCCAGCAACGCCTTATAGGCCTTGTTATCGCTTTTGACGAGATACGCCATATTGCCTCCTATCGGGTGAGCTGCGCCACGGTGATATCTCCCAGTTCGGAGAGGGAGAGCACGGGCGCGGCAGATCGTCTTTCAAGGGAAAAGGTGCCGGTGAAGCCGTCGTCACACAGCAAAACCAGCTGAGGCGTCAGCATCCGGTACAGCCTTTCGAAGGTGTAGGGCGCGGCGGCGTAGGCGGCATCGATGACCAAAATGTCGCATCCACCGGCCTGCTCCAGGGCAGCCAGGGCCTCCAGAGGCGGCACACCGCACAGGTCGAGGACACTGGCGCCAGGTGACAGCACTCTCGGGATAAACCGCCCCTCGGCGGCCTTGATGAGCTCGACGGTGAATCCGTCGGCGTCCAGCGCTCCGTTCTCCTCATACCACACCACGGCGTCGCCGCCCGGCATGGGGGCACCGCTTTGGGGCAGCAGAATGGCGCCGGCGCCGACACGCTCTAAAGCCTGCTCCAATCCGCCGCTCTGCTTGTAGCTGGTGGATGTGAGCACCACCTGATTAAGATTTGATATTCCCCATGCGGCCAGGGTATCGTCCACAAAGGCAGCGCTGCGCCCGCCCTTGATGCCGCCCATGTTAATGGCGGTCACCGCGTCGCCGCTGCGCAGCAGCATAACGGCCGAGCTGCCGGTATTGTGGATGACCATGTCGCTGTAAATACGGTTTTCTACCGCTGTCAGCACGAAAAACGCGCAGAAGGCCGTCACAGCCAAGGCGAGGGAAACCGCGCCCTTGAGCTTATTCCGATAAGCGCCGACGAGAACGAGCAGCAACACCCCGGCAGCTACGGCAAAGTAGAGGCTGTCCGCCGCGGCCACCCAGCGCTGGGCGCCCAACACCTTGACCACGCGCACCATATAGGTCAGGGGCCAGTAGAGCACCCATTTTGCCAGCAAGACGGCGGCGCCGTGCCAGAGGAAGGATATCCCCAGCACCACCAGCCCGGCCACCATGGCGAAAGAAGCCGCCCACAGCACCAAAAAGGTAGTCGGGGCCGAGATGAGCGAAACCCGGGTAAAATACAGCATGCACAGCGGCAGCGTAAAGGCCAGAGCCGCGATGGAGGCCGCTGTCGTCGTGTAGCAATAGTTGAGAATAGCGGCCCCGATGCCCTTGCCTTTCGGCGTGCGTTTACGAATGCCCGCCACCAGCATGGGTGAAAAGAGGATGATACCAAAGGTCGAGCTGAAGGAGAGCACCAAACTGGCTGACACGATGGAAAAGGGATTGACCATCAGCAGAAGCAGCAGAGACACAAACAGCGCCGTCAAGGTATCGTGCTCCCGCCGCAGCACAAAGGCGAGGATGGTGATGCCGCACATGATGGCAGCCCGCATCACCGAGGGTGAAAATCCCGTGACGGCGGCGAAGAGGACAATGAGAGGCAGCACGGTGTAAAGGCCCTTCTTCCGCCCCCACAGCACCACCCAAAAGGCCACCAGGATGGAAATATGCTGCCCAGAAACCGCCGTGATATGAGAGGTTCCGCTGTTCATGAGGGCGGTATTGAAGTCCCGCGAATAGCGGGTGCAGTCTCCGGTAAGCAGGGCCACAAGCAGGCCGCTCTCGTCGCCCTCAAGCCACATACCCATGCGGTCACCCAAGGTTTTCGCCGTCCACGCGCCCCACTGGGTGAGGTTGGTGATGCCGGTGGACAGCTGGGTGATACTCCCCTTTTGGCTGAGGGTCAGATAACGGCCCCTCGCCAGATGGCCCCGGGTCAGGCCTGGATTGGCCAGGGCGATGCGGCCTGGGAAGGCGAGAATGTCCCCCGGCTCGACCACCGGGGAGCCATCCTCCAGATAGAGGCGGACAATAAAATCGACCGCTGTGCCGTCGACGCTCAGGAGTCTGCCATCGACAGCGCCGTAGTCGCCGTACCCGATGGCGTAGCTCTCAGCCACAAAGGTCAGGTTCCCGGTGCGGTCATGATACTTCGTGGCGGGCACATACTCAAGCCAGATGAACCCGGCGCTCCACAGCGTACCCAGAATGACACCCAGCAGCGTCACCGGGCGGCGTAGGCTCGGGAAGAGCATCATGGCAACCCCAAGCAGCACCGAGGCGGGCAACAGAAGGCGCAGCGCGCTCCAAGGCGTGCCGTTGAAAACGAGCACCGACACAAACACCGCAAGGGAAAACGCAGCGGAAAAGCACAACAGCGGCCTGCGCTGCTCATAGCTCCCCCGCTGCGCCACATTGTCCATATCAGGCACCGGTGCCCAAAACAGTGCCGCCCAGCAGATGGAAATGGAGATGGGCCACCGTCTGGCCGGCGTCGGCCCCCACATTGGTGACAACGCGATAGCCGTTTTCGAGGCCGAGCTGCCGCGCAATCTCGGCGGCGGCCACAAAGATATGGCCGAAGATGGCGGCGTTGCCGCCCGCGGCCTCGTCAGCCCCGCGCATGATATGCGCCTTGGGCACAATGAGCACATGAACCGGAGCCACCGGGGCAATGTCGTTGAAAGCGCAGACATGCGCGTCCTCATAGACTATACTCGACGGGATTTCTCCCGCGATGATTTTGCAAAAAATACAGTCCATCAAGCTTGCCTCCCTACTTAATTTGGGCTTCCACCAGGGCAGCGACAGCGGTCAGGGCATCTTGCAGCTTGGAGGGGTCACGGCCTCCGGCTGTGGCGCTGTCAGGCTTCCCGCCTCCGCCTCCACCGCAGAGCGTGGCCACTTCCTTGATGAGCTTGCCGGCGTGAGCGCCCTTGGCCACAGCCTCCTTGCCGCAGGCGGCAGCCAGGGCCACCTTGCCATCGGCGGTGACACTGGCGAGGATGCAGACGAGGTCTGCGGCCTTATCCCGCAGAGAATCACTTAAACCGCGCAGAGTGTCAGCACTCTGGCCCTCCACCATGACGGCGATCAACCGCACGCCGGCAACCGTCTGACAGTGCAGCATAAGCTCCCCGGCCCTGAGCGCGGATAGCTTGCCCTCCAGGGCCTCCTTGTCGCGGCCGAGGATGCGAAGCTCCTCCATGACCTGTGCAGCCCGCTGCCGCAAATTGTGAGGAATTGTTTTGAGGGCGTCGGCCAAAAAGGCCGACTCACGCTCGAGACTACGCACCAAATCGAGAGACGCCAGCCCGCAGCAGGCCTCGATACGCCGCACACCGGCGGCCACCGAGGCCTCCGACGTGATTTTGAACAGGCCCACCTGGGCCGTATTTTCAAGATGGGTGCCGCCGCACAGCTCGACGCTGTGCCTGCCCATGGTCACCACCCGGACGGTGTCACCGTACTTCTCACCGAAGAGGGCCATGGCCCCCATTTTCTTGGCGTCCGCCTGGCTCATCTCGCGCACCTCGATGGCAAGGCCGCCCAGGATGGCCTCGTTGACCGAACATTCGATGGTTTCCAGTTCCTCTGCCGAGGTGGCGGCGAAATGGGAGAAGTCAAAGCGCAGATGGTCGGGCTCGACCAAAGAACCGCTCTGCTCCACATGGACGCCCAAGGTATCCCGCAGGGCCTTGTGCAGCAGATGGGTGGCCGAGTGAGCCCGGCGGATGGCCAGACGGCGGCGGCTGTCCACCGCCAGCGTGACGGCATCGCCCACATGGAGCTCGCCCGATTGAACCTCACAAATATGCAAAAACTTACCATCGGGGGATTTGCGGGTGTCCACCACCGTCAGCATGGCAGTGTCCGATTCGATGACGCCCCGGTCACCGGCCTGGCCGCCGCTTTCAGCGTAGAAGGGGGTGCGGTCGGTGATGACGGTGACGCCGTCGCCCTCACCGGCGACTGGCACCATGCCACCTGAAATAATGGCAAGCACTTTGCCCTTACAGCGCTCCTCAGCGTAGCCCTCAAAGACGGTGGCAGGCAGATCCTTGAGCGAGACCTCGTCGCTGTCCCAGCCCAAATCGCCCTTGCCCAAATGGGCTGCCTTGGCCTGTGCCTTTTGCTTGCCCATGAGGGCATCGAAGCCCGAACGGTCAACCTTGAGGCCCTGCTCATCCAAAATCTCCACCGTCAGATCGATGGGGAAGCCGTGGGTGTCGTAGAGGCGGAAGGCGTCCTCGCCGGAAAGGATATCCTTCCCCACCCCCTTGAGCTCGGACATATGCTCATCCAGACGCACCAGTCCGGCCTCGATGGTGTTGCCGAAGCGCTCCTCCTCGGTCTTGATAACCGTCTTGATAAAGGCCTCCTTGTCGCGCAGCTCGGGATAGGCACCGGCGTTAGCCTCGATGACGGTATCGCACACCTCATAGAGGAAGGGCTCGGTGACACCCAGCAGGCGCCCGTGGCGGGCGGCGCGGCGCAGCAGGCGACGTAGGACATAGCCGCGCCCCACATTGGCCGGCATGACGCCGTCGCAGATCATCATGGTGGTGCTGCGGATGTGATCGGTGATGATGCGCAGAGAGACATCCCGCTCGGCCGATTGGTTATAAGTCACCCCGGTGAGGCGCGAGACATGGGCCGTGATGGCCCGCATGGTGTCCACATCAAAGAGGGTGTCCACCCCTTGCACGATGCAGGCGATGCGCTCGAGGCCCATGCCGGTATCAATGTTCTTTTTTGCCAGCGGGGTATAGTTGCCCTGGCCGTCGGAATCGTACTGGGTGAAGACCAGGTTCCAAAACTCCACAAAGCGGTCACAATCGCAGCCTGGGGCGCAATCCGGGCTGCCGCAACCGTATTTTTCGCCCCGGTCGTAGTAGATTTCCGAGCTCGGGCCGCAGGGGCCGATGCCAATCTCCCAGAAGTTGTCGGCCTTGCCCAGCCGCGAGATGTGGGCGGTGTCAACGCCGACCTCATTTGCCCAGATGTCGTAGCTCTCGTCGTCGTCCAGATAGACGGTGACATAGACCTTGTCCAGAGGCAGCTTCAAATGCTCGGTGATGAACTCCCACGCCCATTTCTGGGCATCGCGCTTGAAATAATCCCCAAAGGAGAAGTTGCCCAGCATCTCGAAGTAGGTGCCGTGGCGGGCATTTTTGCCGACATTTTCGATGTCGGGGGTGCGGATGCACTTCTGGCAAGACACCGCCCGGGGCGCGGGGGGCGTGATTTCCCCAGTGAAGTAGGGCTTAAGGGGCGCCATGCCCGAGTTGATGAGCAGCAACGAATTGTCGCCCTGAGGCACCAAAGGTGCGCTTTGGAGGCGGTGGTGCGCCTTGCTCTCGAAGAACTCGAGGAACATCGTGCGCAAAGTGTTGAGGCCTAGTTTTTCCATAATTTCTATCTCCGTTAAGTGTGATTTTCTCTGCGTATCAGGGACATGGGTGGAGCATCAAAGGGAAGTCTCACCCGTACGGCCATGTGGGGGTGGGGCGCGGCCAAAATGGGCTCCCCTTCCCCATCGGCCATGGCTTCAAGCACAAAAGGCACGGCCTCACAGCCCGGCGAAATGAGCTCGAGGGGCTCGTCCACCGCAAAGCGGTTTTTCTGGCGGAGCACCGCCTGCCCATCCGCGCCGCAACGCTCCACCACGGCGCACACCTCCCAGTCGCGGAGGTAATCGCTGCTGTCCAAGCGGACATTACCCCGGTCCCCGTAGTAGAGCCCCTGGCTATAGGCGCGATGGCTCACCTTGTGAACTTCCTCTGCGATGCTCGGGGGCAGCGCCGCGCCGGGATGCTCTGCGTGGAAGTTAAGGGCGCGGCGATAGGCCCCGGTGACCACGGCGGCGTAATAGAAGGTTTTGACCCGGCCCTCAATTTTGAGGCTGTCGATGCCGGTATTGAGCAAATCAGGCAGATGCTCAATCATATTCAAATCGTTGGCATTGAAGATGTAGGTGCCGTGCTCGTCCTCCTCCACCGGCATGTAGAGGCCAGGGCGCTTTTCCTCCACCACGCTGTACTGCCAGCGACAGGGCTGGGCGCAGGCGCCGCGATTGCTGTCGCGCCCCGCCATGAAATTGCTCATCAGACAGCGGCCCGAGTAGGAGACGCACATGGCCCCGTGGACGAAGGCCTCCAGCTGGAGGGCTTTGGGCGCTTTGGCCCGAAGGGCGGCGATTTCGTCCAAAGCCAGCTCCCGGGCCAGCACGACGCGGCTGGCGCCGAGGTCATGGTACATGGATGCCGCTTCGGCGTTGACCACGCTGGTCTGAGTGCTGATGTGGATCGACACCTTGGGCGCATACCGCTTCGCCAGGGCCAGAACACCGAGGTCGGCGATGATGAGGGCGTCGGCCCCAGCTTGCTGCAAAAAGGCCAGATATTCAGGCAAAGCGGCCAATTCAGCATCCCGCGGGAGGGTATTGACCGTGACGAAGGCCTTGACGCCTGCACCGTGACAGTGCGCAATGGCGGCCTGAAGCGCGTCTGCCTCGAAATTGCCCGAGGCGGTACGCATACCGTACTGCCGCCCCGCCAGATAGACGGCATCGGCCCCGTAGGCCACGGCGTAGCGGAGCTTCTCCATGTCTCCGGCGGGGGCCAGTAGCTCAACCTTCCTCATTTACGACCCCTGCTCGGCCAGCTTTTTCTGGTAGGCGGCCACATTGGCCTGATGTTGCTTATAGGTCTGGGCAAAGGCATGGCTACCGGTCTCCAAGTCATCCACCACGTAGTAGTAGAACTTGTGCTGCTCGGGCTGGATGGCAGCCAGAATGGCGCTCAGGCCGGGGTTGCAGATGGCCGTGGGCGGCAGACCCTTGACCTTGTAGGTATTGTAGGGGGAGTCAATCTCCAGGTCCCCGGCGGAAAGCCGATCCTTGTGCTCGGGCAGGGCATAGAGGATGGTGGCGTCAATTTCCAGATAGGGGAAATCATTGCTGTTGAGGCGGTTATAGAGCACGCCTGAAATGGTGGTGCGCTCTCCGGCCACCTTGGCCTCGCGCTCGATGAGGGACGCGACGATGAGGACATTTTGCAACTCCAGGCTGCGGGTGTTCATCATGGCCTTCATCTCGGGGGTGATTTTGTTGACAAAGTTGTTGAGCATCTTGTTGATGACGCTGACCGACTGATTGACATTGACATCCTTCAAATCGACCTTATAAAAATTGTAGGTGTCGGGGAAGAGATAGCCCTCCAAACGGTTTTCCACCATGGGTACGGTTTTGAGCACCGAATGGGCGAATTTGTAGCTGTCGGCGGTCTCCATAAAATCGGCCACCCGGCAGACGCCCTCGTCCTCCAAAAGCTGGGCAATCTGGCGCAGATTGAACCCCTCGGGGATGGTGACCGTGACCTCCTCGCGGATTTTGACATCCCGGATCAGGGTATCGATGATCTGGCCATAGTCCATACCGGGGCTAACCTCGAAGGTCCCCGGAGCGAAGTCCTCCTGGCCCTTGAGCGAGGCGTAGAGCTTGAATGCCCAGGCGTACTGGATGACCTCGCTCTCCACCAGCATGTCGGCCAGCTCGGCCGTGGTCATGGCCTCATCCAGGTCAAGAATGACCGGCTGCTCATCCTTGATGAGGGCGAACATATCGTTGGCCACCAAAATGCCAAGGGTTGACAAAATGAGGGAAACCCCCAAAATCATGATGACATAGCTCAGTGAATTAACCGCCTTGCTGATGCGGCGCACCCTGCGCCGGCGCTTGCGGCGCTTGACTTCTTGATCCATAGAACTCCTCCTCGGGAACCAATGTGCGGGATGCCCGAACTTTATAGATAGGCGATCTTGATGATATACATCAGTGCCAGCAGCCACAGCCCCGGCGAAAAGAGCAGGCACGACATCAGACCCTTGAGGCCACCAACCTTTAAGCGTTGCACCTTGCCGCGGCCAATGAGGGCCTTGAGGCTGCCCATGGAGAGCCACATCAACAGCCCCAGCAGAAAGACCATCCCCAGCAAAAAATAAGGCCAGATGCCCAAGGTGCTGTAGGAGCGTGTCATGTGCCCCAACAACAAATAGAGGCTGTTGTTGAGCAAGTGGGCAAAGACAGCAGGCCAAACCGAGCCAAGGGTGTAGGTGAGATAGCCGTAAATCAGCCCGGCCACCAGCGGCCCAGCCAGATTGTGGGCGTTGCCGTGGATGAGGGCAAAGGTCAGGGCCGAGACAAAAATTGCGGCCATGGTGCCGTGACCCTCAAAGGCGGACAGCACCCCACCCCGGAACAGAAGCTCCTCGAAAATCGAGGGCAAGACAGCCACCAGCAGAAGCGCCACGCCCCAGTTTCCGATGCTATCGGCATAGGGCACATGGGATTCGGGCGCGCCGCCCAGCACCATGGTGAATCCGGCGTTGAGCAAAAAGGAGAGCACCGCCGCTGTCAGCGAGATGAGGATGACAAAGGGCACCGCGTGGCGGGTGAAGCCGCCCAGACGGCGCTCTTGCTCGCCCCCCGCCATCCGTTGGAACAGGCGGATGAGCAGCAGCGGAATCAAAAAGGGCAGCACCTCGGCCAGGGCCACCATAGTTTCAACCCTGTCGATGATGCGATTGTCCACCAGCAGCTCGAACCCCAGCATGAAGGCCATGCACAGGGCCGGCATGAAGCTGACGATAAAGGAGAGGCGGTCTCGTTTCATCAGTACCTCAATTATACATCAGGTTGATATAGGGCGCGTACTTAAGGTTTTTCAGCAAGTTCTCGGCCTCGGGGCTCAATGCCTTGATACAGCCGTTGGGGATGCCCTCCCCTATGCCCTCATAGACGAGCGGGCGGCCCAGCCGGTTGCACAGGGCGGCGGCCAGCAAGGCCTTTTGGGGGCCGCCTGCCTCTTGGATGGCGGGGTCTTCCCCTTCCAG
>JGI994J12354_10002543_pt1 | contig 17684 bp, 13 predicted proteins | sample IntmicLarv3ML3BL_FD_12354 | JGI IMG/M metagenome (IMG submission 12354) | reverse complement strand
GCATCTTTCAAAACAACAGTCCCAATGTCTCTTCCATCCATTATAAAACCTTTGGCTTTCGCCATTTCTTGCTGTCTACTAACCAAATCTTCTCTGACAATTTTCAAAGTAGAAATATTGGAAGCATACATCGAAACATCATTACTACGAATAGTTTGACTTACATCAATACCATCCATGATTATTTTTCCATCAACAGTTAGTTCAATAACAGTATTTCTTAGCAATTCCTTTATTGCAGTCTCATCAGCATAATTAATTCCTTCTTGATGAACTTTCAAACCAACACAACGGTACATTGAACCGCTGTCTAAATGCACATACCCAAGCTCGTTAGCTAAAGCTTTTGCAATAGTACTCTTACCTGCCGCACTTGGTCCGTCAATCGCAATATTTATTTTTCTTATCGCAACCATTTTTGACCCACATTATCAATAAGTTGTGTGGAATAGTAGAAAACATCAGGTAAAATATTCTTATTCGTTAGTGCTAAATATACAATGAAGAATAAAACAAGGAATAGGGCGATAATACAAACAATCAAAACAAAATTCAACACTTGATCATGCCTACTCACATTCTTAGTTACGTTAGTTAACTCATTTTCGTATTCATTCATTTGCATAGCCATTTGTCTACTGTCCTGCAACATCTCTTCCCTAAATAATTTTTCACGCTCTAGTTTTTGCGTCAACTCCTCAATAGAAGCATTGGCATCATCAACAACATACATATTAGCGTTTTCTTCACCAAAAGGTTTCTGAACTGGATCATTAATGTACCCTTGTTCATTGCCATATTGAGCAGTCATCGTCTCAACAGTTTGAACCGGTATTTGTTCATCAATATCAGAAAAATAATCTGTCATTAAATCTTCTTCAACCCTAGAAACAGTTTCCTTCTGTTGCTCGACATATGCGTGCGCCGAAGGTTCTATCTGAACTTGTGGTTCAATGTATGTTTGAACCTGAGGAGCAATCTCCACTTGTGGTTCAATGTATGTTTGAACCTGAGGAGCAATCTCCACTTGTGGTTCAATGTATGTTTGAATTGGAGGAGCAACCTCTACTTGTGGTTCAATGTATGTATGAATCGGAGGAGCAACCTCTACTTGTGGTTCAATGTATGTTCGAATTGGAGGAGCAACCTCTACTTGTGGTTCAACGTACGTTTGAATTGGAGGAGTAATCTCTACTTGTTGTGGTTCGACGTACGTTTGAATTGGAGGAGCAACCTCTACTTGTGGTTCAATGTATGTTTGCGTAGGCATTGCTACTTGGCTTTGCGGTTCCATATAAGTTTGCGTATTAACTTCTACTTGTGTCAATGGCTCCATGTAAGACTGGAAAGAAGTCTCCCCTTGCGTTAGTGGTTCAACATAAGATTGTAATGGAGTTCCAAAAGTAGAGTCAGATTGCCTTGACACATCTTGTGAATATGCTCTTTGTCCAACCGAACTCCTTGTTTGTGGTTGTAATAAATCTTCTATCGTAGAAGCATATTCAGCCAAAGGTTCATCTTTTGGAGTAGCAATAACATTGCTTGGAGCAACATACTGGGGCATTTCCTGCCTAGAACTAGCCAATTCAGAAAGAATGGTTGCTGTAGTATCAATCGAACTTCTTTCGCCACGCTCCATATTGTAAATCTTGGCTTCATTTAGTGCTTCATTCAAAAAATCATCCGCTTCGTTTTCATCATCATTGTATTTTCCTATCTCAAAATCAGGTTCCACGAACGACGGAGTTTGACGTGATAATGTAGTATCAGCTTGTTGATAAGATGATGTTCTACGCATAATATTTTGTTCATCTGTACCACCAGGATTGTTTCCACTTCTGGTAGAATTTAGCAATTCTTCATTCTCGCGCAATAAATTGTCAATCTGAGCATTATCACTTTGATAAACGTCCAGATATTGTTGAGAACCTGTTTTTCCCAAATATGAATCTTCATTACCAAAAATACTTTGGGAATAGTCAGTAGCCTTAGTACGGCTACCAAATTGTGGTTCCTCTTGCGAAAAATTATATTCATTTGAACTAGATGATGAAAACTGATCTAGTTTTCTAGCATAACGCGATAAGTCTTCAGATTGAACATTCGTTCCTTCATCTTCATTCACAGAATCATGTAATTCTTGATATTTTTGTGTTCGTGATTTTTCGGTCATCTGCAACCTCCTATATAAATAAATTAAAATTTAAACTTTTTGATTAATAAAACGTCTATTTACGATTATAAAGTAAATACTGTGATAATTCAATTCACAATTTTGTGATAACCTCAGAAACTTAGAATTTTTGTTTCTTATTTCCCATTGGCCCCATTAAGCCTGGAGGAATACTACCACCCTTCATCATAGAACCCATAGCTTTCATTTGGCCTTTTGCTTTTTCAAATTGGTTGATCAACCTATTAACATCATTTACGGTTGTGCCGCTTCCCTTAGCTACTCTATTTTTATGGGTTGACCGCATACCACGAGGATCTTTTCTCTCAGCAGGAGTCATACTATGAATAATTGCCTCTTGGTCTTTCATTCTCTTACTAGCTTCTTCATCATTTATCTGGGCTGCTAACTGATTCATCCCTGGGATCATTTTTAAAATTCCTGACATTGGCCCCATTTTCTTCACTTGTTTGAACTGTACCAGCATATCTTCTAAAGTGAATTGCCCTTCCATCATTCTCATGGCGCTTTTTTCACTTTCTTCCAAATCCATTCTTTCTTGAGCTTGCTCAATCAAAGTTAGAACATCACCCATTCCAAGGATTCTATCAGCCATTCTCTCAGGGTAGAAAGTATCGATATCATCAACTTTTTCACCTTGGCAGACAAATTTGACAGGAACATTCGTCAGCGTTCTTACTGACAAAACCCCACCACCACGTGAGTCACCATCAAACTTAGTAACTACTAATCCAGTAACTGCAAGTAGGTTATGAAAATTATTCGCAACATTGACAATATCCTGGCCAGTCATTGCGTCTACAGTCAACAGGATTTCTTGTGGCTTCACTAGTGATTTCATGACTAAAAGTTCATTCATTAATTCATCATCCACATGCAAACGTCCAGCTGTATCAATTATTACTGTGTCATACTGATGTAGTTTGGCATACTCCATGCCCTTTTTTACCGTTTCGATAGTTGTGACACCATTGCCCAAAGTAAAAACTTCCACATCGACACTTTTTCCAAGTGTCTGTAGTTGCTCAATCGCCGCAGGTCTTACAACATCGGCAGCTATCAATAGAGGGCGACGCTCTTTTCTATTTTTCAAAAGTTTCGCTAATTTAGCAACAGAAGTAGTCTTACCAGTACCTTGTAACCCCACCATCATAATGGTCGTAATTCCTTTAGTAGCGAAATCAATTCCACTTTCTTCAGCGCCCAATAACTCAATTAATTTATCCCTGACAATCTTAACAACCATTTGTGAAGGGTCTAAAGCAGTCAATACCGCCTCACCAGTTGATTCAATTCTGATAGTTTCTACAAAGTCCTTAACGACTTGATAATTTACGTCCGCCTCAAGAAGAGCACCTCGCACTTCCTTAAGCATTCGCTCCATGTTTTTTTCCGTTAGTTTTCCTTTACCCGCAATGCTTCTAAAAGCTAAACTTAAGCGGTTAGATAACGAATCAAATGCCATAAAACAACCTCTTTTCTTCTATTAGTATCATACCATACTTCATCAGTTAAATAAAACTAGCAAGATGCTAAAAATAATCACTTTCACTCGTTAGCTCTCTAGATCGTAAAACGATAGTTGTTGTATTTGTAATTGCATGCTCAATTAATTCTGCAAATTCAAAACGAGATTCCAACTTGTTTGCTTTTTCTATAGTTGGCTTAATGACAGGATTTTTAGGAGTGAAAATTGTACAGCAATCTTCAAAAGGAAGGATGCTTGTCTCATAAGTTTCAATCGTCTTAGCTAGATTAATAATTTCCAGTTTATCATAGGTGATAACTGGCCTTATTATCGGTCTACTAGTCACCTCATTAATAGTTTGCATACTTTCCAATGTTTGCGAAGCGACTTGCCCAATGCATTCACCATTAACAATTGCGGTACATTTGGAGTTCTCACAGAGTTTGTCCGCCAAACGATACATCATCCTTCGCATTATCGTTATTGCATAACTCTCTGGGCAATTTTGGTAAATAGCTAATTGCAAATCAGTGAAAGGTATGATGTGCAGTTTTACCCTACCTTGGTAAGCACTTAATTGTTTAGCCAGCAAGAGCACTTTATCTTGGGCTTGACTTGAAGTATATGGAGGCGAGGCATAATGTATGCACTCTATCTCCACCCCTCGTTTCATTGTTAAGTAGCCCGCAACTGGGGAATCAATTCCTCCTGATAGCATCAGTAAGGCTTTTCCGCCAACCCCAACTGGAAACCCACCTGCACCTAGTACTGTTCGCGACATTATATAAGTAAAATGCTCCCTAATTTCAACCATCAGGCGAAAATCAGGGTTATGTACATCCACCTTTAAGTCTGTATTACTCAATACTAGCCCTGCAACCGCTCTGTTTATTTCATCAGAAACAAAAGGGAATTGCTTATAGTTTCTTCGTGTATCTACTTTAAATGTAACTAACTCCCTTGCTTGTTCGTAAGTAGCAGCAACAAGGGCAGCTTTCTTTATTTCTTCAATATCGGTTGGTACTTTCATGGCTAGTGAAAAAGAACGAATGCCAAAAACACGTGCCAGTATAGGAGAAATCTCATCTACAGGTTCATCATTCAAAGTTATATATAAGCGATCGTTTGTTCGCTCATACTTTAAGTTCTCAAATGAATAAAGTGCATGCTTGATATTTACTAGCAATCGTTTAATAAAATCTTTTTTATTCTTTCCTTTAGTGCTTAATTCACCAAAACGGACTAGAATGTACTCATACTTATACGCCATATTTTCTCATATTCTCCTCTACTTTTGTTAACAAAACATCTATTTCTTCATAAGTAGTTTGATAACTCAAACTTATTCTTATGACTCCGCGCTTTACAGCGCTAGGTAAGTTCATAGCTTCCAACACATAAGACATCTTCGATTTGGAACCACAAGTACTTTGGGCTGAAACATATACCCCTTCACTATCTAGGGCATTCAAGTGCACTTCAGATGGTAACTTCAGGCAAGAAAAACTCAAAATATAAGGGCTAGCATCAACTGGGCTGTTGATGACAACTTGCAATAATTTATCTAGCCCTTCACGCAAATATAAGTTCAATTCTCTAACATGTTCATTTCGCTTTTTTTGCTTCTCTAACGCCAAGCGCAAAGCTTTCGCAAAAGCAATATGAACCGCAACATTAGAAGTACCGCCACGTATGCCCTGCTCTTGTTGTCCACCGCTAATCAGAGGAACAAGTTGAATGTTCTGCTTTTTTACCAAAACACCAGAACCTTTCAAGCCGTATATTTTATGTGCAGAAAAAGTTACCAAATCAATCCCTGATAAATCAATTGAAATTTTCCCTACTGCTTGCACCGCATCTACATGTAAAAAGCATCGTGGAAGATTTTTTACCAATTTCACTATTTCCTCAATCGGCTCAATCGTCCCGATTTCATTATTAACCCACATGATAGAACACAATATTGTATCCTTCCTTAAGGCTTGTTTTAATTCCTCAAGCGAAATCAAACCATTAACATCCACACCCAAATAGGTTACTTCAAAGCCAAAAAGAGTTTCTAGTTGTTCAAAAGTATGTAAAACGCTTGAATGCTCGATTTTGGTGGTTATCAAGTGCTTACCGTATTTTTGGTATTTAAAAGCAACACCTTTTATTGCTAATGAATTCGCCTCACTAGCACCAGAAGTAAAAATAACTTCGTTTGGAGCGACGGACAACAAAGAAGCCGTTTGTTGACGGCTTTTCTCTAACAAATTTGCTGCTTCGACGCCTAACGAATACAACGATTCACTATTGGCAAAGTACTTCGAAAGTACATTTTGATAACTCTGTAATACCTCCTCATCAACAGGGGTAGTACTAGCATAATCAAGGTAAATCATTTTAGCCTCGCCTTGAATTTGCTCTTATCAAATCATCAGAGTTAGGATAAATCTTTTCCAAAGACTTGATGGAAACAGATAGAGCTTTAGTATATTCACCATTCTGATAAGATAATTCAGCTAAAGATAAATCAGAATCCACCTCAGGATAAGTGGAACGACATCTATTACCAATCATAATGACTTCTTCCACCATAGATGCTGATCCCAATATCTTGTTGACATCGTTATATAAACGATAAATGAAATCAATAGAATCTTTTAATGTTGCGTTTAACTGGTTGATGTTCAATGGCTCTTCGTCTAATAATTGCTTAATAGAGTCAACGTAGTTATAAGCCTTTTTCAAATCTTCCTCATAATTCTCTGAAATAGAAGCTAAACGGTTTTTCCGAACCTTGCTTCTCATTTCATTGATAATTAAATGTAGTTTCAAAAGCTGAGATTTTGCATGATTCTCATCTTGACAAGCATGATCAAGCTTTTCTTGAATCACCTTTAAGTCGGATAACTTAATATCCAGAGTTTGCCTTAGTTCCCTTAATTCAATAAGCCGCTCTGTTGCTGAAGTGTTATTAGTCTTAAGCTTCTTCTCAATACTCTTTCTTTGGGCATCAAAACTAGCATGAGCACTTTCCATTTCTGCTATTGTTTCTTCAATATTAGTAAAACCAAAACGCTCAGAAGTTTTCTCAAAACCATCCTTTATGTTTGCTACCGCTTTTTGCATATTAGCAATATCATTAAATACTAAACTTTTCAACCTTGTCACTTCATCACTCGAACTAACTTCTTTACCAATTTGCTGCAACAATTGATTTAGCCTAGTTTGACAATCATTTAGATGCTCATCAATTTGTTTGGTATTTGCAGACTTTAATGAATGCAAATCGGATTTCATTGATTCAGAAATAAACTCAATATTCTTCGCTATTTCTAAATGCTTAAGATAAACACCTTTTTGTTTAGCTTGAGCATAACTACTGCTTACTTCATCAACTGTACGAGGCAAAATACCCCTAGCCATAACCAATAGTTTAGGTAAGTTATCATATACCTCTTTTAGATCATAGATGTTTTGGCGAATCTCGTTACGAAGATTATTTGCCTTTTCAAATTCGGATGCAAATACCCATTCTTCAAATGAAGAAAAAAGTTTCTCAATTTCAGAAAGTTTTCTTTCAATAGCTTCATATGAATAAACAAACTGTTCAGAATTCTCATTGAAATTCTTCTTCAATGCTCTAAACTCATCTTTTAGGACATTTATTTGGTCACGTTGTTCAGCTTCTTGCTGCAAGACACTATCCAAAATATTATTTAGTTCACTTACACTTTTCTCTAATTTCTGCAACAAATCATCAACATCGCGATTATTCTTTCTAGCAAGAGCAAATTTCCCTGTGACTAAAAACTCATCACTATCACTCAAAAGTTCTTGGACATTTCTAATCGCTATTTGAGTTTCATCATAAAGAGTTTGACATGGTTCAATTTTAGTCGCTACATCTTGGTTAATGCGAGATAAAGCCACTGCTTTATTTAGTTTATGCAACAAAGGAATCGTTTTCGCTAGCGAATAACGATACTCCAAATCTTGCAAATTACTTTGCAACCCCTTGCGAACGCTTCCGCGAAAAAAACTAAACACAAATAGAAAAGCAATCACTCCCAGTACAACATAAAACCATACCGACGCTGTCAAGATTGCTATTACTTCATTCAAACTCATCTCACCAACTCCTCACGGCATAATTTTAACACATTTTAGGTAACTTCACATATTGATTTTACCAATATTGAGCAACTTTCTATTCATTGACATTCCACTAATGTAGTGCTATAGTATTTAGGCGTCAAAATGTGCAGCACACAAAGCCTACCTGAACGCGTTGATACCACATATTGTGGAGTGAATAGAGTACTCGAGCTGCTATCGAGGAAAACACCTTCGTATCAACACCCTGTTAGTGTAATTTGTGCTTCGTATGTTTTATGATGAGCCATAAAACTAAGGAGGAATAACAATGGCAAGAATTAATGGGCCAGTATGGAAGAAATCCCGCCGTCTTGGGTTTTCAGTCCTAGAAACTGGACAAGAACTAAACAAGCGTAACTATGCACCTGGTCAACATGGACCAACAAAACGTACTAAGCTCTCCAACTATGGATTGCAGCAACGTGAAAAACAAAGAATTCGCTTCATGTATGGTGTTAATGAAAAGCAATTCTATAACACTTTCAAAAAAGCAAGTAAAATGAAAGGTGTTACAGGTCACAACTTCTTATTCTTACTAGAATCAAGATTAGACAATATCACTTACCGAATGGGATTGGCAAGAACACGTCGTGGTTCTCGTCAATTAGTAAACCATGGACATATCTTAGTCAATGGTAGAAAAGTGAATATCCCTTCATTCATTTGTAAACCTGGTGATGTAGTTGAAGTTAAGGAAACTTCAAGAAACAACACTTCAATCAATGAAGCTCTACAAGCAACATTGAACACTGTTGCTTTTGTAAACTTTGACAAAGATACCAAAAAAGGTACATATGTTCGTTTACCAGAGCGTAATGAATTGAATGCTGAAGTCAATGAAGCACTAGTAGTTGAATTCTATAACAGATAAGAACCAGAAATGGTTCTTTTTTTTCATCCATTTTAACCATTAAAAAACTTCTGGCTATTACCAGAAGCATTATCATAGATAAACTTAATCTTCTTCTTTTCCGATTGGTCCTGTGACCTTTTTAATTAGTTCTTTATCCATGTCCAAATCTTCCATCATCTCACGCACTTCCTCGTGTCCTTCAAATAGAAGATCAGCTATCTCCGGATCGAGATAACGCATCAATGCTAATAATTCTCCTGCATGTTCTTTTTCCTCATCGCGAATATCTTGAAGAACTTTTTTAACTAACGGATCATCAGTTGCCATCGCATGGGCCTCATAAAGGAACATTGCTTCCAATTCAGATGCAATGTCTATTCTGAGTGCTTGAATTAATTCCTCTTTAGATAGTTTTCGATCGCAATTTCCTTGGAATGGGTTTGCAAAATCTGCCATAGTATTACCTCCCTAATAGTATGATATACATTCATATTACTAGCATTAATGGATAAAATCAACATTTTCGTTGGTGCAATTTTTTAGTTCCACATCATAAACATATCGGAGAATTAAAAAAGTACTGTAGCTTCCAGTACCTATCAATGTTCTAGCATGTTTGTTACGACAAACTTCTACTTATTATTCATCAGCAAGCCAATTTCTTCCTTTGTAAGATGGCGGTATTCGCCCTTATTAAGTTGGCTATCAAGCAGTAAATTACCAATTCTAAGCCTTTTAAGATATTTTACTTCATTAGAGCAAGCATGCATCATTCTTTTAACTTGATGAAATTTACCTTCTGTTATTACTAAGTTAATGATATTCCCGCACATATAAGTGACTTTAGCCGGAGCACATATCTCATCATCATTTAACCTAATTCCATTTTCAATGCTGACTAAATAATCGCTGTTAAAATCATCAACAAGTTCAACGTAATATTCTTTCTCAACTTTCTTTTTGGGAGCAGTTAAGTAATGTGATAATTGGCCATCATTAGTTATAAGTAGTAATCCTTCAGTATCCTTGTCCAACCTACCTACGGGAGCTAGACTTTTCCCTTCAAACTTTTTTATTAAGTCAAGTACAGTAGGTTCAAATTTATCCTCTGTAGCTGATAAAAAACCTGCCGGCTTATATAGCATAAGATACACTTTTTCAGCAAATACCACCTTTATGTCATCGACAACAATCTCATCGCATTCATAATTAAGATGCGTGCTTTCGTTTTTGCATATTACCCCATTAACACTAACCCTATTATCTCTGACTATTTTCTTTACTTCTTTTCGAGACCCAAAACCAGCATTAGTTAAAAGACGATCTAACCTCATATTATTTCCCTTTTCTTAACTTGCTTAAATCAAAATCAAATATTTCTTGAGGTAATTTCAATAAGTAAGTAACGACTAGATATGCAGCAATTGCTAGTAATGAAACGATTGATAACCAAACAAAAGTAAATATCCTTCCATTCGCCATTGCATCAACTGGAATAAACCTCGAAAGATAATACACTAAGAAAACGACTATCAAACAAGCAGAACTTTTAAACATTGTTTTGAATATAGGAAGTAACATTAAGTCGAAACGGCGCTTAATGATAAATAAACCCAAGATAATAAACCCTAAATAGATGGCAGAATACAGAAGGAATAGACCAGGGTAAGAGAAATTCGAAGTAATGGTCCTAATGAATAACAAAAGTGTCACAACATCGACAATATTCCAAATTAAGTTTACACGTTTTAATTCTAGCGCCATCAAAGTATTAGAACACAAAACCATGATTATCCAAAAAGAACTCAGCAATAGATACCATTGCAGAATGTTTGCTCCTAAATGCAAGTTCTCTGCCCCATACATAACAAAATATACCTCTGGAGCAAATAAACCCATCAATAGGATAATTGGGTATATTAAGTATGAACAAGATGTCAATATTTTTTTAATGTTTTGCCTTATTGTTTCATAGTTCTTGACAGCTAAAGCAGCTGCAATATGAGGTATGATAGCAATGGCAAAACCTGGACCAAGAATCTGTGGTATAGTTACTAGTTTATATACATTGAAACTAATAATGGAATAAATGGTATCTGCCATTTCCATACTATACCCAAACCCTTGTAAACTAGGGATAACATAATAGGAATTAATCATTCCACCACAGTTGCTAATAATACTTATAGCAAGAAATGGGATAGCAATATACATCATTTCCCTAAAAATACTGCTGCGTGTAGTTTCGGTCTTGTCTTGTTTGTTCGCCAGTTCTCTAATTTTTGGTAAATGTCTTCGATCTAAAAATAAGAAATAAAAAATACAAACCAAAGCCGATACCGAACTAGAGGCAATCGCAAAATACACTGCCCATATACCTGCTTGATTAAAACCATAAACTAACAAAGCGCCCATTCCTAGCAAAAAACTTACTCTAACTATTTGCTCAAGCACTTGTGAAAAAGCATAAACTTTCATCTCTTTTAAGCCTTGATAGAAACCTCTAAACATACTTAGAATGGGGACAGTAATAACTGCAAAGGCAATTATAATAAGTGACATCTGAAGTTTGTGCCAATATAGCGAATCCCTATCCGGTGCTAAAAAATAAGCAATATTGCCGGAAAAAAGAACTACAAGCGTAAACAAGGTAACACAAATGGCTGATAGAATTGGTAATGCGATTTTTCTCACCATTAGTGCTGATTCATAATCTTCTTTTTCTACATATTTGGCAACTAAAGTTGCGATAGCAAAAGGAATTCCAGATAGAGAAATGCTCAATAAAAAGTCATACATTTGATATGTTCGTCCATAGAACACCAAATCTTGCCCAGCCATCGCACTTAATGGCGAGGCGTAAATCAAGCCAAGGGCTTTCGTAAAGAAAATACCGGCAGTGCCGGTAAGTGCGCCAACAATTATTGACTGTTTCTTTTTACTTTGAGTCATTCTTTCGCCTCGGTTTGAGCATTGGGATTATATGTTCCTTGCAAAACAAAAATCTCTCTTTTTTGAGTATGTTGGGACTGCTCGGTCCAAGCAACTAAAACATAAACGGTTATTTCACTTTGATTAGTAACGCCCCCAACGGTTATACCTTTAGGAAATCCCTTTTCGATATCATGTTGGTTTGGCAACATATTATAGATATTGTCCTCAAAAATACCGAAACATGGCATCAATTTGTCCCCATTTACGGTTCCTACAATACTTCTTTCAACGACTAAAACTTCAACGCCATACATAGCAATTCTAGGGTTATCAATAATAACATCATAACGATATTCGCTATCCGAAATACGATTTATTGCTATCGTAATATCGTAGTTATTGGAAATAGTTAATTTATTTTCGTTATCTTCAATTGCAGTTATATATGACTCATACTTTTGTCTACGGTTCTCATCAGGGCTAACTGGTTTTCTGCAGCCAACTAGTGCTAATGATAAACACATCATAATAATGAGTTTTTTCATGTTTTCACCTCGCCTAGTATTATACCATATTTATCAAGTATACCAAAGATTCAAACTTAATTTACTTTTTTGAACCAGACTGCTTTGTCATAATTGCATTTATCCATTCCAATAAGTAACTGGCAACATCAAGCAAAAAAGGTACAAATACTATAATCATTAACATAGCCACTACAGCCTTTGTCGACATAGTAGGTACCATACCAAAAAACCCCCTAAATTGGAAAATAGCAAAATAATATATTACCTGCATTGAATAGATGACTAATTTACGATATTTAGTTAATGGAGTGTATATTCTAGAAAGTGCCAATAGGTATATCCAGCCTGTTATCAAAACACAAACGCTTTGTAATAGCGCCTCAGGAATTACCAAAACGCTACCAAACCATTGAACGAATATTGAACTAAAGGCAATCACCAAGGAAAAAGGTAAGGCATTGGCTAAAATGTTTCTAACGAAATTTTCTCCAGTTTTTTCAAAACTAGATTCATATGTTAGGAAAAAAGTCGGTACTCCGACACAACACGAACTTATTAAAGTTAACTGAATTGGTTCGAATGGGTAACTCATGGAGACTAACAAAGTGCCTATAGTGAGAAAAACCGAAAAAAACGTTTTAATTAGGTACATTGATGATGCTGTAGAAATATTGTTTATGACTCTTCGCCCTTCATTAACAATGCTAGGCATTGCTGAGAAATTATTATCAAGCAAAACTATATTGGCGACCCGTTTAGCCACATCACAGCCCGAAATCATTGCCACGCTACAATCTGCTTCCTTGAAGGCCAAGACATCGTTCACACCATCACCAACCATCGCAACTGTTCTTCCTTGCTTTTTTAGAGCAATGATTAATTGTTTTTTCTGATGAGGTGTTACACGTCCAAAAACTGTGTAGTTCTTGGCCGCTTCTGCAATATTATCTTCCTTCAAAGTACTAGCATTAACATATGATTCAGCATTTTCTAACCCTGCTCTTGCTGCAATTGCAGAAACAGTAATAGCGTCATCACCGGAAATTATCTTTAATTCTACTCCTTGATTTTTAAAATACTCCAGTGTCTCATGAGCATCTTCTCTAATGTTCTCAACTAGCAAAATAACTGCAAGCGGTTCAATATCGGCAATAATATCCAGGCTACTTTTTCTTGAATGGCCTAAAACCAGTATCCTTCGTCCTTGACTAGCTTCCTTTTCACACAAATCATCAAGCAAAGGATGTCCATCAGGAAAAAGAAATTGCCTTGCCCCTAAGAAGTAACAACCTTTGCTTTTGAAACTTATACCACAGTATTTTCGTTTCGAAGAAAATGGTAAAACACCCTTAACAACATAACTACTCTCATCAATTTGATACACTTCTTTTAGCGCCTCCATAGTCATGTTGCTTTCTTCCATATTATGAAGTAGGTTGCCAAGGACTTCCTTATCATCAAACTTCTTCAATTTGATAATATCACTGAATTTAATCATCCCATCAGTAATAGTACCCGTTTTATCTAGACATAAAACATCAACTCTTGCTAGGGTCTCAATACAAGTTAACTCCTGCACCAAGGTCTGCATTTTAGCTAAACGCATAACGCCAATTATTAGTGCAGTACTAGCTAATAATATCAACCCCTCCGGAATCATCCCTAAAACAGCAGTCACTGTATCGAGAATTGCATCACTGTATCCTAACCTTATGACATACATTTGCTTAAGAAAAAGCATTATTCCAGCTGGTACAACAAAAACACTAATTAACTTCAAAATCCTATCAAGATTACGGCTTAATTCGCTACGATGTTTTCTAAAGACCTTGACCTCATTAGTTATTTTTTGAGCCCAGTTATCTTCACCTACACTTGTAACACGACAAATAACTTTACCTGTAATGATGAAACTGCCTGAAAGCACCTGATCACTTTCTTTTTTCAAAATGTCATCCGCTTCCCCAGTAAGCATTGATTCGTTAACCTCTGCTTCCCCACTTATTACCACAGCATCAGTCAAAACCTGATCTCCAGTTTCAAGTTGCATTAAGTCATCAATGACAATCTTTTCAGCCGCTATTTTACTTACTTTACCATTGCGAATTACTGCGACTTCATTATTTACGATTAATGTAAGGCGATCGAGTATTCTTTTTGCCTTAACTTCTTGATATATGCCAATACTAGTATTAATAATGATGGTAAAACCAAATAATGCATTCTTAAACGACCCTACCGAAAATACTAATATCAGTAGCACAACATTAATCAAGTTAAAAAACGAAAAAACATTATCAAAAAAAATCTGCTGATATGATTTAGATATTTTTTGTTGCGTAGTATTAATTTTCCCAGCTTGAGTGCGTATTGCAACCTCTTGCTCACTCAAACCACATAATTTCTGAGAGTCCATTTATATTTGCTCCATATCGTAAACTAATTATATTATTTAATACCAGCACTGTAAACAAAATATGTATATTGCTATTTGTATTAAAACGCAGATACAAAAAGCATCACCAGGTGGTTGCGATTTGGCTGAAAACACATATAGTATACGTCGCGCTTATTTAGCTTTAATCCTAAAATCTTCTATGCTATTTCTAATAGATTATCCACTGATAAACTTCCTAATCTTTCTCGTCATCCTCATAACAAAAATGCTCAACTTGCTTACTAAAAAGATGGTTATCTTTTTTCATGATTTCCATCTTTTCTTCTTTGTACTCACACTACAATTTAGTGCGTCATTTCTCAATACCACACGCTAATTTATAGTACTCATTATACTATAATGTTCGTATTCGCTGAAATCTGGGAAATCAACAACGGTGGGCTGCCCAATATTGTTGAAAGTAATCTTCAGGATGTAATCCGCAGTTACTTCTTGGCCTACATCTATTATTTTAACTTTCATATCAATATTTTGACTTTCAATATGGTAATCTTTGTTTACTACCATCGTCATTATAAACTGCTCTATTTTCATATCCATTTCACCAACAAGTGTATTGCTAATAGTCGTTTGACTTAGGATTTCACTAATAACTTTTCGATCAGTAATTTTAATAATATATTGATAACTACCATCACTTAACTCAGAGAATTTGGCTCCTTTTATGAAATCCATTTCATTACCAAGTGGCTTTTGAATCCCTGTTACTGGCTCCAACGATTGCCCAAAGAGTTCCCCCATTTGCTTAATACCACCATAAAGTTTTTTTCCAAACACGCTCATGTACATATTGCCATCATATATACAGTATTCTACATCAACTACCAGTCCCATCACGGTTGTTTTAATCGTGGTCATTATACGTGTTTTATTGATATCGGTCTCATTGGGGTTTTCACTTCTAATAATCATATCCATTTTAATATTTTGACTTTCTCCCTCAATCACCATATTAATGTCAGCTTCTACTGTAACCTCACCAACACCAGCCTTAGCCATTTCATCTATGGTCTTCTGGTATACTTCACTTGCTAAAGGGTTGGTCGAATTTTTAGAACAACCAACAAAACATAAAACCAAGATTACAGCCAAAAATACCCTAGTTAACTTTTTCATTTGTTCTCTCCTTTACCTCATATTTCAATTATACCATTTAGCATCAATAGGGCAATTAAAAACTGCAATCCCAAAAAGAAAGTAAATGAACTCAACAACAAGGCCATTTAAACTGTTGTTTACTAGGGAAAAATTGCAACTAAAAGAATCGACCTCTTTTGTTAACATAAAAAGTTCTGGGGTTGAACCCCCCCACCCTTAAAATATCTTGGGATTTTTAGGATTTGGCCGTATTATTTTCTATAACCATTTTATATTAATCAGTGTCTTTATTAATCTAGAATGACCTCTAGTGGGCTCTTGTGTGAGTAAGAATTAAACAAACTGTATGTAATAAATAGGTCTTTTTTTGAACTATAAAATAGTTTAACGTAACATTCATCAGTTTCTTGTTCAGAATTTTCATTTCCGATAATTATCGTGTAGTCTATGTAATCCAATAAACTCTCATCATAAGTTGCTGTAAGCCACGTTTCATTATCTTTTGTATAATCTTCTTGGCTGTATTTTTTGATTACCTTTACACTAGTATCAACTGGCAGAAAGTTCAATTCAATAATGCTTTCCATTTGAAGAATAGCCTTCTCTAGAATTCTCTCCTTTTCATTTTGTTCCATGTCTTCAGTTGAGCATCCCGCAAAGAATAGCAACAACAAGCACAAACAAAGACAACCAATTTTTTTCATATTCTTACCCTCCATAAAAATTGTCACCAAACATAGAATGAATTTTATCAATCCTTGTTCCTAAAGCAAAAGCGTACTTACCAAGTACTTCCACATGGCCCAAGTGAATTCCGACTACATATCTTGATTATCAGTTTCACTTTTTTCATATAAATCTCCTTTTTCGCTACTAAATGAACTCTGCCTACGACAGGTTATTTGTGCTTAATTCAAGAATATTTCCGCGATTTAGTACAATTTTCAATGATGATATCTAGCTCAATCATAATTTCAACCTCCTTGTAACAATTAGCATAAAACAAACTTAGCTTGTTACTCTATCATTATGAAAATGCTCGGTTGTTTGTTGATAGCAACTTAGCGCTATCTATTCACCTACAGTATGTTCTTAACTCTTTAAAAAAACAAGCCTGCTAATCAAAAGATACTTGCAGTACAATTATTATGTTGTTATTATCGTGTGTGATTGAATCAATTACTCTACATATTAATCATTAACCACACAGCAAACACCCACCAATTAACGAACTGAACCCCATACGCTTAGCGAATGGAAACTATAAATCTCCAACTCTTTTTGTTGTTTGATGACTGCAGATTATCTAATGGTTCTATTGAGGGTAAAAATAAGTATGTTAAGATTATCATCAGATTAGCTAATGGTTATTCCAACTTGGCCATTTTGGAAAGCGAGCCTTATTCACTTTTAATGAACATTCTTCCTACTCTGATTCTAAACTTCCTGACGACATTCCTTCACATGTTAAAAGAGGATAGATTTTATCAATCTTTCCTCTTTTTTTCGATACTCCCCAAGGCTTCCTAAAGGTCTTTTATTTGCCCAAGTTTTTTTATATTGCCCTTCTTTTAGCCGATCTTTAAGAAAACTATTATTTCTTCTTGCTCAATTCTATTATAGCTAACAATTCTTTTCCCAAACGTGGTGGGAAAGTTATTGAAGTACCATCATAGAAAGATAATCTTATTTTGTTCATACTTCTTTTAATCGGCAAAACACCCTTAATACTTTTTATCCGATACATTTTGTCAATGTATATCACACTTTCTTGCGAATAATAAAAGCGATGGAAAACTCTTGCAGCCAACATTTTGCCTAATAAAGCTAGCGTCAAAAGAAGTGAAACTCCAATCCCACTATCACGATTACCAAATGTTGCAATATCTAAAACGAAGAAAATCAATAAACCAAAACTTAGTATGAACCCCAAGCCATAATAGATAAGCACCTTATTCGAAAAATCAATGCTACTAAAGCCAGTAAGGCTTACTTCACTTATTTTTTTT
>JGI994J12354_10002542_pt1 | contig 17684 bp, 17 predicted proteins | sample IntmicLarv3ML3BL_FD_12354 | JGI IMG/M metagenome (IMG submission 12354) | reverse complement strand
CTCGCCGCCAGCTACAACTGCTCCTACTCCCGGACCAACCAACGCCCCCACCGATCCGACCAATTCTCCACCCGACCCGACTAATCCGCCACCAACAAACCCGCCTCTCACTAATCCGCCGCCGGCCACTACCGCGACCGCGGCACCTACGGAGGCAACCACGGCGCCTACTGAGCCACCGGAGCCTCCTGATGATGGCACAGACGGATAAATACATAAATAAAGGAATAAAAATGCATGACTAACAAAGTAAGGCGGGAAATCCTGCTTATTAAAAACGGCGAGCTTGCTCTGAAGGGGCTTAACCGCGGCACTTTTGAAAGCGTGCTTATAAAAAATATTCGCCACTCGCTCGCTGCTGTCGGCAAATGTACTCTGCGTAAAGCGCAATCCGCGATTTTTGTGGAACCGGAGGATTCGTCTTTCGACATGGACGATGCGTGCGACCGTGTTTCCCGCGTGTTCGGGATTGCGGCGTTCAGTCGTGCTGCCGAGGTGGAAAAGGATATGGATGCCATCCTCAGCACCACTGCCGAATACCTTAAAGACGAGCTTTCCTCTGTATCTACATTTAAGGTTGAAGCCAAACGCAGCGACAAGACCTTTCCTCTCGCGTCGCCGGAAATATGTGCGCGTGCCGGTGAATATCTTCTTGACCGTTTCCCAAATCTCAAGGTGGATGTGCACAATCCTGATTCGCTTGTTGTGATTGAAATTCGTGATTTCGGTGCGTATATCCACGGCGCGCAGCTGCCCGGTGCAGGTGGTATGCCGGTGGGTACCGGCGGTCATGCGGGACTGCTCATATCCGGTGGTATAGATTCGCCGGTTGCCGGATATATGATGGCAAAGCGCGGTATAAAGCTGCACGGCATACACTTTGCTTCCCCGCCGTATACCAGCGACCGTGCCGAAATGAAGGTTATATCACTTTTGGAAAGGGTTTCGCGGTATTCTGGACGGATTCCTCTTGCGATTGTTCCCTTTACCCGTATTCAAGAGGAAATTAAAAAGCATTGTCCGGAAGAGTTGTTCACGCTTATAATGCGCCGGTTTATGATGCGTATTGCCACCATTGTGGCGGAACATAACAACTGTGGTGCGCTTGTTACCGGTGAAAGCGTTGGGCAGGTCGCCAGTCAAACCATGGCGGCACTCGCTTGTACCGATGTTGCATCGGGGTTGCCGGTTTTTCGGCCGGTAATTGGTATGGATAAAGAAGAAATTATCACCATATCGCGTAAAATAGATACCTTTGATATTTCAATCCAGCCATATGACGATTGCTGTACCGTCTTTACTCCCAAGCATCCGCGGACACGTCCCAAGCTGGATATGCTTATTAAGGCGGAGGAAAAACTCGATGTGGAGGGATTGATTGTGAATGCGGTCGAAAATGTAAGATGGGTAACTGTAGACTAAGGTGGTGAATATCATGAATGCCGAATTGATTTTTTTGCACCCAACTCAAAACGGACAGAATGAACGAAGCTCTGTTTCGAAGTTTTTGTCCCGCGAGGTGGAGGCTTTTGGCATGGTTATGTCTGCGCCGGCTGTTGCTGTTGAGCCGTCCGGGCTTGCGGAATATCTGTATGCGAAAAAGGCCGCAGGCGGTTTTGTGATAATCTCCTCTGAGCAATTTGACGACAACGCTCCGGCAATATGTACGGCTGTATGCGATGTTTTGCAGGCGGAACCTCTGTGCGATATGGACAGTCTCGGTCGTGTGACAGAGTATTGTGAAAACACCGGTGCCGCCGTCGATGGCCGGGAAATTCTTGCCGTCGTCCCGGCCGGATGTACCGTTTTTCCGAACGAACACGGAATGACCCCCGGATATGTGATGATGTCGAACGAGTTCGGAGTTATTGTGCTCCCCGGTGCACCGCGGGAGCTTTTTCCCATGTTCAGCGATTTTGTGTCGCCGTTCCTGACCAACTATATCGACGGAACCGTGATTTCTCATATGGTCGGCGTGTTCGGGTTGTCCGAATCATCGCTGGTTGAACGGCTTGCCGGTCTGCTGTCGGAAGCTAATCCCGCGGTGACAATATATTCCAAAGACGGCGAGGCTTTTGTTCGCGTGACTGCGCGAAGCACCGGCCGTGCCGCTGCCGACCGTATGTGTGACACTGTTGTGGCAAAAATCCGCCAGCTCCTCGGCGTTCATGTCTATGGCGTGGATGTCGGAAGTCTGCAAAAAGCTGTTGTAATTTTACTGCTGGATAAGGGTTTAAAGGTTGCCACGGCGGAGTCGTGTACTGCCGGACTGCTTTCCACCAAGCTTACCGAAGTGTCGGGCGTGTCCTCCGTATTTGAATGCGGGGTTGCCGCATATTCACCCGAAATAAAACACGATGTTCTTGGTGTTCCTTCCGAAATATTGGAAGAATTCGGCACTGTCAGCGCTCAAGCGGCCACTGCTATGGCTACCGGTGTGCGCAAGCTTGGAAAGGCTTCGCTTGGCATAAGCATTACGGGGGTGGCGGGGCCGGACCCCAGCGAGGGTAAACCGGTGGGTACCGTATACATTGCGCTCGCCGATGAAAAGCGGGTATGGGTAAAGCGTATGACGGTAAGCAATTCCGAATATACCCGTGACTCGATACGCAATTTGGCGACTGTATACGCGTTGGATCTTGTGCGGCGATATCTTGAGGCTCTGCCTACCATTATTGCCGGCGGCGAACTTTTGCCTGTTCCCGAACCGGAGCTGCCGGTTATTCCCCAAACCAATGCCACTCCCCGCCGCAGGCATTTTCTGAGCCGCATCCTGCCATGGAAGGGCGATTCACCTGCGGCAGCGGTGTTTAAAACAGTGATTGTTGCCGGATTTTTGGCGCTTATTGGTATAATAATTTTTGTCTTTTATTCCAATTATATAATTCCTCAGGGCAATCGGGAATTATACAGCGCGCTTGTAAACATGTACACCGAATCAAGCTTTGTGCCCAGCGAAAATATCAGCTATCCCGATGCTCTGATATCACGTCTCGGTGCGCTTTATACCCACAACCAGGATGTGCGCGGTTGGGTAAAAATCAGCGGAACAGGCATAAATTACCCGTTTATGAAAAACGACCCATTCTATAAAACCCATAATTTTGACCGTCAGATGTCTGTTTACGGCACTCCATACCTCATCGGCGGCGCGATTGAATCCCCCAATCCCGGTTTTCGCGCGTTTGTAATAGACGGTAACAACCGTGACGGGCAGATGTTTTCTGACCTTTGCAAATACGATTCGATTGATTTCCTTCGACAACATCCGATTATTGTCACCGATACACTTTACGCCGCCGATATGCGCTGGCAAATATTTTCCGTAATGCTGGCGGCGGAATATCAGGATGACACCGGTCGTTTCAACTATACCCGCGCCTCCTTTTGGCGTGAAAATGCTGATGCTCCCGATTCGGATTTTCTGGAGCATGCCGGCCGGCTTGCACAACGGTCACTGTATACATTTCCTTCCGACCAAAGCGTTGACGAAGGTGATTCAATATTACTGCTGACCACTCAATACTCAACAGGGGAATATTCCTCCTTTAAGGATTCGCGTATTGTTGTTGCCGCCCGCTTGATGCGCGACAGCGACCCGCAGGAACCGGACTTTTCACGCGTGTCGCTCAATCGAAATGTGCTGATGCCGCAGGAATACTATGACGCGGTTTCCCGCAACAGCGGTGATACCACTGAAGCCACCCACGCTCCCACGTTGCCGGAATCCACGACCGGGACCGGGTTTTCCGATTATACCGGTGAGGAGAGTGCGTCAGGGGAATTGACTTCCAAATACTCCGAAGCTCCGACCGCCGCCACCCAACCTCCAACCACTACTGCCGCAACCTCTGCCGGTGCGGTCACCACCGCGGCAACCACCTCATCCTCCAGCGCGGATACGACACCAACAACTTCCCCTCCGGATGCTGTTTATGGCAGAATTAACGAGTCAGAATACCTGAGTATGTTCCGGTTTCGCAATTCAAGTGGTACCACATATTCGTTGAGCGGTTCAAAAGAAGAACAAAAATCGCAGCTTCAAATGTATCTCGCACGTATAGTTAAGGCCGAATGCGGGTCGTCGGATATGATGGCGAACGACCTCGCTGCTCAAAAGGCTCAGGCTATCGCCTCATACACTATTATTTTGTATACAAGCAGACTTGGCGGAACGGAAACCTGTCCCACAAAAGAAATCAACTTATCCAACTCTACTGATAAAAGAATCTATGACGCTGTTGGAAGTGTACTTGGTTATAAAATCCTCGCGAGTGATTTGACAACGCCGCTTTACACGCCGGTCTATGCCGCCTCGCCGGGATACACGATAGATAACCGCTATATGTTCGGCGGAAATCACCCGCATTTGCGCAGTGTTGAAAGCAAATACGACAGTCAGATATATAGTGGATGGAGCTCTACATGCACAATTTCTTTTGCAGATTTGCTTTCCAAAACAAAATCGTATCTTTCCACATCCTCATGGGGTAGATCCATTGCTCGGTATTCCGGACAAGAGCTTATGTTTGATTTGGAATCCGGAAAATCCCCGTTTCATGTGCGAAATTACGATGTTGATTCCGGATTATTCGCCATGGATACCAGTGTGTATTTCATACGCGACGGCGCAAAATTTTATATCCCCGGCCGTATAATCCGCGAGTCTATCGGCACTTCGACCCTGCGCTCCCACAGCTTTAAGGTGGCTTCATTCACCGACACCTCTGTAACTCTGGCAGTGCAGGGGTACGGCCACGGTGTGGGTATGAGCCAGCACGGCGCGGCGGGTTATGCCAAGTATGAAAATTGGGGTTTCCGCCAGATTTTGAGCCACTATTATTCCATTAATTCATCATCGCCGCATCGGTTAGTGGCACCGATTTGGTAATATATTTGAATGGATTTGCTGTAAGCAATTAATGAAAGGACTGGTCATATTTATGCTAAAGCTTGAATCCCTATCCAAGCAATTCGACTCAGTAACCGCCGTGGACAAGGTGAGTTTTTCGATTCCGGAGGGCGAAGTGTTTGGTTTGCTTGGCGCAAACGGCGCGGGGAAAACCACTACATTGCGAATGCTTGCCACCATGCTTTCCCCAACCGGTGGCACGGCAACAGTATGCGGACATGACATAATCAAAGAGCCTGCCGAGGTTCGTGCACGAATTGGCATCATGTTCGGCGGAGAAACCGGATTGTATGAACGGCTCACAGCGCGGGAAAACATGTTGTATTTTGCGCGGCTCGGCGATGTGCCGGAGGACGAAGCCCGCCGTAGAATTGACTCGCTGGCAGAAACCTTTTCGTTTGCCGAGCACCTCGATAAATGGGCGTCAAAGCTGTCCAAGGGTACACGTCAAAAGGTTGCTTTTGCCCGTGCTATTTTGCACAACCCTAATGTAATGCTGTTTGATGAGCCTACTCTTGGGCTGGATGTTACCAGCAAACGTGAGGCGGAGGATTTTATTCTGCGATGCCGCGATGAGGGTAAATCTATTATCGTTTCCGACCACACCATGTCAACTGTTGAAAAGCTGTGCTCCCGTGTCGGAATCTTGAAAAATGGCCGTCTGCTGGATATCGGCACTGTCGAGGATCTCACCACTCGCAACGGCTGTGCATCGCTTGAAGAGGTGTTTTTCAAGCTCGCCGGTCAGCCCGCTGAATTAAACGAACCCACGCTTGTTAAACGCAAAGGATTGTTCGGAAGGGGGAATCGCTGATGAGTGGACGCAAAAATTATATCGGTATCGTGCTTAAAAAAGAGTTGACCGATGTGTTCCGAGACCGGAAAACACTTTGGGTCAGCTTGCTGTTACCCCTCATACTTTATCCTCTGATATTTTTTGTAATGGATAAGGCCATGAGTCCCATGATTAATATGGACGAGCAAAAATTCTCCATCGCAATCATGGCTGACGAGCCGGCTTATACAGAGCTGGCGGGCACTATACTTGCCGCGGATAATATTACCGTTGTCCGCCCCGCTGACCCGCTGGATGCCATAAGCAACGGTGATGTGGATGTGGTGGTGCGCGCCACTCGCACGGAAAACCAGCAGTTGGATATAGAGCTTATATATGACGACAACCGTTCGGCGTCGATGTCCGGACACACATATGTACAGGTGCTTATAAGCCAATTTTCTGAACAAGTGGTGGCCGCGCGTTTGCAGGAAATGGACATCAACCTCAACGAGCTTTCCGCATTTTCGTCAGTAACCACCAAAACCTCCGGCCAAATTAATGGCGGCGATGAGCAAGCAGGCGGTGCAAACATGATGTTGAGCATGATGCTGCCGATGCTGATAACTATTTATCTCGCGGTTGGCGGTATGGCTATTTCCGCCGACATTTTCGCCGGAGAAAAGGAACGCCGCACATTTGAGCCGTTGCTTTGTACCCGTGCGGGACGGTTTGATATTCTCACCGGAAAGCTGATGACCGTTACCATGGTTTCAATACTTTCCGTCATTGCTTCCTTTGCCGGCATGGCATTAGGTTACATATCGGCTCCCACCATGTTCTCCATGGATTTTGAAGGGGAGGCCGCTGCTCTCGGCTCACTCAACTTCCCCATCGGCATAATGCTGCTGACCGCTCTCATGCTTATTATGATGGCTGTGCTGTTTTCGGGAATTTACGCTTGCATTTCAATGTATTCGCGCACTACTAAGGAGGCTAACACCTACAGCTCATTCGTAATGCTCGCGTCATATGTCCCGGTTATGGCGACTATGTTTATGCAGGGCGGCGATGTGAAAACGTGGATGATGGCTATTCCGGTTATTAATATTGTTTGTTCGCTGAAAATGATTCTTGCCGGTATCGTAAATTATGGCGCGATTGCGCTGGCGCTTGTGTGCTCAGCTGTGTTTATGGCGGCAATACTGGCGTTTACGCTGCATCTGTTTAAAAAGGAACGTATAATGTTCAGGACTTAAAGTGAAAATTGTATAATACAATAACAAATGACGGTTTTCGGAGCATATCCGAAAACCGTCATTTGTTATGCTTAATTCTCTATGCAAAAAGACACCAATTAACTCCAAATTTATCAACAAGACCAAACATGCAGGGGCTCCATTCACAAGGACCTAACGGAAACCCAATTTGCGCATCAACCTTCAGAACCTCATATGCCTTTTTGACGATTTCCTCATTGCCTTCGCCAAAGTGGAAACAAAACTGCATTGTGTTTCCACTGTCGCTCTGTGACGAAGCCTTTTCGCTAAATGCTATACATTGACCAAATGCATTCATTTCCGCATGAACAATCATATTATTATCAGGAATACGATGAATCGTGTCAACAGTGGCATCAAATGCTTTTTTATAAAATTCAATCGCTTCATCACAGTTTTTTAAATACAACTGGAACATGGTTCTTTTCACACTATGACCTCCATTAATCACATTTTTTCAAGTATAATCGCGGCAAGCTGGCGGGCACAGGTTAATCTTTGTCCGTCACTCAAGGAACCATCGGATACCGTAATCTGAATCATGCGGTTTTTTCCATAACAGAATAAGTATCCTGTTCCGTCCTCACCACCAATCCATTTTGAAGCATCGCCTAAATTCGGCGCGTCCACCGGCGGCACCTCAAATTCCTCCAGCATTTCGTCAAAATCCGCACGCAACGCATCCTCAATTAACAGCTCCACAAATTCATTGCCGCTGACCGCGGTGTACCTTGCGATGGTACTGCTCTCATATATATCCGCCGGGCCAACCTCTCTGCCCAGTGCGGCACTGACCTGCTCGGCCGTCAGCATCTGCCCGATATCTACCGTTAAAAGCGGCGGCGCGGTGGGAGAAACCGTGAGCGATGTGTCTCCGCCGCTATTCCCCACAATGCCGCATCCGCTCAAAAACAGCAAACACGCCATCAGTATAACCGCTGATATTTTCATGTTCATTTTACCCACAACCTTCTCAATTATTAATTGCCGTAATCGCCGCTGTCGGACATGCGGCAACACAATCGCCGCACCCGGCGCATTTTGCACGGTCAATGACCGCCAGCGAATTTTCCACATGTATTGCATCATGCGCGCATATTTTAACACATTTCATGCATCCGATACAACCACGGGTGCACAGCTTTCGCACCACCGCGCCCTTGTCATGGCTGCTGCACCGCACAAACGGCGCGGCGCCCTGCTGTTCCATAACTATGATATATTTTGGACATATTTTTTCGCACATCCCGCATCCGGTACATTTACTGCGGTTGATAACCGCCAGCCCCTCGTGCATTGAAATAGCATCGTACGGACATGCCGCAAGGCAATCCCCATATCCCAGACATCCATAGGAGCAGTCGGTATCCCCGCCATAAAACCGTGTAACCGCCGAGCATGACGGTGTTCCGAAATAGTCCAGCTTCCGTCCCGTGACCTCCAAACATCCGCCGCACCGCACCACTGCCAGCTTTTTTGTGACTGCGTCAGCCGCGACCCCAAGCAACGCCGCAATAGCTTGCGCAACATCATCGCCGCCGGGCGTGCACAGTCCCGTTTTCGCCCCTTCGCGTGCCATGGCGTGTGCATAACTGTCACAACCGGAATATCCGCACGCGCCGCAGTTGATTCCGGGTAATTCCCCGGACAACCGTTCTGCTTTCTCATCACGCGGAACGGCAAAAGCTGTTGCCGCAACCGCCAGCCCCAAACCCGCCAGCAATCCCAATATAACCATGGTGCTGACCGCGGCGGCAATTCCGCCCGCTGACAAAAGAATCATATATATTTCACGCCTTTCATGTCAGATGTGGTATATTTTGATTATAGCCCAAATGCAGGTGGGGGATGTGTTTGTTTCGAATTCGAGAAGGGTTAATGGGCATCGCCGTCATTCTGAGCGAAGCGAAGAATCTTAAAATTTTCCTCCCGGAAAATGTTTGGGGTTTGTTGGGGGTAGGGTGCAGGGGTTGAAGATTGGGATGGGTTGGGAAAAAGATTCTTCACTATGTTCAGAATGACATGTTACGAAAAACGCGAATGCATTTTTAGTGCAATAGATTTGCATATGTCAATACCCGGCATTGTCAGATGCCCGGCATTGTCAGATGCCCGGCATCATCAGATGCCGAGAAGTCCCTGGAATCCGATAAACGACATAGATACCAGCGATGCCGCTACCAAAGTGATGGGCAGTCCTTTCATACTTTCGGGGACAGCGGTGGATTCCAACCGCTCCCGCACACCGGCGAACATTACCATGGCAATCAAAAACCCTCCGCCGGCACCAAGCGAGTTTACCATCGACTGAACGAAGTTGTACCCGCTGTCAATGTTCAGTATAGCCACGCCCAGCACCGCACAGTTGGTGGTAATCAATGGCAAATATATCCCCAATGATTTGTATAAAGGTGGGGTAAATTTACGCAGAGTAATCTCGACAAATTGTACCAGCGCGGCAATAATAAGTATAAATACTATTGTTTGCAGGTATCCCAACCCCGCAGGCTCCAGCAAAAAACGATAAAGCGGCCATGTGACCGCTGTGGACAATAACATTACAAATGTGACCGCCAAAGACATTCCGACGGCCGATTGCAGCTTTTTTGACACACCTAAAAACGGGCAAATTCCCAAAAATTGTGACAGCACAAAGTTATTAACCAACAGTCCGCCCATTAAAATCGCAAAAAGTCCGGTGTTGTTCATGTATCCTGCCCTCCGTCTGCCGCCCCGATTTTGGCGGCTTTTGCAGATGGGGCAAACTCCCGCCCGCACAACGCACCAGCGGGACAAACAGTACACGGGTCGATTTCCGGGCCGTGTACTACCCGCGACGACAGCTTGTTTGTCAGCCATATGAGCATGCCAAATACGAAGAATCCGCCCGCCGGCATTACAAAAATTGTAATCGGCGGGAACATTCCGCCCGCCGGCCAACCCAGCACAGTGCCATTGCCCAGCAGCTCACGAATGGCACCCATGGCAATTAGCGCACCAGTGAATCCCGCGCCCATACCGATGCCGTCCAACGCAGAAAGCGCAATGTTGTTTTTGCACGCAAACGCTTCCGCCCTGCCAAACAGTATGCAATTGACCACTATCAGCGGCAGATAAATTCCCAGCGCCTTGTCAATCGACGGCAAATATGCCTTGACAAGCATTTGCGTCATAGTTGAAAATCCCGCGATAATAACAATATATCCCGGCAGACGCACCTTTTCCGGAATAATATTGCGCAGCATCGAAACCGCAATATTGGAGCAGATCAGTACAAACGCCGCCGCCACTCCCATGCCCAGTCCGTTCATAGCGGAGGTGGTAACCGCAAGCGTCGGACAGGTGCCCAGCACAAGCCGCAGCACAGGATTTTCCCGCACCAACCCGGCAGTAAGCGCCCTTCTGTATGGATGAAACGCCATGTCACTCCACCTCCGTCGTTTTGATCATTCCAAAATATTCAACAGCGTGGTTGACTCCATCCACAACACCTTTTGAGGTTTTTGTGGCTTGCGACACTCCGTCAACATCACTTCCGACTGTCAGCTTGCCATGCGGAATTATTCCGGTCAATTTTTCGAACAACCCGCCGCGTTCAACCTTGCCAACATATCCTGCCGTTTCATTATCGTCAATGACGGTAACTCCGGTAATTTTTCCGTCAATATTAATTCCGGTCATGACAATCATTCCCGACCCCTTGCCGGAGGATATAGCGGTAAACACATACCCGATTTCTGCTCCATCCTTTATGGCAGCATAATATTCCACCGTTTTCCCACCGTCATCCAGCGTGCGCTGTTCAAACGAATCGGCGGCAATAACCTTGAGCCGCGCGGCGGTTGACTCCTGCCGCAGGATTTCGTCGATACGGTCGGCGGTAATCATGTTTGTCACCGCCAGCAGCATTGTTACCACACCTGCAATCGCCGCAAGAATGAGGGCAGGAACAATGATTTCACGCTTGTCATTGTAGAAATATTTTGCTCTCAAAAACATCTGTCTCATATTAGTTTTCACGCCGTCTCCCCTTTCCTTTTGCCGAACGGACGGGGAAGAGTGTACCGGTCAATAAGCGGGGTTAGTATGTTCATAATAATTATAGCAAAGGACACGCCCTCCGGCAACGACCCGTACAAACGGATAATCACCGTCAATATTCCGCATCCCACCGCAAATATCACCCGGCCAACCCATGTTATTGGGCTTGTGGTGTAGTCGGTTGCCATGAATATTGCGCCCAGCATCAATCCGCCGGACAAAATGTGATATACCGGGTCCTGTCCCAGCATCCATGTCAGTACAAACACTGTGCCGATAAAACAAGCCGGTACAAGCGGAGTAATGACCCGTCTTAGCACAAGATATATGCCGCCAATCAGCAGTACAGCGACACAAACTTCACCCAGCGTGCCGGGATGTAATCCAAAAAATAAATCCTTATACTGATATATGTTTTCGCCGGATTGAACCGCCGCAAGCGGGGTAGCGCTTGACACAGCGTCAACGCCGCCGTCACGAAACGGCATCAAATACCTATTCATTGTATCGGGATAGCTTATCATAAGAATAATGCGGCCTGCCAGCGCGGGGTTGACAATATTTTGTCCCAATCCGCCAAACAACATCTTTACCGCCGCAATAGCGGCAATTCCGCCCAACGCCGCCTGCCAAAGCGGATATCCCGCCGGCAAATTAAACGCAAGCAGCAGTCCGGTAACCGCCGCCGAAAGGTCGCCAACTGTTTGAATATTTTGCAAATCGCGCGGCATTTTCACACGATGGCGAAGCAAGCAAAACATGTACTCGGTCGCCATACATGATGCCACGCACACCGACATAATCCCGACAGTGCCCCACCCGAACAAAAATATCGACGCAAAACCCGGCAATGCCAGAGCGATAAGCACATCCAGCATTATGCTTCGGGTGGAGGACACTCCATGCCGCATGTGAGGTGATGAGGCGACAACGGGAGCAAATGAAGTGTTTTCATTCATTTTATCAGTCATTCCTTTATCGCCTTTCTTTTTCGCGAACAGCATCCTTCGCCATTCTCATCGTTTGGGTCAAAAAGCGGCCCGACGGACACGACCACGCACAGCATCCGCATTCCATACACGACATAACCGCAAGCTTTTCCAACGCGTCAATGTCATGCCTGCCAAGTGCCCCCGAAATAACCGGCGGAGCAAGCCGCATGGGGCACGCGGATATGCATTTTCCACATCGCATACATGCATTTTCCGCGGCGTGAGGGCTTTCCTTTGCGGTCAGCGCCAGCACCGCATTGTTTTGCTTGAGCACCATTGCGCTGTCGTCCATCAACGCCGTTCCCATCATAGGCCCGCCCATTATCAGTGCATGAATTTTCTTCCGTTCAACACCGCAAGCATCCAAAACATCCTTTATCGGTGTTCCGATAATTACACGCAGGTTTTGCGGGTTTTGTATTGCGCCGCCGTCCACCGTAATACGGCGGCTGATAAGCGGTATACCGGTTTTGAGATACCGCGACAAAAACGCAGTAGAGGTAACATTCATTACAAGACAGCCGACGTCACCCGGCAACTTGCCGGGAGGAACCCGCCGACCGGTGCACGCATAAATCAGCACCTTTTCCGCACCCTGCGGATACCGTGACGGCAATGCTTTGACCATTACCCGCCGTTCCGGTGTTGATATATCCCTCGCAATACGGGACAACGTTGATATTGCGGCGGGTTTGTTGCGTTCAATGGCAATAATCACACGCTGTGCGTCCAAAAATTCCATAAGTGTCTGCACTCCCGACAATATATCCCACGAATTTTCCCTGCATTCGCGGTAATCGGTGGTAATATACGGCTCGCATTCCGCGGCGTTGATAACAATGGTGTCAATTTCGCTCCTATTTGGAGGGTTAAGTTTTATATGCGCGGGGAATCCCGCTCCGCCAAGACCTACCAGCCCGGACGCGCGGACAGCCGCAAGAAAATCGGTGTAATTATTAATCACCGGCGGTGCTATTCCTTCAAAAATACGCTGCTCTCCGTCGGAATCAATGGTAACAGCGGGAAACACACGTCCATCCGGCATTTTCGCATCGGAAACGGCAGTAACCGTGCCCGACACTCCGCTGTGAATCGGTGCACAAATTGCCGCATCGGAATCGGCGACTACCTGTCCCACCGACACGGTATCTCCCACCTTAACCATCGGATTACACGGCGCGCCCAAATGCTGCACCATCGGCAGTGTAATCCGCACCGGAACCGGCATTGTTACCGTTTCACAGTTGGCGGTGCTCTTGTGATGCGGAACCCGCACCCCGCCCGGCCGTCCCGGCAAAAAATCCCTAAAATTCATAAGCGCACCTCCTTGAGCAATAGCGATATACGGTTTAATATTCCGCCGGTCAATATTCCCGCCGCAAGTCCGGCTAAAAGCATTACCGGGGTCAACATCCACACTCCCCCGCCTGTAATTATCGAAGCGGCGGCAAGCTGTCCGAGCTGGTGTGCTGCGGCTCCCGCCGCGCCCAATCCAATAAAGCTTATTTTATCGCGTTGTCCCGCGATTTTATACAATATCGCCATAGCTGTTATTGAAGCTATGCCGCCCGAAAGACTCATCACACAGGCGACCCCGCCGCGCATCAGCGCAAACGCGCCCTTGACCAACACCACCGCCGCCGCTGCCGGCACTCCCATACCGGACATCGCCGCCATTGTCACGATATTTGACAGCCCCAACCGCGCACCGGGAATCGGAAGTGAGGGAAGCATGCTCTCCAAAAACGCAACAGCCGCCGCTAACGCGCAAAACATCCCCAGCACGGCAGCATATCTCGCGGGCGTTTTAGTCATAGATTTATCGGTAATCCTGATATCCATGCCCAGCCCCCTTTATAATTAGCAGTGGACAAATGAACATTTATACTGTGAAAAGTGTGGGCACACTGACCCTCCTCAAAATTATATCCCAAGCGTTGTGCCCACGCGAAAACACCAAGGTGTTTTCCCAACACATGTCAAAGACACAGGCACACTGACCCTCCTCAAAATTATATCCCAAGCGTTGTGCCCACGCGAAAACACCAAGGTGTTTTCCCAACACATGTCAAAGACACAGGCACATTGACCCTCCTCAAAATTATATCCCAAGCGTTGTGCCCACTAACAGTCGCTTATGCAATTGTTTGAAAACGCCAAGGTGTTTTTCAAAATTGGGGTTCGGCATCCTTGACGAACCCTGCGGCGGAGATTGCGGGTCGAGCCAGCAATGACGGGGTGTGGGAATGTTTCGAATAACAGCTGTCTTTTGTGTTGTTGGGAAAAAGATTCTTCGCTTTGCTCAGAATGACAGGGTGAGGAGAATGACAGGCTTTCGAAAAACGCGAACGCGTTTTTGCATGGGTGCAAGTTGAGGATGTTGCCATCCTCGGATGTTGCCGTCCTTGTTTCAGATTTGAGAAGGGTCAATGCACCCACATGATTCTTACAATCACGCCGGCAGGCAGACAGATGGCGGTGTCGCCTTCATGTTCCAGCCATCCGGCGGCAACACATATGCCATCGGGGCATTCGGACCATTCCACCCGCACCCGACCGTCCACAACTTGAACACGCAATGCAATTCCGCGCTCATTCAGCTCTATCACGGTATCGCTGTCAAGCGAAAGCTCCTGCTGTCCGCTGTCGCAGGTAATGACAGCAACGGATGCGGAGTTTTTCTGCGGTATTAACTGCACCGCCATGCTGATAAGTGCCAGAATGGCGATGCCGGCAATAATAACAACATCTCCACGGCGAATTTTCATGCCGTTCAGACAGCGATGGAAAGTGCTCGGTCAATGTCAGCAATAATATCATCAATATGCTCAATCCCGACCGAAAACCGAATCATATCCGGTGAAACACCTGCTTCTGCCAGCTGTTCGTCATTTAGCTGCCGATGAGTGGTGGAGGCAGGATGTGCCAGGCTGGTACGCAGGTCGGCGACATGAATGACCGGTGCCGCCAGCTCAACATTATCCATGAACCGGCATGCCGCGTCACGGCCGCCCTTTACACAAAATGAAACAACTCCGCTTGTGCCGCCGGGCAGATATTTCTGTGCGAGTACATGATACGGGTCGGATGCAAGTCCCGGATAACGCACACTTGTTATCCTCGGGTCTTTTTCCAAAAATTCCGCAACCCTCAGCGCGTTGTAGCAGTGGCGCTCCATCCGCAGGTGCAGTGTATCAATTCCGCTGTGCAATATGAAGGCATTGGTGGGACTTGGTGTTGCGCCGATATCTCTCATAAGATGGGTACGGCATTTGACAATGTATGCTGCCGCCCCGAATGCTTCGGTGTACACCAAGCCATGATAGGTTTCGTCCGGCGTGGTAAGTCCCGGGAACTTATCCGACGCGCTCCAGTCGAATTTGCCGCTGTCCACAATAACTCCGCCCAAAGCGGTGGCATGTCCGTCAAGATATTTCGAGGTGGAGTGCACTATGATATCCACGCCAAACTCAAACGGATGACACAGCATAGGTGTGGCAAATGTGTTGTCTACAATAAGCGGCACGCCGTTGTCATGTGCGGCGCTGGCATACTTCTCGATATCCAGCACACACAGGCCGGGGTTTGTCAGCGTTTCACCGAATAACAGCTTTGTATTGGGACGGAACGCCGCACGAAGCTCCTCATCGCTTGCGTCCTCCGCCACAAAGGTGACGTCAATCCCCATCTCCCGCAACGTCTTGTTAAACAGGTTGAAAGTTCCGCCATAAATCGCCGCTGCGCTCACAATGTGGTCACCATTACGTGCAATGTTAAGCACCGCCATCATTGACGCCGCCTGTCCTGCGGAGGTCAATAGCGCGCCGATTCCGCCCTCCAGCGCCGCAATCTTGGCTTCGACAGCGTTTGTGGTGGGATTGGACAGCCGCGTGTAAAAATCGCCGCCGATTTTCAAATCAAACAAATCGCCCAGCGTAGCGGCGTCATCATATTTGAATGTAGTGCTCTGCGCGATGGGAAGCACTCTCGGCTCACCATTCGCGGGCTTATATCCTGATTGGATGCATTTTGTTTCAATATGCCAGTTCATTAAAAACAGCTCCTTTTTAAAATATACATATGATTTATTTGTTTGTAAAATATACAAATGGTTATTGTGATATAACCGCGCCGCGCCTATCGGGACGGCAGAGGAACACTTTTCGCGATCTGACTGCCACGCCGGAAGCACAAGCACGCGCCGCGGATTCGTCGGAAAACAATCCGAACACCGCTGACCCACTGCCGCTCATCTGACAGCCGGTCGCTCCCAACCGGCGCATATCCCGTTTGATTTCCTCCACAGCAGATGGTGCGGAAAGAATATCAAAAACGTTGCCGAGATTTCGCGCCAATCCGGGCAAATCTCCCTCCGATATCGCCTTCTCCACCGCTTTGCTCGTGGGTGGCAGAGGTTCCGCCGCGTCAATATTTCGGTATGCTTCGGCGGTTGAAATACCTGCCGAGGGTTTTGCAACAACTATAAAGCACATCGGCATGGGATTTACCGGCATCATATCAGTGCCTGTTCCGGTGCACAGTGCCGTGCCGCCAAGTATACAAAACGGAACATCCGCTCCGATTTTTTCACCGATACGGCACAGCTCCTCCGTCGCCATATCTGTGCCAAACATCCGGTTCATTCCTGCAAGCACGGCGGCGGCATCGGCACTTCCACCGGCGAGTCCCGCGCCAACCGGCACGGTTTTGGTAATCTTAATGCCTATCCCGCCCTGCGGCGCGATTCCGGTATCGTCCAAAAACTGCCGCGCCGCCTTGAAGGCGACATTGCGGTGGTCAAGCGGCAAAAAGCCGGGGCCTTTGTCCATAGTAAGCGTAATTCCTGGCGAATCTGTCCGCGAAATTTCCACATATTCCCGCACAGTAATCCCTTGCATCACGCTGCGTATGAGGTGATATCCGTCCTCTCTCATCCCGGTAATATCCAAGCTGAGATTGATTTTTGCCGGGGCGGATGCGCGAACGGTGTTCATGATTTCAACCCCGCAATAAACTTTTCCATACGTTTCATCGCTTCGGTAATATGCTTGAGCGAATAGCAATAGGAAATGCGTACAAACCCCTCACCGCAATCGCCAAATGCGTTACCCGGCACCACCGCGACCTTATATTCGGTCAACAGCCGCTGGCAAAACTCCTCCGAGTTTAGCCCGCTGACCGATACCGACGGAAAAACATAAAACGCACCTTCCGGCTCAAAACATGTCATGCCCATGCTGTTCAACCGATCAACGATAAACCGCCGCCGAACATCATATTCCCCCCGCATAGCTTCAACATCGGCATCACCGCTTGTCATAGCTTCCACCGCCGCATGCTGTGCTGTAGTGGGGGCGCACATCAGCGCATATTGGTGCAATTTTATAATTTGCGTCATAACATCGCGCGGTCCGCAAACATACCCAAGCCGCCATCCGGTCATAGCAAACGCCTTTGAAAACCCGCTGATAAGCAGAGTTCTCTCTTGCATTCCCGGCAGAGAGGCGATGCTTACATGCTTTTGGCCGCCGTAGGTCAGTTCGCCATAAATCTCATCCGAAACAACAACAATACCCGTTTCGCGAATAACCTCCGCCACAGCCTCCAAATGCTCCCGCCGCATGACTCCGCCGGTAGGGTTGCTGGGATAGGGAAACAGCAGCACCTTTGTCCGCGGCGTAAAG